>WLWF01000491.1_pt1 | contig 37932 bp, 18 predicted proteins | sample 6718331 | NCBI WGS metagenome assembly WLWF01 (sample SAMN12718692, study PRJNA515312) | sponge metagenome | isolation source: marine sponge | host: Mycale hentscheli | place: New Zealand: South Island, Marlborough, Capsize Point | collected 2003-05-01 | reverse complement strand
TGGCCAGTCCACCCCAGACACCACAGAGGCCATGAACAGGCCAGGCACCAACTGGGTCATCAATTTTCAGCTTCTCAAGAAGCAGAACACCCATGACAACCAGAACACCGCCGATAGCACCGATAATGAGTGACTCAGGCTGTGACACACGATCACAGTTTGCTGTGATCGCTACCAAGCCACCGAGCACACCATTGAGTGCCATCGTGACGTCGGGCTTACCAAACAGACCCCATGCCGTGATGAGAGCCGCTACAGCACCTGCAGCAGCAGCCAAGGTTGTTGTCAGAGCAATATAGGTCGTCGCATTTGCGTTTGCAGCTCCAGCGTAAGTCAGTTGACTACCTGGGTTAAAACCATACCAGCCGACCCAGAGAATAAACACGCCGAGGGCTGCAAATGAGATGTTATGCCCAGGTATTGGTGAGCTTCTTCCATCCTTAGAAAAGCGGCCGATACGTGGCCCGAGGAAGATCGCACCAGCAAGACCGGCAAAGCCTCCAACTGCGTGAACTACGACACTCCCCGCGAAATCTTGGAAACCCATGGCATCACACCATCCGCCACCCCATTTCCAAGCACCACTAATCGGGTAAATGAGACCAGTCAAAATTGCACTGTAGACAAGATAGGCTGAAAACTTCATCCGTCCGGCAACAGCACCTGAGACAATGGTCGCTGCAGTCGCTGCGAAAGCCACCTGAAACAGAAAGTCGGCGTATGAACTGTAATCACCATAGCCAGTGCCATCAGAGGCAACGACAAATGGTGTGAAACCGCCCAACCATCCATCAACAATCCATCCATCTCCGGGATACATGAGATTAAAGCCGATAAACAGATACAGCAAAACCCCAACACAGAGATCCATCACATTTTTCGAAAGGATATTGACAGCGTTTTTTGCAGAATTGAGTCCTATCTCAACCATCGCAAACCCCGCCTGCATGAAAATGACAAGGACGGCGCAGATAAACATGATCAGGGTGTTGATCGTGTAATCCGACTCTGCAATGTAGGAGGATAACGCCTCAGCAGTTGCGTCTTCTTTGGATGCTTCTGCCGAAGTTGGCGTCTCGGCAGAGTCCTCCGCCGCTGGAGTTACCTTCTCCGTACTCTCTTCTTCCTGAGCACATGCCACAGGCGCGATAGAAGTCATTACAACTCCGACCGCAAGTGTTAATGCTGCTCCGATGAGCAGACTAGAAATCAATCGATCCCCTGTAAATTTCATAGCAATCCTCCGCCTAAACTGATGAATTGGAAGGAAGACGGGAACGATGTCCCGCCCTGTCGCTATGCTGCACCGTTGTGCTGCATACCACACGACACCCTCTTGAATTGCAAAGACTGTGCCAAAACGAACTGAAGACCGAGTGCCTATGAAAACGACGGGAAAAATGTGCTTTCCAGACAGTCGCACCACGCCGGTGATTCACTCTCACCAGTTCCTTCGCCTACTTGAAAGGCAGCGATGCTATCAATGCAGGCACTAGTCAACGCACCGCAGGTTCACGGACAAATTAGAAGGTGACAATTCGTGTCTCGTTGCCATCCACTGCCGCCGTGACGCATCCGGCCTGCTCGCAAACCGACCTGTCAAGTTTGTCGACGAGACCATTCTCAACAACGATTCCGGCCGTTAAGAGAAAATTAGCAAGGAGACGGAAGCCTCCTTGTGTGAGTATTGACTCGGGATGAAACTGCACACCGTAGAGATGGTCTTGTGAGTTCTCAACGGCCATGATCACACCATCCTGCGTCCGTGCCGTCACCCGGAGTGCGTGTGGCAGTGATTGTTCTTCGGCGACAAGAGAATGGTATCGACACGCAGGCATTGGATTTTGAATCCCCGCGAAAATGTCGGTGTGTTTGTGCGTAACACTGCTCATCCGACCATGCCGTGGCTCATTGCTCGCGAGAACGACTCCGCCGAGGGCCTCAACGATTACCTGATGTCCTAAACAGACGCCCAATATCGGAATGATTCCCCGAAACTTCCTGACACACGCCATTGAAACACCTGCTTCTTTGGGCGTGCATGGACCAGGTGATATGACAATCGCTTGTGGCTTCGCTGATTGTATTTCCTCAAGGTCGGTTTCATGGCTCGGTAACACTTTCACCTGTGACCCGAGAAGCACAAAATATCGTGCCAGATTGAAAACAAAACTATCTTGATTATCAAGAACAACAATCATGCCGAACCTCCCGCAACAGTAGGCTCGAACACCGACAACATCCCCTCTGCTTTATGAAGACTCTCTGCATATTCCATCGACGGATCACTTCCGACGGTCACGCCACCACCTGCTGAAAACGTAATGTTGTTCTCATGAACCACAAATGTTCGAATGAGAATATTCCAGTCCGCATTGCCATCAAAGCCAGCATAGCCAAGGGTTCCACAATACGGCCCTCTCCCATTCGCCTCCAATTGGTCGATGATCTCACAAGCCCGGTACTTTGGAGCACCTGTTATGCTTCCACCCGGAAATGCCGCCAGCATCGCATCAAGAGCGCTTGCTCCGGCAACAAGTTGCCCAGAAACAACTGACACCAGGTGCTGGACATACCGAAATCGTTCCAGGCGACAGAGAGCCTCTACAACAACACTTTTTGGCTCGCACACACGCGAAAGATCGTTCCGCACCAGGTCCACAATCATGACATTTTCTGCCCGATCCTTTTCACTCGAGTGCAAATCAGCACTCGCATAGAGATCTGCTTCTGGTCGAGAAAGCACGCGACGGGTACCTTTGATGGGATGCATCGAGACGGAACCACGCGTCACCTTGAGAAACCGTTCGGGGGACATGCTGACAATGGCAGCGTTTCCGCAATTAAGGTAGCCGGCAAAGGGTGCTGGATTACAAACACGAGCCTTTTTGTAAAGTTCAAGTGGATTCCATGAACCAGTGACAGAAAACTGCTGTGCGAGATTAACTTGAAAAATATCACCCGCACGAACCAGATCAATGCCCGACTGCACCATGTCTGCGTATGTCGTGGGAGAGTGTGTTGAAAAAACGCCCTCGCTACCTGGAAGTTGATACGAATAATGCGAGGTAGTCTGACTCGCAGGCATAAGGACTTTCTCAGAAGACCGGCTTTTGCTTCCTTGGAACGCGCACACGTGCTTTTCAAAACGCTCCCTGCTGCGGATTCGTCGTTTTGCTGGTGTATTTCCTGGTACACCTTGGGAAATGCACCACACCTTTCTCTGCTTGTGATCAAAGGCAAACACAACATCGTAGATACCAACCTGCACGAGAGGGGTTTCTGATTGATGTCCTTTTTTATGGTCAATGCCCAAGAGAGCCAGGCCGGCGTCGAACGACAACATACCTGCCAAGCCACCCTGAAAAGGAGGCAGACCCGGAATTGTCTGGCATGAAAGGTCAGCGAGACGACTTTTCATTAGTCGTAGGACTTCTCGTATCGATTCAGTGTCATTCGGCTCCGCACCAGAAGGCACCACGAAACTTTCAATCGGATCTGCCGCCACGAAAGAAAATCGATCAAGGGACTGGTCCCTATCAGCCTGTTCAGAGTCCACGCCATAGGCAAGACTCCCGGATGCTGCCGAACTACTATCGAAACACACCAACCCACCAAGTGAAGCAAGGCCTTCCATCAAACTCACAAGTTCAGTCTCGGGCGACAATTCTGCAACCAGAGCTCCCGAGGCGGTGTACCAGTGATAGATGTCTTCCAATTTCATACAATACCCAAGATTTATGATTCCAAAGTCTTATGGGATTTCTTATCAGGACCAGCCACACGCGCAGCCGCCTCAGACGGGCCACATCCAATTTCCAATTCTGTCAGGTATCCCCAATCGAGGGCCTGATCCTGGCGATAGTCTTTTCCAAGCGTAAGTGCTGTCACTGCTTTTGCCATTTCGTACCCGAGGTAAAAAGCATGATTTGGATCAACGTCTGTTCGACCATGGTCTGCCAACTGATAAAAAAGTTGAAACGGGTCCCGTGAAGCCAAGTGAAGATTCTTCCCAACAAGATGAACCTCACCACGTTCAGCAAATATTCGAAAATTCGGGTCACGAATTGCCAGAGCCAACTGTTCAAGCGCGTCGTCACCGTGAAACTGCTGTTTCCCCGACCGAAGCGTAACCAGCCGTGGCTCGACATGCTTTGGCAGCGTTTTGTTTGAGACTGCATGATAGACAAGCGCGCGAGCGAGATCACATTCTTTGACACTACTTTTCGACCAATAAATAACTTCGGTCGTAAGCACAGAACGAATACCGGTCTCCTGACAGAAGCCAAGAAGCAGTGTGTTAATGCCAGCTGAATCAACATCTGTCAACTCTGTCAGGTTACCAATACCCATCATCATTTCAGACTTTGGATATCGTTCTCTCACATCAAGATACCGACCAAGGCTCGCAGCGAACCCAAAACCAATTGGCTCAAGGACAGGATCGAGCCTGCACGGAACACCCAATACTTTGAGCCGCGCGATTGTTTCATCAAACCCCTTGAGCGTTGATGGCTCATCAGGCACGACAACAACTTCACAGCCCCAGTCGCCTGCGGCGTCTACGTTCCTTGAATTGACTGACAGCACAAGCGATGCACCGGCCTGCGTAGCTGCCAGAACTTCGCCCGGTTCAAAACTATCAACGGAGACTCGAAACCCCTCATCAACAAGCATGGCAATGGCATTACCAATATCTACCCATGACTCGCCCGGGGTACAGCCAACATCAATCACATCGGCTCCGGCCATTCGCAATCGAGTCGACTCTGCAAAAAGTTCTTTGTGTGAAAATCGATTGGCATGATTAATCTCTGCGATCAACTCAATGTTGCGTTCCCCATAACCATCCAAATCCTGTCGTTTCTGACCAAACCACTCGTCCAGGCGGCGGCAGTCTTCCGGACCGCGTTCAACAGGCACACCTGTTCTTTGCTCGAGTGACTTCATATCACCCTTACAGAGTCCTGGAATAATCACACGATCAGTACCTTCTGGTACCTCAAGCCGCCGAGCAATCCAGTCCGTTGTCATTAATGCCGCAACGGTAATATTCAGCACTTGAACTGTTGGCTGAAATCCAATCTGGCCAGCCAGTCGCTCCAGCATGTTTCGCAGCGCATGTTCCGACAACTTCCCTGTGACGAAATGAATGCGTTCTCCGGTATGCGAGGCATCTAACATGAAACCAGTGTAAACTCAAAAAGCGTTTTGATTTCGTCATCTCAAAAAACAGTTAGTTTCTCTTCTTTCCCCACGATCCTCATGAGGTTTGGTTCCTGTGATTCTCGAAGGCCTTCTTACAACGAGAACAGCAGACGGTGACGTCCATATCGCCGCGATGGGCCCTGAAGTGATGGACTCTCGATCCATGACTCACCTCATCCTCAAACCCTTCCAAGGCAGCAGAACAAGCAGCCTGCTTGTATCTCAGCCAGAAGGCGTCTTTCACCTCACTGATAATGTTTTACTCTTTGCTCAGGCGGTCACGGGCGTCCCCTACAACCGGCCACAAACTCGTCCGGCTGATTCGGTCAATGGCTGGATTCTTGAAGACGCCTGCGAAGCGTTTGAGTTCCGCATAGAACAAGCGGATACAACCGGAGAACGCTGCCGACTGCATGCACGTATACAGAAGTCACACCTCATCCGCCCGTTCCGAGGCTTCAACAGGGCTGCGCATGCCGTGATTGAAGCCGCCATTCTCTTTAGCAGACTTCATCTGCTTGATGCCGAGGAAGTTCAAAGCCAGCTTGCAACGCTCCAGTCACTCGTCACAAAAACAGCAGGCGAGCAAGAGCGACAAGCCTTTGATCTCATTCTTGATCAGACCGAAAAGCGATCCTTCAAGCCAACAACTTAGGGTCGGTTTTTTTTATTCACGCTGGCCTGTGGCTGGCCATGTTGGCTTTCGTAATGCCGCCGAAGAGCATCGAGACCAAAGTTATTTTCCAGTGAATGCCATACTATATGAGCATGATTGGCCTCGTTCTGTGTGTTGTCATATTCGATGATGAATGAAGGGCCCTGAATTCGATAGTAATGTCCTCGGCCTTGCTCAAAACTTCCGGCCCAGGCAAACGACAACTCGTTCTCCGAGATTTCTGTGAGCACGTCATCGGCTAATTCACCACGAAGCGTCCGAATAATCTGTTCGATTAACCGTCGAAACATCACCTGCTGAACTGGGGTCATCTCTTTTTCAGACACTCCTTGCGGCACTCCCAGATCCAGCGATGCATCAGGAACCGTCAACACCTCATCCGGTGCATCCGAAGAGATTACCGATTTCTTTGCATGATTGTCCTGCAGAGAAACAATCAGTTTCCGTGCCATATCCTCTTCAGAGGCAAGCACTCGCTGGCCAGCCCGAGGTCCAGTCCGTATTTCTGCTGGACTCGCCCCGAGAAACAGAGGTGTTGCTGCAGCAACGGCCCCAGACACTGAACTAAAATTAATCGACACATGATGTCCTTCCAGTCGCCAGCCCCACGGCTCAGTTTCTGACGGAGTACCAAAAACTGAGAACCAGTACTTCTCTGGATCACGGCGATCTTCATTACCAGGGCGATCTGTTTCGAGCTCACGCAGGACGCTTTCTAGGCTCATGATTGTTGTTGCCTTGAGATACCCCTGGTGGCTGAGCCCCGTTTGCAACAATGCATAAGCTGCCCGCCGCTGCTGAAGATTCATTGCTTTCAGTGGCAGCCCCAGGCGTTCACGTGGTATGAAGTGCCAATTCAATCGCTCGTCACTCTTGAATGGAAAGCACGCTAACTTGTGCTGCTGCTCAGTCAGCAGGCTCAACCATACCTCAACCCGAGCAACCATTTCCGTATTCACCACGCGGCGGTTCGAATCAGGCAATGCATCATGGGCAAAAGCTGTGGCCACACACAGAATCGGAGCAAACAAGAGGGCGCGTACCACATAACGCATATCAAAAACTCTCTTCATTCGTTTCACTGTCTTCAAAGGGGAGACCAAGATTGTTCAGGCTGACAAAACCAATTCTCTCAGTATCGATTTTATCTTGTCCATGCACTCACGTCATAACAGATTCATATCAACTCACTCGAAATTTTTCCAGAACCTTGTCTGTTAGCTTCCCATTGATTCCCGGAACCTCAGGAAGGGTGTAATAACCATCAACAACACGAACCGGATTGTCCCAGATCTCAAAGAGTGATTCATAACAACATTCGATCATCGGAGTATTCGTCGTTGCTGCCGCAAGCTGGACATGCACATTCTGCTGTACATTTGTGTGAGGAATGACCGGAAGACCATTTGCCTGACCAAGCGCGGAAACTTCAAGCCATTCTTCAATTCCGGACAGTTTTGTTACGTCGGCCTGCAGAACACCTGCTGCCTGTTGGGCGATGTATTCACGAAAGCCGTACACCGTATAGACCGTTTCCCCAACTGCGATTGGTGTCCGTATTGCTTTGGCAAGTGCAGCGTGCGATCGTACATCAAAGGGGTGCAGTGGTTCTTCGAGCCACTCGACGTTCAATTCCTCAAGCCGCTTACCCCAATAAATAGCAGTCTCCAAATCCCAGACTGTATTTACATCAACCATTAACTTGATGTCGTCACCAATTGCCTGTCGCACTGCCCGCACCCGTTGAAAATCTTCCGAAGGATCTGAACGCCCAAGTTTCATTTTGACTGCATCAAACCCTCGATTGATAATGTGGTGCATGTCATCAATCACCTCGGCAGTAGTCCATGTCAACCAGCCACCGTCGGTGTTGTACGCCTTCACACGATCTTTGACAGAACCAAGGTGCCGCCACAGTGGCACCTCCTCTATCTTCAATTGGATGTCCCACAGTGCGAGATTCATTGCGCAGAGACCGACCTGAGCAACGCCAACACGTCCAATGAAATGTGTTGTTGCATGCATGGCTCGCCATGCAGCGTGCCGATCAAAAGCAGGCATACCGAGCACCGCTGGAGCAAAACAATCGTCGATCATTACCTGCACAGACCGTAAGCCACGAGTGTAATTCCAATTGAATCCGTATCCTGTAATTCCTGCATCGGTCTCAATGGACACCTGCAGGAATTCAACAGAGTGCACGCTGGACTGGCTATCAGTAATTGTTCTTTGCCCAAGTGGAACATCTACCAAAGCGGCATGAACACCCGTGATGACTGGGCCCGTCCTGGCCGACGCCTCTGCCTTGTGTGCTGCCAAGCTCCCGTCGCGAGCTGCTGCCATTACACCACTCCTTTTATTGAAACGATCCGCCCGTGCACTCTACTGAGAGAATTCCATGAGAACAAACGGGCCACAGAAGAAGCGAAGGCCTCTCGCGTTTAGGAATGACATGCTGCAATCGCACACACCAGATACCGTGAAGCCCCTGTTGGGCCCCAAAACATTTCAGAATATTCTGCATCCCAGCAAAACTTGACGAGCACCTCCTGAAACCTGTTTTCGTGCACACTTAGAGGACTCGCCGCTGGTTATTCAGCAAATCCCAGTTCCTTTGCTTCCTTAGGAAGTGACTCATCGGCAATTCCGCGTGCACCACGTCCCTGTGAAACTCGGTCGTTGACGTCAAATTCGATACTTTCGACATCTGCTTTCCACCACTGAGATTTCTTCTCTGTCGTCGACGGGATATCTACAGGGCGCACCAGACGCATTCCGATACCCAGAGCCGGTTCCTCGGTGTACCAGAAGGGACTCTTGGGGAGATTTGGGTCAACGTCTTTCCAGGCTTCATCTTCAGACCCTCGTCGTGCCGCTGAACGACATTGTGAAGGCTCATCGAAATAAGCACCTCCGCGAACCACTCGTGATTCCAGATCCGTTGGCCAACGAATCGAGTCTGCCACGGTGACTGGCTGTGGCAGCGCGGCCGCACTGGCGTAGCCATCGGCTGTCATTTCATCAATGACCCATTCTGAAACATTGCCGTGCATATCAAATAGTCCCCACGGGTTCGGCTTTTTCTCGCCCACGGGATGTGTTGTGTCGTCAGAATTTTCAATAAACCACGCGTAGTCACCAAACGAATCCGTATCGTTAAAAGAAAAGGGACTCTTCGTGCCAGCACGACAGGCGTATTCCCATTCTGTCTCAGCAGGCAAACGGTAGAAGCGACCGGTCAAACCAGTGAGCCACTTTGTGTACTGTCGAGCAGAGTACTGGGTCATTGTCACAGCAGGCTGCCGTGGTTCTTCACCATTTATAAATGTGGTTGTTGGGTCATAAAGAGCTGACGGGGCTGTTACTGCGTCAACTTCATTCTCTTCTGTTACCAAACGAACACCAGAACTCTCAAGTGCTGTAAACAGATCAAGCATACTCATGAAAACCTTGTACTCTTCCCAGGTCACCTCCCGAGCACCCATCCAGAATGGAGAGACTGCAATCTCAACTTGAGGACCTTCAACATCCTCTCGGCCAACTTCATCGGCCGGGCTACCCAGGATAAACGTACCCGCCGGGACTGGTACCATTTGAAATGTGACGTCTGAACCAGGAATCGTTTCTTCGTAGGGCACAAGCCACCCATTTTTGTGACGTACAGCTGGCGGATTTGTATCAGGTTGCGTGTCTCCTGCAACAAAACCTGGAATCGCTACTTCTTCGGCGAGTGACTGGTTCGCAGCATGAAAGCTCACTCCCAAAAAGCACATTCCAAAAAACAATACTGCTACGTTTTTACTTTTCATTCTTTTTCCTATTACACAAAGATCAGCTACTGAAACCCATCATCCTGAAACAAAATAGTCTAGCGCAAATCGGTTAACCATCCAATGTCGAAAAACCACGGTCTCTTATGGATCGGTTCCTCACTCCTTACAATCCAGATGTTTCCATGCAGGACCGATTAATCGAATCATATCGCGTGGTGACGATGAATGACCCGATAGAGCGGTACGGAGAGTACAGCACCGAGGATAGGTGCAACGAGATAGACCCAGAGAGAGTGAGTCTCACCAGCGATGATTGCCGGGCCGAGTGACCGAGCAGGATTCATCGAAGCTCCACTTACCGGACCTGCGAACAATGACTCAAAAGTAATCACGGCCCCAATGGCAACGCCGGCTAACATGCCCGTTTCTTTTGCGCCAAAGGAAACGCTCAGAATTACCAACATCAGAATAAGCGTCAAGATAATTTCCAGCACGAAAGCCTGAGAGGCAGAGCCACTTGGCACGGTTCCACCGAGAGATTCAGCCGCAGGAAACAACATTCGCACGGTACCGCTTGCCGTCAGGGCACCTGCGCACTGGGCCACAATATATCCGGGGACGCGTCGTCCATCAAAACGACCTGAAGCCCAGAACCCAACAGTCACCGCGGGGTTGATGTGGCATCCAGACACAGCACCGAAGGCGTAAATCATTGCGAGTACGGTCAAGCCAAAAGTCAGTGATACGCCAACATGGGTAATCTCTCCACCTGTCATTTCATTGACCACAAGTGCGCCAGTCCCAATGAACACGAGGCCAAACGTGCCACAGAACTCAGCAACAAGGCACTGAGAAAGAAGCGGGGGCGCTGTTGAGGTATCCGTCTTGTCGCTCACACTCACAAACAACTCCTTTCTGATTCTGTCATAGCGTTGAATAACAGAAAAGCATCTCCTCGAAAGGACGAGGCGTCAACAAGGCAAGTCATTCACACTCATCCGTGCCACCTTGACATGGAAATGTTCGGATTCATTCAACTGGTACCAGCCAGCCACGTATTCTGGCGTGTACGTTGGCAACTCGACCCATGTAGTGATTCATACTGTAGAGCCCAGCTGCCTGGAGAATATGATCTTTGGCTTTTTCCATACTTCCATTTGCCTCGGCGTAGAGACCGAGATAAAGGTGGGCGTAACACAACTGATTGCGTTGCTGCTGACCACTTCCGCGTGCTGCATGCATAAGCATATTCTCTTCGCTGCCATCTCCTTTATAGAGCTCGAGTATCTGCTTCATTGGCACACGTAAATCCTGCCCAACGGCGAGCATATGCTGACGAGCGTTTTCTGGTGATGTAGCTCGGGCAACGCACAGATAATGCCAGGCAGGGTTTTCAACATCATTTGGGTTGACCGTGCGATGCAATTCGAACTGTTTTTGGCCTTCCACAAACCTGTCGGCGTAGTACAGAGCAAGGCCACGCTGCCACAGGCCTGGCTGGCACTCTGGCTGCACCATAATCAGTCGATTAAACATGTCGACGGACTCACCTGACTTCCCTTCAAAGAAGAAATTCACAGCTTTTTCAAAGATGATTTCTGGCTTTTCGAGAGATTCATTTTGAACAACGAGAGCCAGCGATTCCTCTGCATCGAGTGAACCAGGCCAAAAAATTGTACTCAGCACACACAGAAGTGCTCCTGCCAGCCCTCCACACAGAGATCGTCCCAACAAAACGGTTCGACGTGAAACGGGTGAATACAATGACATACTACTACTCTCTCATTCGGGCTGAGGTAATTGGATGTACTCTGGAAGACTACGCGTGGCGATGTGGAGAACAAAGTGCAATGACTCGTCGTGCTGATTTAGACAGACAAACACTTTCAAGAGGGAGCCACTCGCTAGTCCAGGGAGTGAGACCCAATGACGCCATCACCGTCAACATCAAGCCGGAACAGCAATTCCTTCGATGAAAGTGACGTATCCTCTGGCCCTTCTTCACCGATATAGAGCCCGTTCTCATCGACAATCCATGCATAGACATTTGTTCCACTTCCATCAAGTACACGGAGGCGACCAAGGTCATCTCGAGCAGCAGCCATGATAGTCGCCCCGTTTCGACTCAGTGACACCCCCCCCTGCCAATAATCATCTGACCGCGTGATTGCGATTGGCGGCCCACCAGAATCACTGAGGTACACCACCCCTGCAAAGTCGACCAACACGCGAACCTCTGTTGTTGCTGCGACTTCAGTGTATGAGATTGCTCCATTCTGAGTTCCGTAGTCGTAGAAAATACTGCTGTAACTGCCTGCTGGGAGATCGAGCCCTGACGCAGTCGCGCTTGCCTGACCAAAGCTTCCAGGATTATCTCGCGCAACCGACCACATCGATAGCATGCCAAGGCCTTTGTTCCTGGCAAAGTCTTCAAGCATCTGCGCATCGTCGATTGTAAACACTTCTGTCAACACATCATTGACACCAATCATTGGTGTCACACCGAGTTGGCTCCATCCGAATCCATGACCATACTCTGCATACATTGTTGAGAGTTGTGTATGCGCTCCTTCGGCTGAAGAAATCGCATAGTAACCCATCGTCTGCGCATTTGGCCCAGTCGTTGGAGCAGCCCATTCACCATAATCCATCGTCATGAGATTGATGCCATCGAGAACCACGCCAGCCTGTAATGCAGAGCGAATGACGTTGAACCCATTATATGTGAGACCAGATGGCAGCGCTGGGAGCGTAAACCAGACTTCAACATCTGGGCGTGCTGCCTGAAATAGGGCCAATGCTTCACTACGCAAAGAAATAGAGACTGGGTCTGCGATCGCACTTCCTTCTATGTCGAAGTCGATGCGATTGAGCGAATACTTATTCACAACATCGATATAGGCCTGTGCAAGTTCATGTGCCGTTTTTCCTTGTGAGGCGTACACATGTGCCAGGCTGTTACCTGCAGCACCGCCAAAAGAAATCATGACGCTGCCACCCGCAGCTTGGAACGTGGATATTGAATCGTTAATTGCGACAGCCCGTGCGGACTCTGAATCGAGGGTGAGTGAATCCCAACCAGACCAGGCTGTTTTTCCGTCTGCCGTTGACAAGAGAAACGCGAGCGTAAGAAGTGATGTGCCTCGAGTAGCTGCTATTTCAGTCAGGTCTGGCACGACCCAGAATCCCATATCTACATAGGGAGCAAAATAAGCCTCGCCCCAGAGTTCATCGCCTTCATTTCCAGAATTAACTCCGGCAACAGTCTCAATTGCTCCATCACCGTCGATATCAATCTGAAAAAGTGATTCTTTCGATCGCAGGGAGGTATCCTGTGGCCCTTCTTCACCAACATAGTGCCCGTCCTCATCCAAGATCCAGGCGTACACGTTGCTACCACTTCCATCAAGCAGTCGAAGACGGCCGAGATTATCCCGGGCAGCCGCCATGACCGTCGCTCCATCTCGATTCAGTGAAACAGCCCCTTGCCAATAATCATCTGCACGAGTAACCGCGATTGGGTCACCGCCAGAATCACTGACGTACGCAAGGCCTCGAGCGTCGACCAACACGCTGATTCCTGTCGTTGAAGCAACTTCAGTATGCAAAGCTTGATCATGACGAGGATCACTACTACCCGGGCGTTCCTGATGTCCATCTGTGACAACTCCGACCGGAGCGTCTGGAGTGAGGAGCCCTGAACGACTGACCATGGCGACCTGTTCGGCTGTGAATCCAAACGGTGCCACTAACTGCGATTCCATAATTTGGTCGTGATGAAATTCAATATTACTAGAAAGAAGCTGGCTCTTGGACACACCAACGAGCAAGGTGCTTTGACCGGTTGGCTGATACGAAAGAAGTAACCCATCAGCAGTGTCCTCCAGCACAAGCCTCTCTCGGGCACCGAAGTAGAGGAAACTGAGTTTCATAGTGAGAGGATCAAACTCTTCAATTCTTTCGTGCACGCCATACTCGTGCGAGCGAATATAAATAGTATTGGGATCGCGGGGCCCCACATTCCGCTCCCACGAAAGTATGCCGCCCACATCTTGGCGAAGGTGTTCGTTCGTAATGACTGAAAAATTATCTACCGTTAAATCTTCAAGATACACGTCGGTGATAACCTGATACTCAGCAGTTCGAGCCCACGGGTTCACAACGGCAACTTCTCCGGACTCAGTCTTTCCCAAAATGACGCCATACGATGAAGCTGAACCAAAATTGAGTCGATCTCGAGAAGAGTCAAAGCTAAAAATGTCGACATGTGCTGGATTAACGACAAAGACATTGCCTTCACTATCAACAGCGTCAGGAGCGGACATGAACCGTGGACGCGGGGACAGAAGTGCCCGGGGCTGGACACTCTGATCACGCGGCTGAGGGCCATCACAGATGCCGGTCACGTGAAAATTGTCTGGAAATACTTCTGCATTCGCAGCGACACCATGCAATCGAAAAGCAACTGTTCCACCGGGTGAAATATCTGGATTCCATAGCGGACCTCGAACGGTATACCGTGATCCTGATCGGGCAATAACGGTTCCGTTCCAGACGGCATCAATTTCACCTGCAAAATCAAAGGCAACCTCCCACCCGTTGAGCATCTGGTTACTCTGGTTCCGAACGGCAACTTCGCCGATGAAGCCAGATTCCCATTCAGTCACCTGGTTGAAAACCGCATACCTCAAGTCTCCGCTCGAGAGAAGATTTAAATCAGTCGATACGTCCGCAGGAGCAGTCTGTTCTGTTGGTGAAAGCGAAGGGGCATCTGCGGTACTCTCAATAAACTCACCATTAATTCTGTAGTTCACAGGAGCTACAAGATCTGCGACTGGAACATTGGCAGAACCAATGAAACCAAACGCAACTGACCGCCCTCCCTCGAGTTCGGCATTCCAACCCTCATTGGCAATCGTGTAGTGATCACCGTCTCTTGAAACAATTGCTGCACCCCAGATCGAAGAGATATCGGCCGCATATTCGAACGACACCGTCCAGTCGTTGACTGATTCCGTATCAAGATTCCTCAGACTTATGTGCGCTTCAAAATCACTCTCCCAATGCTGAGTGACCTCGTAGGCTGGTGCAATGACTGCCATCATTGCTCGGTGCTCAAGTAGCTCCGCCTGATATTGTTCTCGTGGGACCCTTCGATTTCCCGACTTTTTATTTTTCCGACGACTGCCGAGTTCTGTATGCCGTAAATCTATTTTTCTTCTCGACCAAAGAGCACACAAAGGCCAAGCAGCCATTACTCCATCCTTTCGAAGACGCTGGCAGTGATGCAGTCGCCATCTAGTTACCTAGCGACTGCTACCTCTCCGTCACGCCCCACCATCTCTACAACTTCCGCAGGCAGACGCTACGTCATAATCTGCAACAACGTCACTTGTACGAAGAATGAATCGCAATGGTTCATAAAACATGCTGAATTTTGAATGGGCGTATACAAATGAGCCCGAAATCCCAGGCACTATTGTTCTCGCTATAGATTCGGTTGCTCTCTCAAGACAACTCAATATCCTGGATAGTTCGATAGGCTCCGATTGCCCATTTCCCCGATGAAAACCCTGGGCTGTTCACCATACCGGAAATTGTTTCACCTTGTTTGCCGGTAACCTGCGTCACCCCATAATGTTGGCGAGACAGACAACCACTTTGCAATTGTCCAGCCCCGACAAAAAAAGTACCTGATTCTTTGAGCTTGATCGTGAATGAAAACGTGGTTCTTCCACCAGCCGTCTTCATAGCACTTGCTGCGAAGGTAATCACAGAATCATTGACTTCTCCAACGAGTGGAATTGATTCAGTACTTGGTGAAAAACCTGTATTTATGGAGCGTCGCGTCGAGGTCGACTGCTGCCCTGATGATTTATTCTCTTGAATTGCTCGCATTGCCCAGAAGAAGAGCAGCAGAGCACCAAGAGGCACACCGAACGCAGTCGGTTTCTCCAGAAAATTTTCGGCCATAACGAAATAAACAATTCCGACTGGCAATTCACTCAATGCAATCATATTGAAGCTCGTAAAAAGTTGATTGAATAAAACGGCACCGTGCCTCCTTACATCTCCTTTTTTATCACGGGAGCCAGGTACATATTCCGGTACTTCACGCTTGTATGGTCACCCTGTAGATAGATAGGGCCTGGCTCCGTGGGGTTTGTGAAGACAGCACCGGCTGTCGGGCCGGAAACAGACTTATTATCGATTACTTTCTCACCGTTGAGGACAACCGTAATATGCCGATCAACGAGAGTGATATCATACGTCTGCCATACGCCTCCCTCCTTGCCCGCATTCTTCGTCGGCTCGATTCTTCCGAAGATGGCGCCCACACCTTGCTTGCCCTGCATCCTGCTGTTTCGATCGACAACTTGTGCTTCGTACATTCCACGCAAATAAATACCGCTATTTCGTGCTTCCCCAATATTGAATTCAACATGCAGCCAGAAATCTTCAAACACCGCGTTCGTGCGTAGGTTTGCGTAGGCACCGGTCGCACTGAAGTCAGTCTTTGGGGTCGTGTTCACAAGATCACCATCTTGAATACTCCACCCCATTTTCTTGTCCGGTTCATAAGGCTTCCATCCTGTTAAGTCTCTCCCATTTAAAAGTGCTATGGGAAGACCGAACCGAACCTTTGAAAGGTCTGGCGGTGTTGTAGGAACGGGCGGAATTTTTGTGCCGGTAAATGAATCGTTATGGACGGCACCGTCCTGTGATGTCGTGCAGACCACTCCATCGAGGACCCCGTCCGCCATACCGACATTGACTGTCTTACTATCCGTTGTTTTTTTATTTTGACGAAGTTTGAATGTGAGCCGCCCGTCTGCTCGTGCAACATTTGAGTGAGGGCCTTCGGAACCGACAAAGAGCCGCATTTTGACGTCCCATTTTCCCTCCGTCTGATTGATGCTCATCCAAGCAGGAGTCTCTGAATCCATTTGAAGCGACCAATCTCCAATAAGTTCATCACCAGCGAGAGCACCCACGGGGGCAAGCCATAGAAACAACATCGTGTTTCGGGCAATACTTTGGGCCGCTGTGGACGGGTGCTTTATATCGTTGCTCACTGCACGTACCTTTGCTCTTCTCAATTGCTGATCATATTTTTTAGAAGTGTTACCCCAACTGCGCACGCTCGAGAATTCATTCTCAGAACCTAACCTGTCAATATTTTTGCATTTGAAAGTACTCTCGATGTGACCAAAAACGGGTGCATTCCAAATGCCCACAATTATGCCACCTGAGGGACATCTCCTGGGTTTCTAATTTGATTTCCGCTGCGAGAAGGAAATAATTCGAACCGACCTGAAATAGTATAACTTCAGGTACAGGTCACGGTTACAGGGGGAGCACCATCCACCGAATCCATTCATACGATGAGGTCAAACCCCCCTGTCATTTTCCAGTACCAGTATTCGCGGTGAAACAAATTACTTCCGAAGGGAGGTTGAAACATGAGTGATCGAATTGCAATCGTCGATGGCATACGAACACCGTTCTGCAAAGCCGGCACTGACCTCAAGGGTTTCTCCGCGCAGAAAATGGGCTCACTTGTTATTCGAGAGTTGCTCGACCGTTCGTCACTTGATGGGGACGTTGTCGACGAAGTTGTCATGGGCTGCGTTGCCAATCCGGTCGATGCAGCCAACGTATCGCGTGTGGCAGCACTGATGGCCGGTCTGCCCGAACGCTCTCGCGCCTACACAGTCTCACGCAACTGCGCTTCGGGCTTTGAGTCGGTCACCAGTGCATACGAAAAGATCACCAGCGGATTCGATGACGTTGTGATTGCCGGTGGCACGGAGTCAATGACGAACATTCCGTTCATTTACAATGAGCGCATGACGGCGTTGTTTACCGGGCTGATGCGTTCAAAAACAGCAATGCAAAAACTGAAAACACTCCTGTCCTTCCGTCCGCATTTCCTGAAGCCGATTATTGGCGTAGTCTGTGGATTATCTGATCCCGTATGCGGCCTGAGCATGGGCCAGACTGCGGAGAACATCGCGAAGCAGTGTGGAATTACTCGTGAACAACAGGACGAATTTGCTCTCGCCAGTCACAAAAAGGCTTTTGCAAGCCGAGACAAGCTCGCCGATGAGATCATGGCTGTACCGGTGCAACCGAAGTATGAAGTGGTTTGTGAAACTGATAACGGACCACGTGAGGGACAGTCACTCGAGGCATTAGCAAAACTCAAACCGTACTTCGATCGAAAATCTGGCACTGTGACGGTTGGCAATGCCTGCCCAATCAGTGACGGAGCCAGTGCGCTTCTGATGATGAAGGAATCGAAAGCCGTCGAACGAGGGCTGTCGCCACTGGGTTACATCAAATCGTATTCGTACGAAGGCCTGAGCCCTACCGTGATGGGCCTCGGCCCCGTCTACGCCATTTCAACGGTCCTCAGAAAATCGGGCATGGATCTGGACCAAATGGCATTCGTCGAGATCAATGAAGCATTTGCGGCTCAGGTTCTGGGATGTGTGCAGCTGATCGAGTCCGATCAATTCGCAAAAAAGGAACTCGGCCGAACAAAAGCCATCGGCAGGCTGGAACACAACCGGCTCAACGTCAACGGTGGAGCCATTGCACTCGGCCACCCGGTCGGTGTCACTGGTAATCGTCTGATCCTGACAGCCCTGAAAGAGCTTCACCGTCGGCGTGAACAACATGCATTGGTATCTCTGTGCATCGGTGGAGGACAGGGCGGAGCGATCATTCTCGAACGAGCACATTGACCACACAGAAACGGAAAACGGCCTACAGAACGAAAGATCGATTTAAACCTCAAGATAAATCATTCGGCATCAACGATCAGTGACGACCAAAAGCCCTGCCGACAACGTAGAAATTACCACCACTGACAAGTCAGCACTGCTATGAGTTATTTCAAACGAATCATCGATGGCGACGTTGGAACTCTTGAGTTCGATACTCCGGATTCCAGCGTGAACATTCTTAGCGGTGCCGCTTTGACAGAACTGGAGCAGCACCTCAACGAGATTGCCGTTCGTTCCGACATCAAAGTGCTGCTGATTACGAGCGCAAAGAAATCGATTTTCATCGCCGGGGCCGACATCAAAGAGATCGATTCGATCACTGACCCACAGGAAGCCAGCGAAAAATGCAACCGTGGCAAACAGGTGTTTGACAAACTTGAGAAACTTCCGCAAACAACCGTCGCTGTAATCAACGGGGCATGTCTGGGCGGTGGGTACGAACTGTCGCTCGCCTGCAATTATCGCGTCGCCGGTTTCGCTGGGTGCGTCAAAATTGGTCTGCCCGAAGTTAGGCTAGGAATTCTTCCTGGCTTTGGTGGGTGCGTGCGTCTTCCGGAACTCATTGGCATTGCCAATGCCCTGTCGGTAATTCTGCCTGGGAAAGTCCTCGATGCGAATCGTGCACTCAAACTAGGAATGGTCGATCGACTGTTCTACGATCCGATCCTTGCCGACCAGGCAAAAACGTTTGCACGGGCTGTCTTGTCAAAAAAAGAAACGGTCCAACGGCAACGAAAACCGTTCGTCACCAGACTGTTGGAAGGAAACGCGGTTGGTCGGAGCATTCTGTTCCGTCAGGCTCGCAAGAATGTCCTCAAATCAACGGGCGGCAATTATCCTGCCCCATTGGTTGCGATGGACACCGTCAAGAATATCGTTGGCACATCGCGAGAGGAAGCTTTCCAACTGGAAAGCGAGGGATTCGGCAAACTTGGTGCGTCAGAAATCTCAAAGAACCTGATTCACGTCTTCTACCTTGATGAACGCTACAAAAAGAAAACATGGAGTGATGCAGAACCCACTGTAAACCATGTCAAAAAAGTAGGCGTCGTTGGTGCTGGCGTAATGGGTGGCGGCATCGCGCAGTTGCTAGCCAAAAACAACATCATCTGTCGGATCAAAGACCTCAATAATCAGGCACTCTCCATTGCGTTGAAAACCGCCCGTGATGTCTACAAGTATCTATTGAAAACACGACGGATGAAAAAGGGACAAGTTGATGCACAGATGAGTCTAATCTCGCCAACTACAACGTACGACGGATTTAAAAACGCTGATGTCATCATTGAAGCCGTCGTGGAACGCATGACTGTCAAGAAACAGGTTTTCAAAGAACTGGACGAACTGGTCCAACCAAGCACCTGTTTGTTCACTAATACATCGTCGCTGTCTGTGACGGAAATGGCACAATTCACAAACCGCCCTGACAAAGTTTGTGGGTTTCATTTTTTTAATCCGGTGCATCGTATGCCACTGCTGGAGATTATCGCCACAGAAAAAACAAGCGAAGAAACGCTGGCCACTGCGGTCGCCTTTGCAAGACAACTTGGCAAGATGGTCATCGTTGTCAAAGACAAAGAAGGCTTCATCGTCAACCGTATTCTCCTGCCATATATGAACGAAGCAGCATACCTTTTCGAGGAGGGAATCGACCCGAAGCGGCTGGACGATGTTGTCAAGCGATTTGGTTTGCCGATGGGTCCGATGGAACTGGCCGACGAAGTAGGGATCGACGTCGGGTATCACGTCGCCCAAATTTTAGAAACTGCGTATGGCGAACGCATGTGTGTCGCTGACATTCTGAAGGCGGTGCACAAGGCGGGAATGCTCGGCAGAAAGTCGGGTGAGGGATTTTATGTCCACACGGGTAAGCGAAAGACGGTCAACAGCAGAGTGCTGAACATGCGTGGAAACGCCACGTTCACGCTGGATAACGATACCACACTCAAACGCTTGATTTACATCATGATTAACGAAGCCTCGCGATGCATTGAAGAAGGCGTTGTTGAGTCCGCCAGCACGATCGATGTGGGCATGATTTACGGCACTGGGTTTCCGCCCTTCCGAGGTGGCTTGTTGCGATATGCAGATTCGGTGGGTGCCAAACATATCGTCGCGGACCTTAAAGAATTCCAAGACAGATTTGATCCGCATCGATTCGAACCAAGTCAACTGCTGCTGAAGATGGCAGATACCAACGACACGTTTTACCCATCGTAAAATCATGCAGTTCACAGAGGGAACACGTGCATCACAATGGAAAGAAGCAGGTGAATTATGAGTCTGTTCGATAAAAATATTGGCAAAGAAGCACGAGCATCGCTGGAATTCGCTGAGGATTCGCGGGAGACCGAATGGCTTCACCCAAGCTTTGCCGCAATGCTGTATCAGGGGCAGGTCAAGTGGGATCTGCTGCACCCGTTTCCCCGCCAGACCGACGAAGATAAAAAAATTGGTGATGATTTTATCGTGAAGCTTGAAGCATACCTGGAAGCAAACTACGACGCTGATGAAGTCGACAGGACGGGTGAGATTCCTGACAGCGTGTTGAAGGGACTTGCCGAACTTGGATGTTTTGCGATGAAGATCCCCACGAAATACAACGGACTCGGGTTAAGCCAGGTCAACTACAACCGGGCCCTGCACTTGACGGGAAGTTACTGCGGCAACCTGACCGCCCTCCTGTCTGCGCATCAGAGCATTGGTGTTCCGCAGCCACTGCTGATGTTTGGAACAGATGAGCAGAAGGAAAAGTTTCTGCCACGTTTTCGTGACGGCGCCATTTCTGCATTCGCACTCACAGAAGCCAATGCCGGCTCCGATCCACGAGCGATGACAACGACAGCGACACTGACAGAAGACGGATCGCATTACGTCATCAACGGTGAGAAACTCTGGTGCACCAACGGCACAAAAGCAAACGTTATCGTCGTCATGGCCGTCACACCACCAAAAATTGTGCGGGGCAAAGAACGCAAGCAGATCACCGCGTTCCTCGTCGAAATGGACACGCCAGGTGTCGAAGTTTTACACCGCTGCCGATTTATGGGACTCAAGGCGCTCTACAACGGTGTGATCAGATTTACAAATGTCAAAATCCCAAAGGAGAACATGATTCTGGGAGAGGGCGATGGACTGCGTCTCGCGCTGAAGACACTTAACACCGGACGGCTTTCCATACCGGCGGGCGTGACTGGCAGCAGCAAATGGTGCATGAACATCAATCGGAAATGGACAAACGAACGCGTTCAGTGGGGACATCCGATTGGCGAACATGAAACGATTGCTGGCAAGCAGGCAAAGATTGCCTCGGACACATTCGCGATGGACGCTGTCTGGAAGGTTGCCTCCACGATGGCAGACAACAAACACTTTGACATTCGGCTCGAAGCGGCCATTGCCAAACTGTTCAACACCGTAGCCCACTATGAAATCCTACAGCAGACACTTCAAATCCGAGGCGGCCGCGGGTTTGAAACTGCAGATTCACTGCGAGCACGAGGTGAGGAAGGAATTGCGATTGAACGATTGTTAAGAGATTCTCGCGTGAATCTTATTTTTGAAGGTTCATCGGAGATCATGCATCTGTTCATCGCGCGTGAAGCACTGGATTTCCATCTACAGCATATCGGTGCACTCTTCAAACCTGGTGTGCCACTCAGTGGCAAGATCGTGGCATTTCTCAAGATGATAAAGACCTATGCGTTGTGGTATCCAACGCTTTGGATACCGGTGCTGTCTGCCAATCAATTTGGCATGGACGTTCGGCTGAACCGTCACATGAGAATGGTTGCACGACTCAGTAAAAAGATGTCTCGGACTCTGTTCCACAAGATGGCGATCTATCAGAAAAAAATGGCAGAGAAGCAATTACTGATTAATCGCTTCGTGGACATCGGAACGGAACTATTCATTATGTCAGCGGCGTGTTCGTACGCAGACAGTTTACAAGCGGACGGACAGAATGCGGAAAATGCAGTTGAACTGGCAGACTACTATTGCAAAGAAGCCGAAATACGCATCGGAAAACTATTCCGTGACATTGGCCGCAACAATGACGTAGCGACGCTCAAACTAAACAAGAGCTTTATGCAAGGAAATTTTGAATGGCTTGAAGATGAGATTGCGAAAAACTGCAAACCATCGCACCAAGAGGCTGACGACAAGGGATAGTACCTCTTTCCAATGAACGTGCCGCCTGGAATGGGCGACCGAAATAGGTGAGGGCATGACGCATCGACTCCAGCCCCCTTTCGAACCCAACACCTGCAAATTGAAATGAACATGGACACCAAAACGCCTCCAGTTGTGACTCGCGAGCAGCTAGCCAAAGGACTTGGCAAAAGTGCCTTCGCGTTTCGTGGGTACAATGTGACGAATCTTGGAAGAACACCGGAACTGCTTCGCCACCCGAAGTACGGGCAGATCGTTGAAAAATACCTTCAGCGTGCGAGCGACACCTGCACCGATGTGCTGAAATTTCCAGTCGACCTGGCTCAACGAGTTCGACTTGAAAAAGAAGCCACTCTTAAAGAGTACCATGAGTCGATTGCGCTGATTGTTGCCATGGAACTGGCACAGCTTGAGATTCTCGAAACATTTTTCGATATCTCACTGACCGACGCAAACATGATGTACGGTTTTAGCCTTGGCGAATTGACCGCGTTAACTGCCGGCGGAGTGTTAACGCTGGATGACGCCCTGGAGATTCCCCTCATGATGTCACAGGATGCGGCTGAACTTGCAGACGACGTCACCCTCTGTGTTTTGTTCTCCCGCTCCGGAAAATTCATTCCACGCAAAAACGTGCATCGGCTTTGCGCGGAGATCAATGCTGAGGGGAATGGGGTAATCGGCGTGTCAACATTTCTGGCTCCAAACTCAATGGTACTGATTGGTCAAAAGGACACTGTTCAGCGATTGAAAGAACGCAAGGGAGAGATTACCACAGAACGCATCTCCGTCAGGGTGAATGACGACAAATGGCCTCCGCTGCATACGCCTATAGTCTGGCAGCGAAACATTACGGATCGCGCCCAATTTCTGATGCATACCATCGAAGGTGGGTTCACCTCGCCCACAACTCCTCTGTTCTCGATGGCGACTGGTGACTTCAGCTACGACGGCGATAACACCCGGGATGTTGTTGCTCAGTGGATCGACAAGCCGCAACTGCTCTGGGAGGCCATCGACGCAACACTGGCACGCGGTGTGGAAACGGTCATCCATATCGGACCGCAACCCAACATTATTCCTGCAACGTTTGGCCGACTGGCTGCGAATGTGGAGTTACTTACGAAAGACCGGCTACCAATGCATACGCTATCAAGAATTGTTCAGTACGGCTGGCTGTCTGCCGTACTGCCAAAACGGACGAATCTGCTGCGAGCGCCCAGCATCACACATGTGACGCTGGAAGACTGGCTGCTGCAACAAGACATCGAATGAATGCGTCATAGATTGGCCGTAAATAGATCGCACCATGAACACTCATGACAACCCGTATACCAACGAGTTCACACGTCTTCTGGCGATTGAAAGCCCAATCATCTGTGGCGCAATGTATCCGTGTTCAAACCCTGAACTGGTTGCAGCAGCATCTGAGGCGGGTGGGATCGGGATAGTACAGCCAATTAGTCTGACGTACGTGTACGGGTACGACTATCGTGCAGGGCTTAAGTATATCCGATCGCTGACGGGCAAACCGATCGGAGTCAACATGCTGGTTGAGGGCAGCGGTGGCACCTATCGGAAACGTCTTGAGGAATGGATGGACATCTCGCTGGAAGAAGGCGTTCGGTTTTTTGTTACGGCTCTTGGAAATCCACGTTGGATTGTGGACAAAGCCAGCCAGGTGGGCGGCATTGTTTTCCATGACGCCACCAATGCGACGCATGCAAAGAAAGCACTCGACAATGGCGTTGATGGATTCATCTGTGTCAACAATCGTGCGGGCGGACACGCTGGTGAGCTCACACCGCAAGCCCTTTACGATGCGATTTCACCATTGGGAATGCCGACAATCTGCGCGGGCGGTGTTGGTGGCCGCCATGCATTTCACGAGGCCCTGAAAATTGGCTACCTTGGCGTTCAGATGGGAACTCGCTTTATTGCGAGCAAAGAAGCTGCTGCGCACGACGACTATAAGAATGCGATTATTGCTGCCAAGGCGGCGGACATCGTACTGACCGAAAGAATCTCAGGCGTGCCTGTTTCAGTCATCAATACACCGTATATCCAACGACTTGGACTCAAGGCCGGCTGGCTGGCGAAAAAACTGCTGAAGGGTCGCCTAACCAAACACTGGATGCGTACGTTCTACGCGATTGTGTCGGGCATGAAACTTAAAAATGCCAGCCTCAGAGGATCACGTTACAAAGACTTTTTTCAGGCCGGGAAAAGTGTTGAGACGATTGCTGGTGTCGCCAGCGTTGCTGACATCATGAACGAATTGCGTGATGGTCATGACAACTCACGGGAACCAGCCATAGTCATTCGCTGATATGCGAGAAGCCAGTGCCTTGCACTTCTGCTCGAAGGTTCACCAGACCAGTCGGGGCGACAGGACTTGAACCTGCGACCTTTCGGCCCCACACAATGTGACTTTACTTGTCATGTATGTCTGAGGCGTTCTTCGAGTACCAAATTCTTAATCTGGCAAGCGATATAAACAGAAACAAGTAAAACTGGGCTTTTATTGTTACAGGCCAGATTCTCCATTGCCCTTTCAACAAAAAAAACGTTAACCTTCAGCAGGTTTGCGGGGAGAATTGCTACCAACTGCTGGCACATTCAAGCAGCTTTTTACGAGGACCACAAAGTTCTTGATTTTTTGTGGAGAATTATAGGAACAATTTCGGCACACATCTTTAATTTTTACAAGGTGTTAAGGAAGTGCCACAGGCTTCAATTGGTAGTTGATTTAAGAGTGTTACGAGCAGACGTTCGAAGGAACCAGAGATTTACCACAAACACAAGGCTATAAGTGCTTATGTTTTTTCCAAGGCGTAAACGTCAGAGATCTTTGCATTCCAATTATAAAAAACGAATTCGTAAACCACCTTTGCATTCCATTCCTCAAGTTGGTTTCGAGTGCCTTGAGCAACGGATTGTTCTGAGCGTTGATCCGTCGTTGGTAGTCCTCTCAACAACACAGGTTGATGCATTGTCGTCAGGATTGACGTCGTTTGCTCAGCGTCTGACAGAATCTCAGGCTGCTGACATGCTGGCTTCATCAGCTGCCGGTATTGGCCAGCCTCTTGGCACCGTTATTTCGTTTGGGGATGAGTTACGGACGAGTCTCACTGATCCGCTCGCAACAGCACTCTCGGGTCCACTTGATGTTGATGCAATTGAAACAGCAATTCAAGGAGCGGTTTCATCTGCCAGTTTTCTCTCCAATGTAACGGTCACGGCTAGTTCTGCCACGAATGCATCTGGTCAGGATGTACTCTGGCTTGAGCTGAATGTAACAGGTTCAGAAACGCTCCCAGACTTTGAACTCGATCTTGGGCAGGCGGGCATAGATGGTGCTTCTGGTTTGCTGTTAGCCCAGAAATTGTCTGTTGGTTCCGTGGCCGTTGATCTTGAGACAACTCTGGAAGCAGCTTTCAGTATTGGCTTAACGCTTACAGAGGGTCTTTCTGCAAATGAGATGGTGTGCATAAAAAGTGATTCAATTAAGGTCGGAGCAGAAGCAAGCTTTAGTGCTGGTGCAGCGATCACAGGCGTCGATGCTCGATTTGGGGCTATTCGTCTTGGTGATGATGGGGGCGCGAATGTGACAGGAGCTCTCAGCCTTGGAATAAATATTGATCTACAAGAGGGCAGCGACGGCTGCCTCTCATTGGGGGCACTCAATACGGATGTGCTGAGTAATATTTTTACCCAGACAGATATCTCAACTGAATTTGATGTAAGCATTCCATTCGAACTGGATATTGCTGGCTTTGATGAGTCTGGTCATGAGCTAGTAATTGGTATTGGTTCTTCTGATTTGCTCGATGCAAGCAGCCTTCAGATGACGTTACCAACAATTCATATTAGTGAAACTCCTTTTGATTTTGAGAAACTGAGTGAATTTTCTATTAACGATATCGGTGCATTCCTAGACGACCTTGGCTTGTGGATTCCAAATGTTGGCTCAGGATTTGAATTGCCCCTTATCGACTCTGACATTTCGGATCTTTTTAGCAGCGAATTTGAACTCGATTTTGGCACTTTATTCGATAGCCTGAAGAATCCTGAAGGTGAGTGGAGTTTTACGACGATCCAGCAACTCGATGACTTTTTTATTGACAGCTTTACAGCGTCGATTGGGTTGAATTGGAGCCCAATCGCTAATGCTATCGAGTGGACACTTCCGTTGTCCTATAGTTTTTCCAAATCAGCAGATCTTGAGTCAGGTGAACTCATTCCAGGCAATCTACCTCTTTCGGTTGCAGCAAATGGAGAGGCAACTTTCACACTTGCCGCCGGCCTGTCTATCACAGCGGGTGTGGCCATTACATCCTCAGCAAATGTCAATCCGGTCGAGAATACGACACTGCTTTCAGAGCTAAATGGTGGTTTGGGATTAACAAGTGGAATGTTGGTGACGGGTGATGATTTGCAGTTTAATTTGCGAGATGGAACTGTGGTGAGTGTTGATCTAGATAGCCTGGAGGTTGCCAATGGTACCGCATCAATAGGAGACCTCCTCACTCTTGTGAATAACGATGTAGACGCAAGTGGCAATTTAACACTTTCGCTGGATGCCAGTGCTCTCGTTGCAACTGATCTTACGACTCCTACATCGGACTCATCAACTTTTAGTGTGGCTGGCCCAAGTGTAAATGTGAGCATTGGAAATACGACATCCGTCGAGACATCTCTGGCTCCAATTGCGCTGGGTCTTCTTGTTCTGCCGACGGTCGAAAGCACTATTCAAGGTTCCTCGCTCGAAAGTTTTTCTCCTCGTGATCGGCTGTATATTCAGGAGGGTGAACTGAGTTCGTTAACGCTTGCAGTAGCGGCTGATCTAGAAGGAGGTGCGGCTCTTGGTCCGTTATCACTTTCCGTGTACTGCGGCACTGCAGAAGGAAATGCTGCAGTTTCCATGAACCTTGTCGATCCTGGTGTCGGTGCTGCCGACGATGGGCGAATTTATTTGTCTGAAATGGATGCAGATATTGTAAGCCTGTTTGATTACACCGTTTCTGCACCGACGCTCGATGGCATTTTCCAACTGCGCGTTACCCCTGAAGAAATTGAAACAGCCCTCGACATTGATTTCGGGGACTATGTTGACTATTGCGGGGCGGCAACTCTCTCAACAGTCCCAGACACCACACTTGTGCCATACCTCGAGCTCGATGCTGATATAAGTGGCGAAGGATGGTCTTTTTCAATCGATCCTAGTCAGAAATTGTCATCTGTGCTTGCTGGGCTGAGTGAGTTTTCACTTGATGATCTGCCGTCGATGCTGAGTTCTTTCCGCAGCTATCTAGAGGGATCAGGTCTTTGGGAATTCGAGATTCCTTGGTTCGATGTTTCCTTTGGTGAGATTTTTGAATTTGCTGATATTTTTGAAGGCATGCCGGAGTTTGATCTCGGAGAACTACTTGGCAGGCCAACCTACAGTGAAATCGATGACACCGTGCAGTGGCCTGATTTCAGCTTGGGTGATCTCGGGACTGATTTTTTAAATGCAATTGAGTTGGCACTTCCAGACCTCTCGGGCCTGGGTTGTTTTCCTGATCTTCAGCGACTTTCGTGGGAGCTTGATGACTTCATTGTTGAATGGGAAGGATGGACGCCTGGCGATGTGACTTCTGATCTTGATTTCCTTGGGCGTTTACGTGCCTGGTTTTCGCAAGCAGTTTTAGTATTCCCTGAGGTCCTACCGGAGCTACCGACATTCTCAGCTCACGGTAAGGATTTTGGGTTGCAGTTTGGGCGACTATTGTCTCTTCCTCAGTTCGCATGGAATAGTGACCCTTCCGCTTTCAATACATCTCTCGATTTGACGTGGCTAACTGCTCTGGATCCAAGTACTTTAAGTTTTGCAGGCCTCGACTTTGGTGGGCTTGAAAGTCTTGGTTTCGAGTTTGGTCAACTTTTTGTACCTCAGGCCAGCGGTGGTTATCTCCCTGATGGAATTAGTCTGCCAGCTGGTTTTTCAGTAAGCCTTACACCATCGCTCACAACACTCGATCTGGGTGGTCAAGCGTTAGCGCTTGATTTAGCGATCACCCTGGCCAGCGCGGAATACCAGAAAAGTCTTGATTCAATCGATATCAGTAGCGGAGTTGCACTTGATGTCACTGCGTCAGGTGATCTGACGATGGTGTTCACTGGTTCTATGCAAGGGCGAGTGCTCGTTGATCTAGGAACTGGTTCCGTTTCTTTTGACAGTTCGGCCTCCTCAATAAACCTTGAGGCATCAATTGATTCTGGCTCGGGTCTCATACTCGCTGCAAATCTTGGTGGTTTAGCAGGCGTGTCCTTGGGGAAGGTGACAGACGAGGCTTGGGTAAGATTGTCTGATGGATCAGTTGTTGGTGCTGGTCCGGCTCCTGCCGCAACATTTTCTGTAACGGGCGACGGCACTGCCTCTGCGACGGCCGTGTTTGAAGCCTACCTTCCATTCTACGTCGAACTGTTGAGCACTGAGGTGTATGCGGGTGCGATGGATTTAGAAGCAACACTAGCTTTGAATCCCTCGACAGACTTTTCAATTAACTTTTCCTATGACGGCAGTGGTACTGACGATGGTGACGGTGGTGAGTACACGTCGATAATTGATGTTCTAAGTCACCCTGGTGCTTTTTTTAGTATCGATGGCTGGATTGATGGCGCTGCTCAACTCGTTGGACTTATGCGAACAACACTCGCCAACGATTTGGTGTCTGGGCTTCCACTTATAAACAAAGTAGATGTTTCAGAAAACGGCTTGCTTGGTCAGCTTGAAGGTTTTTTTGAGACTGTTGGTAGCTATAACTCCGCAGCTGAGCTGGATGTTTGGTTGGCAGAAAAACTACAAAATGATTTGAGTTACACGAGTCTTGAGTTAAAGCCAGCCGCAGATGCAGCGATCTCTGAGGACAGCTATTTCTACACCTTTTACACGAGGTCTAGTCCTTCAGGCACGCTTGTTGAACTTGATAAGGCGGATGAGACTATTTTTGAGGAACTGCTTACAGGTGACACCGAGTTGATCGTAGACCTTTGGTTAGCTTCGGTAACATCCACGACACTTGGTTCGCAAGACATTGACTTTGGCGTGGACTCTTTGGGCTTAAAGATTGAGGGCGATGCTTCAATAGACTTTGCCACAACATTTGTTTTGGATGTAGGACTTGGAGCAGGCCTTTCAAGGGGCTTTTTTATTGAGACTGATGACGATGATGAATTTACAACGCAGTTCGATGTTACGATGCCAGATGAGCTGTTTTTAGGATTTGGTCCATTGGTATTTAGCTATGACCGAACAGCTGGACAACCTGAACTGGAAGCCGCACTAAGCGTTGATTTGGGTTCTGAATCATATGGCTTGAGTAACCTGACAGATCTTTTCCAAAACACAACCATTGCAGGGAGTGTCCGTTCAGAAATTGGGGCTGATTTATCCGCGAGTATTTTTGGATCAGGTGGGCCTGGGATTGGGATCTCGTTAGCGATGGGATTCAATGACACGGCAGCACCTGGTGGTACTGCTGTTGATGTGTCTGCGCTGAATGCAGAAAAATTCTTCTTTGAGATAACAGATACGTACATTGATCTTGGTGGCCTGTTGTCTGGCCCTGTTGGTGAGATCTTTAGTACCGTTGACGCCATGATTGAGCCACTACGGCCAATTCTTGACCTTTTAACAAGTGAGATACCTGTTCTATCTGATATCTCCAAAATGGTTGGTGGGGGTGGAATCACCGTATTGGATGCGATTCGTACGATGGGAAACGGTGACTACGACGGAGCTGTAGACTTTATTGAAGCGGTGGATGGTGTGGCAGGAACCATCAGTTCGTTGGCAAGTGTAAGCGGCACGAGCAAAGTATCTTTGGGTAGAATCGAGGCTCCATCTAGTACCGCAGACAAAGCAGCATTCTTAGGTGCGTCGTCTTCAACAACTGCAGAGGGACTCATTCAAACATTTGAGGCCGTTGCAAGTGGTGACATCGTTGTGTCACCAACGGACAATCATCCAGAGTCTGGTGATTCAAGTGTTGCAGACGCGTATTCATCTGTAAGCAGTGGGGAATTCACGTTCCCGATCTTCGATGACCCAACAGGAGTTCTTGTAGATTTACTATTCGGCGGAAATCCAACACTCGTGCATTGGGATATGCCCGATCTTGTAGCCGGGTTCAGCCTTAGCCAGAGTTTTCCAATTTTCCCACCATTATTCGCAAAGTTTTTTGGTGGTTTTGAGTTTGCCACCGACTTTTCTCTCGGGTACGACACACGGGGTATTCGGCAGGCCATGGAGGGTGGCCTCAGTGCCTCCAAAGTTGCCAGCAAAATCCTCAACGGTGTATTCCTGGGCGACGTTGACTCTGGAGGACATGACAAGCCCGAACTGACTTTTACCGCAACTATTGGGGCTGGAGCCGAATTAAATGTTGTGGTTGCTAAGGCCGGCGTCGATGCTGGTGTGCGAGGAACCTTAGGTGCAAATCTCAAGGATAACAATGATGATGGCAAAGTTCATCTTGATGAATTGGTCACAAATCTTCGGAGTGGGCCGGAATGCATTTTTGACCTGGAAGGATCAGTCGATGCCTTTTTTGAGGCATTCATCAAAGTTGGTCTCTCAACTCCTTTTGGGTTTCTAACCCTGTGGGGCGATCGATTCGAACTAGTCAATGAAACGTTATATGACTGGAATTTTGTCACGTGCCCACCTGTTGAGCCGGATATTGCAAGTCTCGATGGGACAACACTCGTTCTACATTCTGGACCACTAGCAACACAGGTCTTGCCAGGTGAAACTGAAGATGACGATGAGGAATTTAGTGTTCAGTACGACAGTGCATCAAATCAGTATGTTGTTACAGCCTATGACTTTGAAGAACGATTCGGCTTTGCTTCGGTGAATCAGATTGAGTTCGACGCTGGTCTCGGTAACGACAGCATTGAGATTGGATCGTTGGTTACCATTCCTGTGCTTGGCTATGGTGGACCTGGAAACGACAACCTTATTGGTGGCAGCGGACCGAATGTTCTATACGGGGATGCAGGGGCCGTGGCAGGCACTGAGGGCAGTGACAAACTCAAAGGTAGACAGTCCGATGACACCTTTTACGGTGGTGGAAAAAACGACGTGCTCGTTGGGTATGGTGGTAGTGATACGCTTTCTGGTGATGCTGGTGCTGATCAACTGATCGGAGATGATGAAGCAGGTGATTTATCAGAAGCACCTGATGGATTCGGACTCGGTGCCCCAGGCGCAGACACAATTACCGGCGGAGATGATGGAGATACAATTCTCGCCGGAGAAGGTGACGATGTCATTCAAGGGGAAAATGGATCCGACACAATCGACGCAGGTTCGGGGCATGACTATGTCGAAGGCGGCGAGGGTAATGATAAGATTTATGGGCGCGCCGGAAACGATCAGATTTGGGGCGAAGATGCGGCGGGTCTTCTTACTGATGGTGATGTGAATGTTAATGCTGACCTGATCGAGGGCGGCGAGGGTTACAACACTATCTACGGTGGCCCAGGGTACGACATTATCTATGCAACGAGTGAGCCAGATGGAGTTACCGGGAGTTCCGGCCTAACTCAGCCCTACGAAGGATCGATAAGCTTTCTCTCCGGTAACTTTTCGTCGTTCGTTGATGGTGGTGACGGAGCAGACACAATCTATGGCACTGACGGGCGAGATTATTTGGTTGGAGGTTTTCAAGCAGATTACATTGAAACTGGTGATGGTGGTGATTTTGTCAACGCTGGACCGGGCAACGATGCTGTTATCGTGACGGCTGGGAACGCAGAGATCTATCTTGGTGATGGTAGTGACGTTGTTGACGGCGGTTCTGGTGACAATTGGATTGAAGGTGGCCCCGGCCACGACAAAGTGTTTGCTCGACGTGGTTCTGACACAGTGTATGGCGGTTCAACTTCTCGTAGTTATGAGTTACGCCAAATAGACGAAGCAATCGGAGCGATTATCGACCCGCTTCACGGTGGATTTTCTGCTGTTGTTGCTGCAGAAACCTGTGAACCAGAAATTTCATTTCATCCAGAGGTCTATCCCAGCACACCAAATCAATTGACGGGGAGAATTTTTGTTGATCGTAATGCGAATGGCATATTCGATGGTGGCGAGCAAGATGCACCAGATGATGAATTCTGGAAGCTGGCAGTAGCCACGTCTTCATGGACCCACGTCTATGAAGCAGAGCAGCCCGGTGGCCAGTTTGTGGTTCCTGTTGAGCCCAGTCTGCCTGATGGGTTTATGCGACTTATCGTAACTGGTCTTCCTACCGGATGGATTGCGACAACACCAATTATTAACTCAGTCACACTTCCTTCAACCGGCTCTCTTGACCTTGGCTTTTACAAACTTGGTAATGTGTCTGGGAACGTCAGGAAGCAAGTTGGCCAGAATGAACAACAGCCAGCAGATGGAAAAACAGTCTTTCTTGATGCGAATGGTGATGGAGAGTTTGACGCTACTGAGCAGTCGGTCAATACAAATGCTCAAGGCAAGTATGGTTTTTCAAATGTATCGCCGGGCGAGTATGGTGTGTTTGTTGTTCCGCAATCTTCCTGTGATGTCGTATCTCCTCGCCCAAGTTTTGTGACAGTAACCAGTGGCGCGAGTGTTGAAGTGGCACCAATTACGATCGCCATGAATAATTCACCCGTTGTTGAGCATGTTTTTCTTGGGAGTGATGAAACTGGGGCTATGGTTTGGCAACCGGTTCCTGATGGTCCGGAGCAAACGCAACCACTCCAACCAGACCACCCAATAGATCACATTGCAGTTGATTTCTGTGCTGCCGGACTAGCATCTATTTCAGCAGGTTTTGAACTTGTCAGTCTCGATAGTTCGGAAAAAGAAACTCCCGTCGGGCTTGAGTATGATTCTGCTGTTGGCAATCGGGTTGTTTTCGTGGTCGGATCAAAGAGTCAACCAGTTGCCCTCCAGACTGGCAACTATGAATTGCGTATCGGGGACACCACCATCAGGGATCTGAATGGTGAGTTATTAGATGGAGAATGGATAAATCCATCAGCAGTCAATCCAACTGGGTCATATTACGTGAGCGGTGACGGTATCGCTGGTGGCGACTTCGCATTTCAATTTTCAGTACGAGCACCTGAAGCTCATGGAGTGTCGAGGGCTAGCGGACTTTCCTCTGCCTCAGCGAGTGCAGTTGTTACGACATCTACTATCGAAGGATCTGTCTGGTGGCATGATCCTGACGATGCCACCCTCGAACGAACGGCATCAGAGCAAGGGGTAAATGGCCAGAAGGTTACAGTCCTTGGACAAAATACTGGAATCTCGCGGTCAGCTATAACGGCAGATATTGATCTGAATGGTAATGGTCTAATTAGTGCTAACGAAATAGGACGGTACCAATTCACTGAACTTCCAGAAGACACATATACCGTTTCTCAGGACCCAGCAAATCCGTGGGTGCAGAAGACTCCTGGTGGAAGAATGACCGCTCAGGATCTCATAGCGGCTACCTACAGTATAACTACAAACAAAAGCACATTCTCAGTGATTGATGTGACAGCACAAACGGCAACGCCAATTACAGGTGCTACGTTCGGCGAGTTTGCTGTATGGGACGTTGCAGCAATTGGTAACGGGTCTGTGTACGCAACAGGTGCCTCGTTACTTTCTGCAGGGGCAGGAGTTGTTACCCCGCTTGGTCAAGGCGGCCTTTGGCGTGTTGATCTCGATAGTGGGTCAGTAGTGGATCTTGGGCCAGTACTTGGTGGAGAAGTCGTTGTATCACTTGATGTGCTTGATCATCAGCGACTTGTTGGCCTTACAGCGAGTGGCATGCTTGTAACCTATGCCACGGCTAGCAGCAGTTGGCTAAGTCATGGGCTTATTCGTGATTCAAGGCAGCCACGGCAGTACTATCCAGTTGGTGATATTGCAGTTGTATCTGCTAATGAGATTTATGCCATTCTCGATATTGAACAGCCTTCAACGAGTGGCGTAAGTACGTCACAGGTGCTTGGACGAATCGACCTGACAGTTGCTGGTGGGAATACTGTGACACTTCAGGAATACAAGAAATCTCCAAACCCTATCAATCGGCTAGTAGGTTTGGAAATAGACCACGCTGGGAATCTGATTGCTCTTGATGACATGAATGATTTGTGGTCGTTATCGACGACTGGTCCAGCAACGCCTATTACGGCCGGGGGTCTCAATGGGCTGAGTACTTTCCAGACCGGCGGCCTCTCGAACATGCCTTCGGAATTGATACGAGATGATTCTATGCTTGACTTTATCATTGAGTTGGGATTGGGAGAGACCGTAGACATCGGCTTTGGTGATGAACCAGATTACGAGTATTTGCCAGATGGAGATGATTGGATTGACGGTGGCTGCGGCACTGAAGCAGATGAGTTACACGGAGACGACGGATCAGATCTTAATTGGTGGATTGTTTCAGAAGGTGGGAATGATCGGATTCGCGGGAGAGGTGGTGACGACACAATTTATGGTGGGCTTCAGGGAGACTATCTCTACGGAGATGCTGGTATCGATACCATCACAGGCGGAGCATCTGAGCCTAATCGAATTGAAGGTGGTGACGACGATGACACGCTTACGGGTGGTGCTGATCGCGACATTGCTTTGGGTCAGGCTGGTAACGATGTAATTGCAACATTAGGCGGAAATGATGCTGTCATTGGTGGTGCCGATGATGACCGACTGAGTGGGGGTGATGGTGATGACATGATGATCGGTGGTGATGGTGGAGACGAGGTGGTTGGGAATGCTGGTAATGATGTGCTATTTGTTGTTGATGTTTCCTTGGGTGCAGAGTTTTCAGAACAGCCATGGTCGGGTGGTATCTCTGATTCATACGACGGAGGAGCAGGTGAGGACTTGATTGTTGTGAACGATGACATTGATGTCACATTAACCAATATAAACCTTCAGATGTCTGCCTATGGAAGCCACACCGTCAGGAATATTGAAGTAGCGCACCTCACTGGCGGAGCGTCTGCAAATACGATAGACGCTGCCGGTTTTTCAGGGCCCACGATAATTCGCGGAAATGGCGAAGACGATGTTTTGCGTGGTGGATCAGATACAGATGTCATTGAAGGGGGTGACGGCAATGACGCAATCACGGCGAATGCTGGTAATGACACAATTACTGGAGGTGCCGGGACGAATACCCTCACCGGCGGAGGTGATAATGATACGTATCTTTTCACTGATATTACGGCAACAGACACGGTACTTGAGTCAGCAGCGGGCGGGAATGACCGACTTGACTTAACAGCAGTTTCATCTGATCTGACGCTAGCGGTTGGGAATGGAACAGAAACACAGGCACTTGTAATTGAGAAACAGTCAGGGCTGCTTACTGTGAAGGTGACTGACGACGAAGTGGAGACAATCCAACTTGGTGCAGGAGATGATGATCTTCGAATTAAAGATGGCGGATCTACTATTGCTAGCATCGACGCCGATAATGGCACGGATCTAGTCTCTTACCAGGGCGGGTACCAGGCATGGTCTGCTTGGAGTAGTAATATTGCGGTTGACCTAGAAGCCGGAACAGCAACTGGATTTGGTGGTCTCGTCAATGTAGAAAATGCTGAGGGCGGGGATGCTGACGACACGCTTCGTGGAACAGAGTGGTCGAATGCACTGTCAGGAAACGCTGGAAACGATACCCTTGAGGGTCGAGCTGGTAATGACACGTATTACTTTGCAGACGTCGCTTCCAAAGATCAAGTCAACGATCCAAGTGGAGTTGATACCCTTGATTTTACAGAATTTTCAAGCAGTTTGACCTTAGCGGTTGGTGATGGAAGTGAGCCAGCCCCTATCGTAGTTGTAGGGGGAGCCGGTGCTTTCGAAGCAAAAGTGCTTTCTGACACAATCGAGTCAATTTTGCTTGGTGACGGGAATGACGTTCTTCAAATGAAAGCCGGGAGTTCAACAGCTGCAACTGTTGACGCAGGTGGTGGTTCTGATGCTGTGACCTATCAAGGCGGATATGGCTCATGGTCGGCGTGGAGTAGTGCTGTCACGGTGAATCTGGACTCTGGCATCGCTACAGGTTTTGCAGGAATCCTTAATGTAGAAGATGCACATGGAGGTGATGGGGCTGACACACTACTCGGCTCAAGCGGCAATAATGCTCTTTGGGGTTTCATTGGTGACGACAGTATTGAAGGCTTTGCGGGTGAAGACACGCTCGTTGGCGGTATCGGTGCGGACTCACTCGCTGGTGGATTGGACAACGACACATATGTCTTCACAGATATTTTCGGTAATGATGTAATTATTGAAAATCCTGGTGAAGGAAGCAGTGACTCGATGAATTTTTCAGCTGTGTCTGTAGCGTTAGAAGTTGAGCTTGGGAGTGTCTCGGTAAGCGACGGAATCTCTACCGCGACGCACTCAGGTGATAATATCGAAGAAGTTGTTGGGGGCTCAGCTGATGATGACTTTGTGATGACGAGCCCGAGTGTTATTTTCCCTGGTACTCTCGATGGTGGGGGTGGAAGCAACACACTTTGGTATGACGACCCTACTGCTTCTATTGTTTCTGATGTTGAGTTATCACTGACGCCAAATATTCAGTCGGCTATTAACTTTGACGCTGTGTCTGCGATCGAATGGCTAGAAAACGAATCTCTCTCCGGGCCAGTGAAACTTGGTAGAGATTATGATTTTGATTCTTACATTAATCCTGCAACACCAGTGACATATTTTGCTGGAGTCGCAAAAACAGATTTTCTCGGCGGATCATTCAACCTTCTTGAAGCCGAGACGGTGGATAGCAACAACTTCGTCTATGCTCGAATGGAAGCCTACGGACGGCTTGTAAAATTCCCAGCGAATGCTTCATGGACGTTACACCTTGCCGGATTAAGTTCTGCTGAAACTCCAGTACTTGTAAAACCTGGGGATGATTCACAAACTGATGCTGGTCTTCGATTACCTATTGAGGTAAACGGCCTTATTAGTCTACGACGAGACGTGGCAGGCATTCTCTACATTGACAATGGAACGGCACTTCGGGTGGTAACGAAGAATGGTGATGGGGCAAACCAAACCATTGAGCCCGGCTACAGGGTAGTCGGTGCTGAAATCATTGGTGGTGTGAGCTACATTCTACTTCACGATAAATTTTTCAATGGCATGGCGTGGGTATTGAACTCAAGTTGGGAATGGTCCTCTTCAACAACATTTATTGATGGCAGTGCAGAAGGCTTACAAGCAGAGATAGATTTTAACCTCGATATTAATCTTGATGGATCGATCGGGTCTTAG
>WLWF01000490.1_pt1 | contig 38012 bp, 28 predicted proteins | sample 6718331 | NCBI WGS metagenome assembly WLWF01 (sample SAMN12718692, study PRJNA515312) | sponge metagenome | isolation source: marine sponge | host: Mycale hentscheli | place: New Zealand: South Island, Marlborough, Capsize Point | collected 2003-05-01 | reverse complement strand
TGGCGACATATGGGTCTGCCATATATTTCCATTGATTGCACATCTCGATGCCGTTGTCACCTGCATGCCGAAATCCAAACGGACTCCCAACAAAGAACTTATAACCCTTTGCAAGTCCACCGGGGAGTTTCGACTCTTCCTTATGTCGGCTGGTGAGTTCAGGCTTTGGGTCGAAGGTATCCATGTGCCCCGGACCACCTTCCATGAATAGCATAATGACTCGCTTTGCTCGCGGCGCAAACATAGGAGGCTGGAGTGCAAGAGGGGCAGCCCTTTTGTCCTCAGCTTGAAGAAGATTGCTCAGCGCGACCGGACCAAGCCCAGCTCCGAGGCTCAAAAGTAAATTACGTCGATTTGTCGTAAACATTGCGTCACCATTTAGTCCACAAAAAGAAATTCATTTGTATTCATCAAAAGCAGGCATACATCTGCCAGCCCCCTGCCCTCCGCCGATAGATTCTCCATTTTGAGATCAGCCTCGTAGTTGATGAATTTCGGCAGTATCTCACGATACTCAAAAGGTTGCCCACTAAACTCCTCAACGAGAGATCGCGTGATCTCCGTTGGATATCCTCCAGATGCAGCAAGCTCCTTCGTACGACTTCGCACAGAATCATTCAAAAACGTTAAAAGTTGCTGCGTTTCATCATCAACTGGTTCTCTTCCAAGTATCCGAAGAAATGCATTACTGACCGCCATGGCATCATCTTGTGATGTCCTGATGAGTTCATCGGCCAGCGCTACAGCACGGTCGGACATGAATTCACTATTAAGAAGCGTCAGCGCCTGAGGAGTAACCGATGCATCATCACGTAACTCACACGACTCATTTGGATTTGGTTGGTTAAAAAGTTCCAGGAATGGATCAGCCAGACCACGACAGTGGTATGCAAAAATCGTTCGCCTGTTCCGCTCGTCGCGATAAACCGACGGCTGGTATGCAGGAGCGAGAGAAAACTGAATCATTCTCGGCTGCAGAGCGACCTCCATGTTCATTTCAGGAAAAACGGGAATTCCACCATCTGTGTGGACGAGTTCTCCACTTACTGACAGCAGAGAATCTCGAATTTCTTCTGCAGTCAACCGTCGCCTTCTGAAGTGTGTCAGCAGGCTATTTTCTGGATCCACTAGCGCCAGATTCTTTTCATCCACCGGAATGACTGACCGCCGATACACCTTTGAGAGCATGATCGCCTTATGGAGTTTCTTGATACTCCAATTACCTTGAAGAAACCGCCTTGACAGATAGTCGAGCAGGTCTGGATGAGTGGGCTTTCCGCCCTTTGCGCCAAAGTTGTTAGAGTTCGCAGCAAGCCCGCGACCAAAATGATATTGCCAGACACGATTTACAATGCTTCGCACGGTTAATGGATTACCGGCATCTGCGATCCACTGAGCCAGTGCCGTCCTCCTCCCACCTACGTCATCCGGCAACACGTGTGCGGGCCCGTTGGGCTGTACCCGAAGCGACACTGCACTGAGTACCCCAGGCGAAACCTTCGCTCCTGGAGCATCAAGACTGCCACCGGTGAGAATGCATGTGTCTACTGAGCCATCATCATCACGGAACACCGTAAATCTCCGTAGGTTTCTCGCATTCTGGGTCTTTTTTGGCATGTTGGGAGCACTAAACACACTCTGAACAAGCGGCTCAAACCGTTCCAGCCGCCGCTCCCAGATCCATTCATCCTGCTCACGTACCTTCAGCATTCCCGACTCAGCAGGATCCAGACCAACGTGGCGAGGTGGCTTTTGATCATCAGGATCCGCTCTTCGTTTACCCTCCTCTTTGTACGGCAGCCCATGCTCGGCATACCATACACGTGCTGCTGCCTCACGCTTATTGACAAGTTTGGCCTTTTCCGCCTTGGCAAAAGACAACATCTCTTCAACAAACTTTTTTTCAGGATCAAAGCGATCACGTGATTCAACACTCAAGAAGGGTGCTGGACGCTCTACCGGAAAGGTCGTCGCAAATGCCGCATAGAAGCCGTAGTAATCTCGAGTGGGAATTGGGTCAAACTTATGATCATGGCACTTACAACAGCGAAGGGTTTGTGAGAGAAATGTCTGCCCCGTGATATTCACAACATCGTCTAGATAAATCTGACGAGCCTGATCTTCATCAACCATAGCGTTGTCCCACGGCCCAAGCCGAAGAAACCCGCTGGCAACGAGGAGTTCTGATTCCCTTTCTGTGTACTCACCGTCCGTTTCGGTTTTTCGTACAGCTGCATAGAGTTTTTTTCCGTCGAGTCCTGCTGCCATATGCCGCTTTCTGACAGACATTTTTGCAAGCTCATCTCCCGCTATCTGTTCCTTTATGAATTCGTTGTATGGCTTGTCGTTGTTGAAACAGCGAATGACATAATCTCTGTATCGCCACATATTTGACCGTTCGTAGTCATTACTCATCCCACCGGTATCAGCATACCGTGTGATATCGAGCCAATGCCTCGCCCACCGCTCTCCATACCTCGGACTACTAAGCAACCGATCAACTAACTCCTCGTAGGCTGATTCACTATCATGAGCAAAGGCCTCAACAAAAGCTGCAGTTTGTTCTGCGGTCGGCGGCAAGCCAGTAAGGTCGTATGACACTCGACGAAGCAACTCCATCGGATGAGCCGGGGGTGAGGCAACAAGTTCTTTCTCCTTTATTTTTTTATCCACAAAGAAATCAATCGCATCGGTGTGTGACACCTCCGCGGGAAGGAACTTTTCTGCTGCAGGCAGATTTGCGAAGGCCCAAAGATCTTTCTCTACATATTTCCGATCGGTCCATTCCTGACTTGTCCCACCACTTGTTTTCCATCGGACTAACCCTTCATCTAACGCTCGGCCTTTCGCTGCATCCTGGATTGCAAGCTGCCTCTCCAAAGAAGGCCAGGGCGCTCCCCCTCGTACCCACTCCTCAACAAGTGCTATCTCATCCGATGTAAGTCGCTCACTCTTTTTTGGTGGCATCTCAAGGCCATCCCACCGAATAGCATCGAGTAACGAACCGGTGCCTGCATCTCCTGGAACAACCGCCGCATCCCCTGACTCACCACCACGAACCAGAGCGTCCCGAGATGTCATGTAATATTCACCCCGAAGTTCATCACCCTCCCCGTGGCAACCAAAACACTTCGTCCTTAAGAGTGGTAGCACCTCTAAGGCGAACAACTCTTCTGCATGGGCTTCCAACGTATCTTTACGAGCATCGACTTCAGGCTGCTCAGCTATCGCAACGTGACACAAAGCAACCGTCAGAGCCTCCATAAAGAGCAGGCATACTATTGGCAGCAGCCAAATACGCAAGCTTTTCAGTGACTTATAGATTTTCATATTCATTCTCCACCAGAACTCTGCGAATACATCGTTGCGATTTCACTGGCACCTAGTACACCATCGAAAATAAACAACTCATCGACTGAGCCATTGAGATTGCGACACGTAAACTCCTCGTCTGTCCGATACATCGGCTCTGCCCAATTGGCGATAGAAGCTGCACTAAGATTAATGCAGGGGACGGTTGCATGCTCTGGTATAAATTCCAGGCTGATCTGATTTCCGTTCACGTAATGAGCGACCTCACCGGCTGTTCGGTCGTATGTTACTGCCAGCATGTTCCATTCGCCGCTCATTGCATTTCGCCATATCGGCGGTGAATAAAAAACCGTCTGCCGCCAACTTGTTCCTTTTCGATGTGGATGCTTCACTGAAAAAAAGATTCGTCCATCTCTGAGAATTTGCCAGTGAGGCTCTCCCTCTTCGTGTCCATCCGTCAGGAAAAGTGAATTAAAAAGATTATTCAAACTATTTATTCTTACCCAACAAACCAGTGAAATGTCATCCATCTCTTCTCGTAGAGCGACTCGGGAGCGACTGCCAAATCGCGTGTAGTCAAATGCCTGACCGTCCCTCCCCCACCGATTCACGCAGGTAGTTGCACCAACAACTATCGCTTGTGTCGCTGACGTCCCACCACTGGCAAGGTTTTCAAGCACACGGCTATGCTGCTTACTTGGACCACGGTAACAGGCAACGAGGCGAGGATCTTGCAACCATTCTTGGAGTGCCCTCTCCCAGCTTTCTTCCTGCGCGGCCAAGCTCTGCTGGGCCGCACGCGATACAGTTAAAGAACTCATGACATGAATTGGATCTTCGAGCACCTCATGCTTCACTGTCGTACTCCGAACGCGCAGTGACTCCCCACGAACGAATCGGACTTCCGGTCGCTCTTTCTGCACGAGACCTATCTCACCATCAAGAACAGTAACGTCGGTCGTACTACCATTCACCCGAACACTGAACTCTGTACCATAGTCAATAATTTTCCCAGCTTCTGTCACAACGCGAAAACCATGTGCGACATCAGGGACGTATGCACGCACAGCACCCTGATTGAGCGTTACAACCAAAGGAGACTCAATGACAAATTCTGCTTCCCCTTCGACCACCAACTGAACGCCACTGAAAAGTTCGAGATGAATGACCCCCGACCGGATGCGATGAACGCCTTGCGGCAGAACGTCGCCCGACGACACTACCGAAGTCTCCCAATCAACATCTGCCTGACTGGCAACAACTGCGAACCCATTGGGAAATGGCGTGGCTTCTGCAATAGAGCCTCCCTGCTTCTGGGTGAGGACACGAGCGAGCATTATGGTGACGGCAACCATCGCCGCCGTAGCAATGAGTGCCTGCACACGTCGAGAAAACCACAGTCCATCTCTTTTGTTTACCTTGTGTCGCCGCAAAGACACTGACTCATTGGTCGCAGGAACAACTGTACCCGACGAAAGACCTGCCTTCGCTGCATCTGCCAAGGCGCACTCAAACGCTGCAAACTCAATGAATTTCTTTCTATTCGTCTCACTTTCAATCAACAACTTGTCCAGAGCATGTACCTCATCTGTCTGTGCGTTCCCATTGAGCGCACTCATAACCAGGTCTTCAAACCTTTGCTCTTTTAGGCCCTTTTGATCTTCTGACATTTTGTCTTCCCGTCATGTCCGCACTGGAAATGGATTTCTAGCTCTTGTGGTTCACACTCAATCGTGCTTTCACACATTTTTTGAGTGCTTGTCTCAGACGATGTAACGTCACTCGTAACCCTGCCTCAGACCGACCTGTTTTCTCAGCATATGCTTGTAATGTTTCCGCACTCGAATATCGTTCTCTTAACAATGCACGATCCTGTTCTCGCAATGTCTCGACACACTCTCTAAGCGCCTGTGCCTCCCCTTCTCGATCATCTTCAAGATCATCATTGGCCAGAAAAAGAAGTTTCTCAGTCTCCTCGGATAACATGGTTTCTTTTTTTCTTGCCTGGTCACGACGATGAGCCAGTATTTCATAACGAACGATTACATTGATCCATTCCCGAAATTTTGTACCTTCTTCAAAATCATTACGTTTCTTCCAGGCAATCAGGTTTGCCCGTTGAAGAATGTCAGCGGTTGTTGCACTACAGAGAACAACGGACCGAATCACTCGACGCAGTCGATTTTGTTCAGAAGCAAGAAGCTCAGCGAAGTCGTCGTCTGCCATGTGCCTTGAAACAACTCTCTCTACCGGAAATAAACTCCACGGCTGCGTGAAACGTTAACGGCTTTTTCCATATCAACGGCCACATAACCCGTTTGGCTACAAAAAAATGCCTTATAAAGGGTACCATCGGCTCCGTGAAGTCGCGTTAGCCACAATACTAACGGCCATCGCCCTCGTAAGTAATCTGCCCATTTCGAGGGGGCGCAGGCCACGGGTATTTTCCTGGCTCCCAGTTCTGCTGCTGACCTCGACGCGACCGCTCCACGTGGGATCGAATCTTTTCTGACACCGATTTGTTTTCAGCCTTTCCATAGACATACGGAAGAGCAGGATTCATCACTTCAGAAAGTTCTCCAAGCGGAGGTCTCTCAGCTGAAAACGCCAGAATTCTGTTGCGTAACTCAACGACAATTTCCGGATGAGCCTCCGACACATCGTCACGTTCACCGGGATCACGTTGTAAATCAAATAGCGCATCACCAATAAGTTTCCACCGACCACTGCGTATTGAGGGAAGCCGCACACTGCCAGTGGCTTCGATGAGAATCTCCGTCCGTGGGCTTTTCTTTCCCTCAAAAATAACAGGACTCATATCCCACCCATCAAGCAGATAGGCTTGCTCCGAGATCCCTCCCCCAATGGCAACAAGTGTTGGAAAGATATCCGTGACGTGCATAAGTTCATTGCAGACTGAAGCCGGCCTGATGACCCCCGGCCATCGAAGAACAGCAGGAACCCTAATCCCACCCTCGAACGTTGTATTTTTGGTACCACGCCAGGGTCGATTCACCTCTTCGGTGAGTCCACCATTATCATTCGTAAAGAAAACAAGTGTCTTGCCTGCGATGCCAAGCTGGTCAACTGCTTGCATCATACGCCCGATGGCATCATCAAGACACTTAATAGCTGCGCTTCGCTTATCGAAGACATCTCGATGACGCGGGATCTCCTCAAGCGGCCCATGAATTGCGTTAAATGCTACGTAATGAAAAAACGGAACTTCTTTATCTGCATGATTTGTCATGAGTCGAATTGCTTCATCAGCAATCAGATCCGTGGAGTAGCCCGTTTCCAGTACCGGCTGCTGATCACGATGCCAATCAAAAACGCACAGTGGCTGTGGCGCATTATGCGGGATAAGGTGAGAGTTGTAATCGATTCCCCAGCCGTAATGGCCATATTGATGGTCAAACCCTCGTGCGAGTGGCAGATGTTCTGGCAGCCACTCGCCAAGATGCCACTTCCCAATCATGGCAGTTGTGTAACCAGCCTCTTTCAAAGCATCGGCGAGCGTTCGTTCTTGTGGGTCGAGCCCATGGATTCGTCGGGTTGGTGTCCCATCTGGAAGCGTGGCCAACGGTATATCGAGGAGTGAGAGGTAATCCGGCTTACCGAAATCCTCACTCCGCCAGTCCATCCATTGGCGGAATGGATACCGACCGGTTAACAATGCGCTTCGTGATGTGGCACACACCGGTGTCATACAGAACTGACTCAGCTGCATCCCCTGCCGGGCTAGTTGATCAATGTTCGGCGTGAGCTTCGCATCACCACCGTGAAACCCCGGATCAGCCCAACCAAGATCATCTACCAATATGAAAATAATATTCGGATGCGACGACTCAACTGAAGTTTTCTCCTCTGCATGCACCCAGACCGGTAACACAACCTCCTGCAAGATAACGAACACAACGGTCCCAAAGGCACCCAAAACAGAGTCCAGAAACGCTCGTCGAAACATACAGATTTGCCTATTTTCTTTTGTACCCTAAACCAGTTCACTATCATGCAACCACAAACTGTCGATATACTGCAAGGTACGGGTCTTTTCGCAGGACAACGCACGCAGATCCTGCCCATCTTGAGTTGCTATTATCTGAACCATTTGAACATTCAATTCCAAAATAAAGGGTCTCATTCTGTCATGGTTTTTCTTCGATCTCTTGCCGTCTTGTTATTTTTCCTTGGAACAACTTCGCGTGCTGCGGACGATCCCAACATTCTCTACATCATGTCCGATGATCATGCCGCCCATGCTATCTCTGCGTACAGAGGCCGACTCGCCGAAATTGCCCCGACACCAAACCTTGACCGAATCGCACATGAAGGCGCCTTGTTTTCAAATGCATTTTGTACGAACTCTATCTGTTCCCCTTCACGGGCCTGCGTGATCACTGGACAGTACAACCACATAAATGGTGTTTTTGATCTCGGCGGACGCATCCCGGCCGGCAAGCAAATGCTGCCTATTCAAATGAAAAGAGCAGGTTACGAAACGGCCATGATTGGGAAATGGCATCTCAAGAATGAGCCGGCGGACTTTGACTATTACTGTGTCCTGCCGGGACAAGGCAAATACCATGATCCTGAATTCCGTATCCGTGGACCGAAGCCTTGGGGCAAGAATACGATTCAATACAAGGACAAGCATGTTACGGATGTCATCACTGATCTGTCTCTTGATTGGCTGGAAAATGGACGCGATCAATCAAAACCGTTTTTCCTGATGCATCATTACAAGGCACCACACGACTACTTCGACAATGCGCCGCGATATGAGTCATACCTCGCTGACGTTGATATTCCTTCTCCAGAATCTCTCTGGGAAATGAACCCCGGGTATGGCTCGCTTGCTACCCGTGGTGACAACGATGAACTAGTACCCCACATTGGCACATCGATTGGCGGAAGAAACCCTCGGAGGTCGTACCTCCGCGACCTGCCAACACGGTACCCTGAAGAGTTTCCAGCAAACTTTGACCCAGAAAACTACTCGGACGATGAAAATAAGAAATTTGCCTACAACGCGTACCTCAGAAAATTTCTGCGATGCGTAAAGGGTATAGATGACAACATTGGCCGTCTTTTTCACTACCTCGAGACATCTGGCCAACTTGAAAATACCATTATCGTATACACAGCCGATCAAGGCTTCATGCTTGGGGAGCATGACTATCAGGACAAACGCTGGATGCTTGAACAGTCCCAGCGAATGCCACTCTTAATTCGTTACCCAAAACGAATTAAGGCTGGACAGCGGTTTGATACTCTTGTTGAAAACGTTGACTTTGCACCCACTTTATTGGACTTTGCAGGTGCTACCATTCCATCCACAGTCCAAGGACGTTCTTTCCGTTCACTTCTCGAAACCGGACAAGAGTCAGACGACTGGAAGAAAGCAACATACTATCGCTATTGGATGCACATGGCCCATCATGACAACCCCGCTCATGTCGGTCTTCGAACAAAGACTCATAAACTCATCTTTTATTATGGCTGCAATTATGACGGAGGCTACCGTACACCCCCGGGCTGGGAACTCTATGACCTCGTCAACGACCCCAACGAAACTGTCAATATCTACGACGACCCTGAAAACAAAATTCTTGTCGCAAAGTTAAAAGCTCAACTCGCCGATTTGCGGCAGAACATCGGTGATGATGGCACTCATTACCCCGCATGCGAAAAGATACTCAAAGAATTCTGGAACTACGATGAAACTGCGCGTAGCGAAGCGATTCAGATTTCTCATGATTTTCTCAAGCGCCGTCTTGGAGAACTTGCCCGCGGTGACAGGACGCCAAAAACATATGTTGGAACGGACCATCAATAGACTTGCAATTGATTTCGTATCCCGAAAAAAAAAGCAACGACTACGTTAGCAGCCTACGGCAGCAAGGCACGATCACTCCGTATTTAAACTCAAAGAATAGTTCTTAGTCGAGAGACATCACGACAACCATCTTGGGCACAGTCAAAAATGAAAAAACTGTTTGGTCTTCTCTTTTTTTTGTTCACTGCTCCTTCGATCGCCTGCTCGGAACCGCCTAATATTATCTTGATTCTGGCAGACGACGTCAGTGCGGATATGTTTTCATGCTACGGGCAAACTGGCTCAGCACACACACCACATATTGATCAAATTGCAACGAACGGAGTTTGTTTTCGCACGTGCTTTGCGCCGGCCATCTGTGCACCGTCCCGTGCCTGCTTGATGACTGGAATCTACGGCAACAGGACAGGGGTTTTTCGAAATGACATGTGGGCTTTTGATTCCCGCGGAACGCTTTTCACGGCTCAACCGAGTTGGGCAAAATTAATTCACGATGCTGGTTACGCAACGGCTATTGCGGGCAAATGGCACTGCGGAGCAAAAGAGGCATGGGAAGAGGTTGTCGGCTTTGATGAATACTGCCTCTGGGAAAGCCCTGACAAAATCCAGTCTCACTTTGGTACGAACCCCATAACGACAGGCAAACGTGACGACATTACCCTGCCTGATACACGATATTGGTATCCATCGATGGTGCAAAACGGGCACTACGTTCCAGTTGATAAAAAAGATTTTGGTCCCGACAAGCGAGTTGATTTTTTACTTGAATTTATTGAGCGGAAGACGCGTGAGAAACAGCCATTCGTGGCATATTGGCCGACGGTGATTCCACATGGCCCGTATTCCACAACGCCGGACCATGGTGATGTCTTGGATATTGAACAAGAAAAACCTGATATGGCAGGAATGCAGCGTGATGAGAAATTCAAAGTCATGAATCAATACGAACAAGAGCATCAGCAAAGATTTATTTATCTCATTGAATATCTTGACAAACTGGTCGGTAAATTAGTTTCCCGCACAAAGAAACTAGGAATCTATGACAACACGTACTTTATTTTTTGTGCTGATAATGGAACAGCGGTGACCGCAAAAGATCGAGGAGTAGAGCGTGGTGTCCACGTACCATTTGTCATTCAAGGGCCTGGCATAAAAAAGCGAGGACTTACAGATGAGTTAACAGATTTTTCTGATATTGCTCCAACACTTCTCGACATGGTTGGAGTTAAACCACCAGCTCATACCGTTTTCGATGGAACAAGCCTTTTGCCTTTCTTAACAGCAAAAACAAACACGCACCGTGAATGGATCTATGCCTATACAGGGCCGGTGCAGGTCATTCGGACCAAAACCCATCTTCTTGAAGCGGTCTCGCCATTCTACGGAAAGCCAGACGGGCGATTTTACTCTACAAGCAACTTCCGCTTTGGCCAAAACTATAAACGTGTTGACGGTGAAGCGTCACATGCACAAGACCGCCAGCGATTAGAAGCAGTTATTGCGAGTTTGCCGTCTCACCTCGAAGAAGACCATCCATTCTGGACGTCAAAACTCGGATCGAGGTGGCTTCACTCAAACAACATTGAGGAAACAGCCAAAAAACAACTTTACAATCACTCTGATTATTCGTTCTACGACGAGACCGACTGAATTACTCTTCTCCTATGCGAACAGTTACCTTTCTTGCTGTCTTCGTGACAGCTGTAGTTTTTGTAGAAAAAAATTGGGCTGATGATCGACCAAACATGATCTTCGTCATGAGTGACGATCAGGGCTGGGGCGATGTTGCCTACAATGGGCATCCAATTCTGAAGACACCCAATCTTGATGACATGGCGTCGTCTGGAATATGTTTTGATCGCTTCTATGCCGGTGCCTCTGTATGTAGCCCGACACGCGCATCGTGCCTCACTGGACGCAACAACTGGAGAATGAACATCAATGGCCCTCTGGCCGCTGATGAAGGGCATCTCCCTGCAAGCGAAATCACGCTTGCAGAAGTTCTTGCGGAACACGGATACGCCACTGGTCATTTCGGAAAGTGGCATGTTGGTGGATTTGATGCTGAGACCGCTGGCCCTCATGTCATGCCACCGTGGCATGCAGGCTTCCACGAGTGTTTTTCAACCCATAACGTCCTGCGCACTTTTAACCCATACAAGAAGTTGGGGAAAGGTGGCATCAAAGCCTGCTACTGGCATAACGGTAGAAACATACCCCTTTCCGAGGCACAACAGGACCCGTCACTGCACGGTGATGACGCTGCCATTGTCATGAACAAAGCCATCACCTTTATTCAGCAGCAACAGCATTCAACTAAGCCATTTCTTGCTTTTATTTGGTTTCATAATGTGCATACGCCACTCGGTAAAAATCCTGACCTTATGGCTCAATACAGTGACTGTACCGAACAAGAGCAGATTTACTTCAGCAATATTACTGCCATTGACCATCAGATTGGTCGACTTCGTTTGACCCTGAGAGAGTGTAATTTTGCCAACAACACAATGGTCTGGTTCACGAGCGACAATGGACCAAACCTAAAGGGTAAAAAGAGCCCAAGTTCAGCACTCGCTCAAGATGGCAAGTTCGTTTATACAGCACTTGGATCCGCTGGAGCCTATCGCGGGTGGAAACGAGATTGCTACGAAGGGGGACTCCGCGTTCCTGGACTTCTCGAATGGCCCGCACGTATTAAGAAATCTCGGCACACAGATTTCCCAGCAGTAACAAGCGATTATTTTCCAACCGCATTGGCGGCAGCAGGACTGCCACTATCGGATGATCGCACTTACGACGGTATGAACTTACTTCCTATCATCGATCAAGAGACGAACTACAAACGTCCACCAATTGGGTTTCACTGCAATGGCATGGAAGCATGGACGAGTACACCTTATAAAATCGTTCGATCTAATAGAAATAAGGGGGATTTGGAATGGGAACTCTACGACCTGGTTGATGACCCATTTGAAGAGAACAACCTTGCCACCAGCAAACCAGTTCTCGTTGAAAAAATGGCGACAGAATTTGAAAAATGGGCTGCGGCTGTTCAGTTGGAACATCGTAAGCACTGAACACAAAAACGGAAAAAGACAAATTTCCAGACAACATCTCCTGGAATACAGGTCAGTCAGGAGGTAATCTTTTACGAAAAGAAACTAATGCTACTTGCAGGATTAACAACCTATTGAATAAGGCGGACGGGGTGGGATTTGAACCCACGAGACGCTTTCACGTCTGCCGGTTTTCAAGACCGGTGCATTCAACCGCTCTGCCACCCGTCCGAGTGACACATCTACCGGAATCCCGGCTTGTCGGCTACAAAGTCTACATCGCTTCGCGTCCGAGCCACAGTGGCTACCTTTGACGACCGAACTTTTCTATTTTACAGTAGGAATTCACGAAAACTCCAGGAGAATCTTGATGGGTGGTATCAGCAATCGCATGAAGGAAGTCAAACGCCGACGTCATCGCCGCAAGAAGGTAACAAAGTTTGAAGGCAAATTGCCGAAGGCGACGACCAGTGAAAAACAGGTCATTGCAGAAAAACTTCGCAAAATGACTCCAGGATGTGAGGACTTGATTGTGCGTCTTGGCATCGAGGACGGTAAGGCCTAATCAGTGGAATCAGGCTGCCTTCGGTTTGCCTACCTGGTTCCTTGAACTCAGGCAGGAGGCTTCCTGAAAAGAAACTCGTCCTGATCAAAGTCCACGGTGACACAATCACCCTCCGTAAACACTCCGCCCAGCAACTCTTTGGCTAACTCATTCTGTAGCTGCTGCTGGATAACTCGTTTAAGAGGCCTCGCACCATATACCGGGTCGTAGCCTAAACGAGCGATCTCATCCACAACGGTCTCGCTGCACTGCAGTGTGATGCCAGCTTTAAAAGCCTGCTTGACAAGCTGCTCTAATTGAAGCGAAACGATGCGATGAATGTGGCGCTCATCAAGTGGGTGAAAAATAATGGTTTCATCAATGCGATTCAGGAATTCCGGAAGAAAACGTGTTGCGAGCGACTCTTGGACAGCTTCACGAATCTCTTCGTCACTACCCTTCTCTTTAGTGATCTCCTGAATCATCTGACTGCCCACATTGCTCGTCATTACTACAAGAGTATTGGTGAAGTCGACGGTGTGACCGAGACTATCAGTAAGCCGTCCATCATCAAGCACCTGAAGCAGCACATTAAACACATCACGATGTGCTTTTTCGATTTCATCGAGTAACACAACTGAATACGGGCGGCGTCGTACCGCTTCAGTCAGACGCCCACCTTCTTCGTAGCCAACATAGCCAGGAGGAGCACCGATTAACCTCGCAACAGTATGCTTCTCCATATATTCGCTCATGTCGATTCGAACCATGGCGTTCTCGTCGTCAAAAAGCACCTCGGCTAGTGCCTTGCATAATTCTGTCTTCCCAACACCAGTCGGGCCAAGAAAAATGAATGAACCTATCGGCCGATTTGGATCCTGCAGGCCCGAACGACTTCGCCGGACGGCGTTACTCACTGCTTCTACTGCCTCGTCCTGACCAACCACACGCTGATGAAGCCGTTCTTCCAGAACAAGCAGTTTTGCCCGCTCGGTTTCAACAAGTCTTGTCACTGGAATACCGGTCCATGAACTCACGACCTCTGCAATTTCTTCGGGACCAACTGCCCGCCGAAGGAGTCGCTTGGTTGGCTTCTTCTCTTTATCAGAGTCTCTTTCTGCAGCCTCTTTGTCAGCCTCTTCCTGTTCAAGACGTGATGCCAAACGTTTTTTTGCCACATCTAGCTCGTAGAGTTGCTGATACATCTCCTCGCTCACCGCCTGACCAAGCGACTGCCGCTCATTCACTTGAACATTCACCTGATCAAAAGCGAGCTGGGCTTCCTCTAGCTTTTGACGGAGTTCCTGCGCACTGCCGACACCAGATTTTTCTGCCTCCCACTGTTCACGAAGACTCGCTAATTTCTGGCGAAGCGATGCAGCTTCGGCTTCAATCTCCACAAGACGATCCTTTGCGTGTGATTCCGTTTCTTCGGAAAGTTGTCGGCCAGCCAGTTCAAGCTGCACAAGGCGTCGTTGCACCTCATCGATTTCACTCGGAACACTTTGCAACTCCATTGCAATGCGACTCGTCGCCTCGTCCATCAAGTCAATGGCCTTATCCGGCAGAAAGCGGTCGGCAATATACCGATGGGATAACTCTGCCGCAGCCACAAGTGCCGAGTCGTTAATTTTCACACCCTTATGATGGGCTTCGTACCGTGGCTTCAGACCCCTTAAAATCGCTATCGTGTCTTCGACAGAAGGCTCACCCACAAACACCGGCTGGAACCGCCGCTCAAGCGCTGCATCTTTTTCAATATGCTTGCGGTATTCATCGAGAGTTGTTGCCCCAATACATCGCAATTCGCCACGCGCAAGTGCAGGCTTGAGCAGATTCGCTGCGTCAGACCCACCCTCAGCCGCCCCAGCGCCAATCACAGTATGGAGTTCATCAATAAAAAGAATCACGTTCCCAGCCGCTGATTCCACTTCCCGCAGAATTGCTTTCAGACGGTCCTCAAATTCCCCACGATATTTTGTACCGGCAATGAGCGCACCGAGATCCAGGGCAATAACCTGACGATTTCGCAACGTCTCCGGAACATCAGACTGCACGATCCGTAAGGCTAGTCCCTCAGCAATTGCCGTCTTCCCGACACCTGGTTCACCAATCAGAACAGGATTATTTTTCGTTCGGCGAGACAGCACCTGAATCACCCGACGAATCTCAGAGTCTCGACCAATAACCGGATCTAATTTCCCTTGACTGGCTCGCTGCACGAGATCGATGCCATATTTTTCCAGTGCCTGAAATTTCTCTTCTGGACTCTGATCCGTGACACGTGAACTACCACGCACCGCCTGCAAACCCGCCAGCAAGTCCTTTTCGGTAACAGCTGCAAGCTTCAGTACATTCTGTGCCTTTGACGGAGCCTTGGAAAGCGCAATCAGAAGGTGATCGGTCGAGACAAAATCATCCTTCATTGTCCCTGACTCGGATGTTGCAATTTCAAAAACCTTGACAAGTTCCTGATCGGGCTGCGGTTGTGCTCCACCAGCAACCTTTGGAAGGTGCGAAAGCTCTGCTTCAATGATTCGTTCGAGATGCCCGCGGTCAACGCCAATCTTTTCAAGCAGAGGACGTACAATACCTTCCTGCTCGGCGAGCAGTGCGAAGAGCAGATGCACAGGCGTTGTCTGGGGATTCCCTCGGTCTGCAGCCAGATCGACTGCCCGCTGAACGGCTTCCTGAGCCTTAATTGTGAATTTATCAAATCGAAATGCCATAAGACCATTCCTTTCAAGCTGCATTAGCGCGCAGCAACGCTCTCAATAGCCCTTCCAGATTGCACATCCCCTGCACATGCCAACCGGAGGCGCCCTGTTCGGCACCTCCGGCTACATGGCTTACTCGTTGTCTTGCTTGACTTCAAACTCAGCATCAATGGTGTCGTCGGAAGCTGCTGCAGCACCAGCCGGTTCGCCACCTGCCTGATCACCTCCGGCTGCATCCGCTGCCTGAGACTCATACAATACTTTCGAAAGAGCGTGGGAAGCCTGTTCAAGTGCATCGTGTGCTGATTGGACAGCGTCAGCATCTTCACCTTTGGCTGCCTCACGAGCTTTCGCAATCGCTGCCTCAAGTGGAGCCTTATCGGCATCCGACAACTTCTCATCGTTTTCTTTTATGAGCTTCTCTGTCTGAAAGCACAGAGCCTCGGAACGATTTCGTACTTCAGCTAACCGCTGCTTCTGCTTATCCTCTTCAGCATGCAGTTCTGCATCCTTACGCATCTTCTCAATCTCTTCTTCATTGAGACCGCTTGATTGCTCGATCGTAACGGACTGTTCCTTGTTCGATCCAAGATCTTTTGCATTCACCGACAGGATACCGTTGGCATCGATATCGAATTTCACTTCGATCTGTGGAGTCCCGCGAGGTGCGGCAGGAATCCCTTCCAGATTAAACTGCCCGAGCAGACGGTTATCTTTCGCCATGGACCGTTCGCCTTGATAAACACTGACCGTCACAGCAGTCTGGTTGTCAGCCGCCGTACTAAAGACCTGCTTACGCTCGGTTGGTACTGTGGTGTTGCGTTCAACCAGTTTGGTGAACAGTCCACCTTCAGTCTCGATGCCGAGGCTAAGGGGCGTCACGTCAAGCAAAAGCACATCCTGAACGTCACCAGCCAACACACCACCTTGGATCGCTGCACCAAGTGCGACAACTTCGTCCGGATTCACACCCTTGTGCGGCTCCTTTCCAAAAACACTCTTCACGAGTTCCTGGACCTTCGGAATCCGAGTCGAACCACCAACGAGGACAACCTCATCGATGTCTTTCGGGTCAAGTTTGGCATCCTTGAGCGCCTGAAGAACGGGGCCTCGACATCTTTCAACAAGTCCGTCGCACATTTCTTCAAACTGCGCCCGGGTTATCGTTATCTGAAGATGCTTTGGTCCTGAAGCGTCTGCAGTTATAAAAGGCAAGTTGATGTCGCTACTTTGCGCGGAACTCAATTCTTTCTTCGCTTTTTCACATGCTTCCTGCAGTCGCTGCAGTGCCATGGTGTCATCCCGCAAATCAATGCCCTGCTCTTTTTTGAATTGATCTGCAACGTGATTAATGAGCGTCTGATCAAAGTCATCACCACCAAGGTGTGTGTCACCATTGGTACTGATTACACGGAACACCCCATCAGCCACCTCAAGAACGGAAACGTCAAACGTTCCACCACCAAGGTCAAAGACCGCTATCTTTTCCTGGCTCTTACTCTCAAGGCCGTAGGCCAGAGCAGCTGCAGTTGGTTCATTAATGATTCGCATGACCTCAAGGCCAGAAATCTGCCCCGCGTCTTTGGTGGCCTGTCGCTGTGCGTCATTGAAGTATGCCGGCACTGTAATGACGGCCTTATTAACTTTATGGCCAAGGTAGCTTTCTGCTGACTCTTTGAGAGAACGTAGCACCGTGGCAGAAATTTCTGGCGGTGTGAACTCCTTGTCACCGACTTTTACCTTGACGTAATCTTCCGGACCACCAACAACGTCGTAAGGCACAATTTTCTCTTCACTTGCTACCTCGTTGTGACGACGACCCATAAATCGCTTAATTGAATAAATTGTTCGTGTTGGGTTCGTCACTGCTTGACGCCGTGCGATATCGCCAACGAGAGTTTCGCCTTTATCGTTAAAGGCCACAACACTCGGAGTGAGGCGGTTGCCTTCTTTATTGGCAATAACCTTTGGTTCTTTGCCTTCCATGACTGCAACAACTGAATTCGTTGTTCCCAGATCGATACCGATTATTTTTTCGCCTTGTTTTGTTGCCATGTCTTGCCTTCCTCCTTCGATGTCCACGCTTTTCTAGTACGTCGAACGACCGTCCACCTTTGCTCCCGTATCCGGGGGTCAGCCAGTTGCGGTTGCTGACCACGTCTCCGGACCGGTTTTGTCGGTCTGCCCTAACAGCAGATAGAAGATTGCAAAGCCCGTGCCATAGCTTCGAAAGACTTGTTTCTGCACGCCCAAAACGAGGAATCGAATAAAACAGCGTATTTACGGAAGGAATTCAGAGGGTAGAGTTGAGAATAAGTGGTTGCCAACTCCCAGAGACTGCCATTTTGACGGGCTCCCTTGCGGAACCGGGATTCTTGAAATCTCGATCAACGGAGTGGCCTCACTCGACTTTCCAGTGGGGTATGGTGTGTACACGACCCTGTTATTTTTCCGGTTCAAGAAGTGGACATTATGGCATCACGCAAGACCAAAGCGACCCGCAAAAAAACCGCCACAAGAAAGCCTGGTCTGACGACCTTACGAAAACGGATCGATACGATTGATCAAGAACTTGTTTCCCTCATGAATCAGCGTGCCGATGTTGCCCGAGATATAGGCCATCTCAAATCGGCGAGTGGTGAACTGACATACGATCCATCCCGAGAGGAACTCGTCCTCGACCGGGTAGCAGAAGCGAATGAAGGACCACTCGCCGATGACAGTCTTAAATCAATCTTTCGTGAACTAATCTCAGGTTCTCGTGCCATCGAGCAGCACTTACGGGTCGCTCACCTTGGTCCGGCTTGGACGTACAGTCATCTTGCTGCTCTGCATCGTTTTGGAAACGCGGTTGAATTCGTCCCGGTGTCCAGCATCTCTGCTGCATTCGAGGAAGTTCATGCTGGTCATTCACACTACGGTGTTGTCCCTCTAGAAAACTCAACCGATGGGAGAATTGCTGACACCCTTGATAACCTGGCACGTATGTCAGTTAAAATCTGCGCGGAAGTACCATTACGCATTCACCACAATCTTCTTGCGGCATGTGAACGCCATGACGTGAAGAGGGTTTACAGTCGCCCACAGGCACTTTCGCAATGCCGGAACTGGCTGGCACGACACCTTCCTGATGCACAGTTAATTGAGGTCACCAGCACAAGTGCGGCTGCAGAAAAAGCAGCTCGTGAGTCGAAGTCTGCGGCAATAGCGAGTCGTCAGGCAGGCGTTCATCACAGCCTATCCATACTGGCTGAAAACATTGAGGATATCGCGGGAAATACAACCCGTTTTGCTGTTATCGGCCATGCAGACGCCAAACGGACCGGCCGAGACAAAACTGCTCTGATGTTTGAAATCAAACACCGTCCAGGTGGACTTGCTGACGCGCTTGCCATCCCAAAGCGCCAAAAACTCAATCTGACTTGGATCGAGTCCTTTCCTCTGCCAGGTGAAAAACGGGGCTACATTTTCTTTGTCGAACTCGAGGGTCACCGTGATGATCTTCGCGTGCGGCGGGCGATCGCGTCGCTTGAAAAGAGGTGCACCCGAGTTGCCATTCTTGGCAGCTATGCAGGGGCGAGTCTGGTTGGATAGTGCGCTGATGGCGGTGCTGAACAAATTACATTCGGTGCTTACCACCGCCGTCTAGTGTGTATTGTGTTTTCGCACTACACTGAGATTCTCCGAATCAACCGAGCACGCTGAATAGAACCAAAACCAAGGAGTGAGAATGGCCACCCGCCGCCGGATCGTCGCTGGAAACTGGAAAATGAATCTTGACCACGCTGGAGCGGTCGCACTTGCTCAAGCAGTGGCAACAGGTGCGCACTCCTGCGGCAACTGCGACCTGATTCTCTGCCCTCCATCAATTTACCTTGATGCAGTTGCAACAGCACTTGAACTTGCCGATGGCGGGAGCCCGTCTGGTGTTGCTCTTGGTGGCCAAAACCTGCACGACCAACCCAAGGGTGCTTTCACAGGCGAAATCGCTCCTGCAATGCTCGTCGACATTGGCTGCACATTCTGCATAGTCGGGCACTCTGAACGACGAACACTCTTTGGTGAGACAGACAGTGTTGTCAACACAAAAGCCAAAGCTGTACTCGCCGCCGGCCTCACGCCGATCGTTTGCGTCGGTGAAACCCTGGAAGAACGGGAACAGGGCCAAACAGCGGCAGTTGTCACAGAACAGATTGCTGGCTCACTGGCCGGGCTTAGTGCGGCGCACCTTGCCACGTCGATCATTGCCTACGAACCTGTCTGGGCGATCGGTACTGGAAAGGTCGCGACGCCTGAACAGGCTCAGGAAGTCCACGCTCTGATCCGTAAGAAGCTGGCAGAACATACGGATGAAGCGACTGCCAATCAGGTGGTAATCCAGTATGGTGGCAGCGTAAAACCCGATAACGCCGGAGTTCTGGCTGCACAGCCTGATATCGACGGGGCACTGGTCGGAGGGGCGAGCCTCAAAGCTGAGGACTTTCTGGCAATTGCCGAACAATTTGCTCACGCCAGCTAATTCGTGTCATCGGGATAGCCCAGAATGGCTGCCCACGATACATTGTCGGATAGTTTCTGCCCTTTGGCCGCTTGACTGTTTTTGGAGAATTCACCTGCAATGCTCATGTTCGTTCGCTTCTTTCTTGGATTCATGCTCGTTGCCACCTCAGTGTTCCTCATTTTGCTGGTGCTCATTCAGCGCGGACGTGGAGGTGGACTTGCCGGTGCGCTCGGCGGTATGGGTGGCCAAAGTGCATTCGGTACCAAAGCTGGTGACTTATTCACAAAGATCACGATTGGCGTCGCTACATTCTGGATTCTGCTCTGCATTCTCTCAATTAACGTACTTGGAACGCAGCAATCTCTCTTCAGTACAAATCTAGGAGCAGCGGCACCGGAATCCATGGAAGGTCTCGGAACAACTGAAGCGATGCCGGCAGAGTTAGCTCCAGAGCCTGCTAGTGATTCCTCGGAGGCTCCTGCTGATACTGGCAAATCGGAACCAAGCACAACAACTGAAGAAAAAAGTTCTTCTGCCTCACCGGAACCCACAAACGAGTCACAAACTAACGCTTCGCCCGAACCGGCTTCGGCGGCTGAGAAGTCGGCTGAGTAAACCTGGAGGACTACCATGGCCCGCAGCATGACCGGATGCGGCGAAGGGTTCGCCGACAACCAGGGCGTCACCTGCAGGGTTGAGATTCGCAGTGTCAATCACCGCCATCTCAAATGTAGTATCCGCACGCGCGAAGGTTTCCATCTTCTTGAGCCACGGCTTGAAGGACTGATCCGCGAACGCATCAAACGAGGGAGCCTTCAAATAACCCTCGAAGTAAGTGGGTCCGCTGTTCCAACGGGGCGTCGGCTTGACCAAGATCAACTCGGTGCTTACCTCGATGACTGGGAGTCTTTCTGTGACCGACGAGGCATCACAACACCGCCAACAATCGATCCGCTTCTGGGGCTTCCCGGTGTCTTGCTTGATGCACCACCGGATGCGTCAGCTGTGGAAGCAACATGGCCTGTTGTTGCCGCTGCAACTTCGGCGGCCGTAAGTCAACTCGACACCATGAGGCAATCCGAAGGGACAGCACTCGTTACTGATCTTGAGCAAGCCTGTGTTGCAATCGGAGACCTTGTGCACCAGATTCGTAAACGTGTACCAGAAGTTGTTGCTGAACACCGACAACGCCTTCTTGACCGTGTTGCAAAAGTTCTGGAAACACACCAGACCCGCCTCGACGATAACGACGTGATCCGCGAAGTTGCCCTCATTGCCGATCGATCTGACATCTCAGAAGAATTGGTGCGACTAGAAAGCCATGTTGAGCAATTCCGAAGCCTCCTCCATGACACCGCGCCTGGCCGCAGTCTTGACTTTCTCGCTCAAGAACTTGGCCGCGAGGCAAATACCATCGGGTCTAAATCTGTTGATGTTGCCATCGCCCATGCAGTCGTTGATCTCAAGTCGCAGGTCGAAAGAATCCGCGAACAAGCAGCCAACATCGAGTAGACTCTCCCAAGAAATACCCGCTTTGCCGAGGTGCCACTTTCCAAGGCTACTCATCGTGGGGTAGAACATCACGATGAGTCAAACTGAAGGTCAACTCGTCGTTCTCTCTGGCCCCTCCGGCGTCGGGAAGTCTACGCTTCTCCGCCGACTCCTTACTGACTTCTCGGCACTCATTCCAAGCATTTCTGCGACTACACGGCCGCCACGTACTGGAGAAAAGCCAGGCGTCGACTACCATTTCCTGTCCCCAGAAGAGTTCGAGGCCGCTAAAAAAGCAGACCGATTTATCGAGTGCTGCCAGGTGTATGGCCGCGAATATTGGTACGGAACGCTGGAAGATGAGGTCACACCTCGCCTCACCCATGGAAAATGGGTTATCCTTGAAATTGACGTCGAGGGTACCCTTTCTATTTTGGAACGGTATCCTCAAGCGGTAACAATCTTTGTTGAGCCTTCCGATCCAGTCCATCTTGAAGAACGCCTTCGAGGTCGTGGTACTGAAAGCCCTGAAGCAATCCAACGGAGATTAGAAGTTGCCCACCGTGAACTTCGTCAGTCCGGGCATTACCGTCACCGGGTCGTGAATGATTTGGTGGCAGACGCCCTTGCAAACATAAAAAAGATCCTCACCGAAGCTGGTTTTTCAAACGACACAACAGAAACAGCTTCTGCCTAAATAACAAAACCGTAAAGTCAGCCTCACAGAAAGCAATCTCGATATGATCGACGACCTCCGCGAAGAAGAAATCGTGAACAAAGTTGGTGGACGCTTTAAGCTATCAACACTCATCCAGAAACGTCTAGTTGCTCTCAATGCTGGTGGCCGCCCGCTCGTCGACATTGACAGTAATGACAAAATGCAGATTGTGATCGAGGAAATCAAGCAGGATAAGATTTTCCTGGATACATCAATGAACCTCCGAATTACTGGTGAATCGCCTGAAGCGGGAGCACCAATCGACTTCGACGCCAGTTTCTGATCAGAGTCTTTGCCGTTGACGTACCTACTAGGTACCCTCTGAAGCATCGGGCTTTGTGATCACTTCTCTTGTTGATGGAATATGTCGTGTCGAATCCGCTTGCAGACCGCGAATTAGTCATAGCCGTCGGTGGTGGCATTGCCGCGTACAAAGTCGCCGCAATGACAAGTGCACTCGTCCAGCGATCTGCTCACGTTTCGGTAGTTATGACTCGCAATTCGCGGAAATTCATTGGCGAGGCAACGTTTGCTGCACTCACCGGGAGACCGGTTGCCTCTCGCAGTTTTGACCCAAAAAGCTTCCCCTTGGGTGCACACATTGAATTGGCAGAACGCGCTCAGTTGATCGTCGTTGCACCGGCCACAGCGGACATCTTGGCAAAGGCAGCATCTGGTCTTGCTGATGACCTCCTCTCAACACTTTTTCTTTGTGCCAAGTGCCCGGTACTTATGGCTCCCGCCATGAATGCAGCCATGTGGGAAAATCCTGCCGTCCAACGGAACGTCTCACAACTGACAGAAGATGGCGTCGGCTTTATTCAACCAGCATCAGGCTGGCTCTCATGTCGCCAAACTGGCATTGGCCGCATGGCAGAACCCGAAACGATAATTACTGCCATCGAGACCGCCCTTGGCACTTCGTAGCAGGTTCAGTTGTAAAAAAATGGCACACATACTCATCACAGCTGGCCCCACTCGTGCCTACATCGATGATGTCCGATTCCTGACGAATGCCTCGAGCGGTCGTATGGCTGCCGCACTCGCTACGGCGGCCGTTGCACAGGGAAATACCGTGAGCATCGTGAGCGGCCCAGTGAGCGTCCAGTATCCAGCGGAAGCGCGAGTGACCTCAGCCATCACGACTGGTGACATGCTCAAGAAGTCACTCACGCTCCTCCCTCGCGTCGATGGCGTCATCGCCACAGCGGCACCTTGCGACTTTGAACCGAAACAGCGGGAAAAGGGGAAACTTCCAAGGCAGCGTGGCCTTGTACTTGATCTCAAGCCAACGCGAGACATTATCGCGACACTAGCAAGACAGGCCAAGCCTTCCCAATGGATGGTTGCGTTTGCTCTTGAGCCAGATGGCAACCCGGCGAGAGCACTAAAAAAAATTACTGCGAAGAAATGCGACCTCATTGTGCTGAATGATCTGACCGCATTAGACACCACAACAACAGCGGTCACCGTCTATGACCACTCCCACAAGCTGGTCGGACAGCAGGCAGGCACAAAAATAGCGGTCGCTCGCTGGCTCCTCGACCTGATTGGTTCACACTCTCGCAAAGGGGAATTAGGCAGCTAGCCGACTTCGTCTGAGTTCCTCTGCTATGCTAGAGATGTGTTGGCTCCAGCCAAATCGCACTTCCTTAATTCATGCCTCCATTTGCACAGCACTGACGTGATTAAAGTTGCTATCCTCGGCGCCACAGGATATACGGCGCTTGAATCGATAAAACATCTCCTCCGGCACCCCGACGTTGAAATCGTCGCGGTGACAAGCCGGCAGGAGGGGAATACACCTGTTTCGAGTGTACACCCGAGTCTGGTTGCGCGTCTCGACCTGCCGCTTGAAGACCTGGAGCCCAAAGAAATAGCACAGAGGGCAGACGTTGTTTTTTGCTGCCTGCCTCATTGCGCGAGTGCATCAGTGGTTCCAACACTTCTTGACGCGGGAGCCAAAGTAGTAGACCTCAGTGCAGACTATCGACTGGACGATGCTCCAACGTACCAAGAGTGGTATGGGCAGCCCCACAGCGACAGCGAACGTCTCGGAAAGACTGTCTACGGACTTCCTGAATTGTTTCGCTCTCAGATTGCCGGCTCTGCTCTCGTGGCCAACCCTGGCTGTTATGCCACGGCAGCCATTCTCCCCCTTGCTCCTCTCATCAAGGCAGGGCTGATTGAGAGTAGTGACATTATAATCGATGCAAAAAGTGGTGTTAGTGGAGCAGGTCGCAATCCAAAACTCATGGCTCATTATCCCGAGTGTAATGAGAGTCTTTCACCATATAACGTTGGTCGTCATCGCCACACCCCAGAGATTGAACAGATCATTGCCCGGCATGCAACGACGCAGCCTGAAGTTATTTTCACCCCACAACTCGCCCCTATGGATCGCGGTATCCTTGCTACCATTTACGTGAAACCTGCGTCTGGTGTCACTGAAAAACATATCGACGACGCATGGCAGCAAGCCTACGGAAAAGAACGTTTCATTCGACTTGTTGACCATCTACCCGGCACGAAAGACACCGTCGACACAAACTTCTGCGACCTGACCGCTCGGCTGGTCCGCGGTCGACTCATACTCATTTCCTGTCTCGACAACCTTGTAAAAGGTGCGGCCGGTGCGGCCGTACAAAACCTGAACTGCATGCATGCCCTGCCAGAAACGACAGGCCTGCTCTAGCCCTTCAACCATTATCTCCAAACTGCCGATGTCTCCTGCTGAAACACCATTCCGTGGTTCGATTCCGCCGCTTCCTCAAGGATTTCAAGTTTCCGGGTCACACACCGGACTGAAACGCAATCCGACTCGAGAAGATATTTCACTCATTGTCTCCGACAGACCAGCGACAGCCGCTGGTGTCTATACTCAGAATCTTGTTTTTGCGGCACCCGTTGCTTTTGACCGAGACCGCACCCCTGGAACAGGGTTCCGCGGTGTTGTAATCAATTCTGGCAACGCAAACGCATGCACGGGCACACAAGGCGAATTAGATACAGCCGCCATGGCAGCCCTGACTGCAGAGGCTATTGGGAGCATCGAGAGCAGTGTTCTCGTAATGTCGACAGGCATTATAGGGGAATTTCTTCCAATGGATACGGTCAAGACAGGCATCCGTGCTGTGGCTAACCAGTTGGCAGAAGATGAGGACAGTGTCATGCGTGCAGCGAGGGGATTTTTAACAACAGACACCCGACCGAAACTTGCTGGTGAAACTTTTGGGAAAACTCCGTCAGGCGAAAAGTATCGGATGCTTGGTATAGCAAAAGGTGCAGCCATGATAGGACCAAAACTCGCTACGATGCTTGGTCTCATCCTCACCGACGCTGCGGTTACTCCTGAAGATGCGCAACGTCTCCTTTGTCGAGCGACAGATCTTTCTTTCAATTGCGTCAGCGTCGATGGTCACATGAGTACCAACGATACTGTCCTGCTCCTCGCAAACGGTGCCGCTGGAGGAGAACCTCTCACAGGAAAAAATCTTGAGGCGTTAGAAACTTCTTTGATGAAAACGTGTGATGCGCTTGCCCGAGAGATCGCTGACGATGGAGAAGGAGCGACGCATGTCATACGTATAGAAATAACTGGTGCCGAAGGCCGGGAGGATGCCCGCCGAGTTGCCCGAGCAATAGCTGATAGCCCGTTGGTCAAAACCGCGATTGCCGGCGCAGACCCGAATTGGGGCCGAATTGTATCTGCTGCCGGATACGCGGGCGTCTCGTTCAATCCAGGGCGGCTCACCCTGCGAGTCAACGGATTTGAACTCTTTAAAAACGCCTCCCCAGTCGGTTTTGAGGCTGAAAAAGTGTCTAAATCGATCCGCGAGAACCGGGAAACCCTGATTGAGATCAATTTAGGCGATGGTCCGGGCACAATCCGCTTCTACACGAGTGATCTGACCGCAGAATATGTCCGGCTCAATGCTGACTATCACACGTAGAGAAAGACTCCTCTTCCCTAGCTGACCCAGGGTGTATATTTTGCTTATTCAGCAAGGCTGTCTTTAGACGCCTTGGGACGCTTCCTTTTTCCGTCGGGACTTTGTCAATGTTGCAACTCAACGACCAACACCCAGCTGTCCACTCTATTTGGGGAACCAAAAGTCGAGTGATTCCTTTATTTCCTTCGTTTTCAAGAGAATTGCTTACCCCGTTGATTGGGGATTTTCGGCTCATTCAAGTCACGAATAATGAAGAATCGACCGATGAAGACCTCGACATTGGTGATGACAACGATCTGGAGAGTGACGACCCACTTGCCGATGAAGATTCTAACTTCGATGATTTCGATGACGAATTTGATGACGACTTCCAGGAAGAAGAAAGCGATCCAGATTGGGAGCATCCGGATGACCTTCGTCCAGAGGCACCTCCACCGAGCAAGTCACCAGGTGGCAAAAAGTAACAAGGCGGCCGTATCCTTCGGAGTCAGCCATGAACAATGCAAATGCCCCTCAGCACGAGAACGCATCTCTCAGCGGTTATCCGTGGTTTGGTGTCTTGTCGCAACTTGAGTTTGACATTGAATTTTTTGAGCAGCTTTTTGCCCGAGACGGGACATCAACGGAAGTTTGCCGAGTGCTCGCTGAGTTAGTCGCAAAAAAAGGTCTACTCGATAGAGCAGTCGAACTTGACCGTCATTTAGTCAACCTTCTGCCAGAAGATGCACTGGCTCGATACAATCTGGGCTGTTCACTTGCCCGAGCAGGTTGTTCGAAGGAGGCGATCAGCGCGCTCTCCCAGGCTATCCTCCTCGGGTATGATGACCTTCACCACCTCGAGGCTGATCCAGACCTCGACTCACTGAGGGATCACCCTGACTTTCAGAATCTTTTCAACGAAGATTGACCGTATGGTCGCGTGGAAGCCAGAAGTGTTCCTGATTCACAAACGAGGAGAAGACAGCAAAGAATGCTAGAACAGTACGACTACATTTCAGAAGCATGCGAAGTTATTCAGAAGCGGTGGCCCCATCAACCAAAAGTAGGAATCATCCTTGGAAGCGGACTCGGTAACGCCGCTCAAGGTGTCACTGACCGCGTCGAAATTCCATATGAGGAGATCCCTCACTTTGCTCGCTCAACAGCACACGGACATGCCGGTCAACTTGTATGTGGTCTGCTTGATGGTGTCCCAGTCATAATCCTCGAGGGCCGGATGCATCTGTACGAGGGCTACCCAGCATCACAGATCACTCTGCCCGTCCGGGTTCTACATCGCCTTGGTGCTGAGCTTTTACTTGTCACAAATGCATGCGGTGGACTCAACCCGCACTACAGTGCTGGTGACATCATGATCATTGACGACCACATTAATCTGATGCAGGACAACCCTCTTGTCGGCATCAATGACGATCGTCTCGGGCCGAGATTTCCCGACATGTCGGAGCCGTACACCTTTCCACTTATTGACCGTGCTCTTGAAGTGGCTCGCCAGGAAAACTTTGTTGCCCATCGGGGCGTGTACGTGGCAGTGACTGGCCCCAACCTCGAGACACGAGCAGAGTATCGTTACCTGCGGGCAATCGGTGCTGATGTTGTTGGCATGTCGACTGTCCCAGAGGTCATCGTTGCTGTTCATGCTGGTCTGCGAGTACTTGGCCTCTCAGTTGTTACGGACATGTGCCTCCCAGATGCACTCGAAGTTGCGACAGTCGAGAAAATTCTTGAAGTGGCACGGACGGCAGAACCAAAACTCAGGGCTCTTATCGAGGGAGCTGTTCGAGATGCGGCAGCCGATGTAATTTGATGCGCCTATGGACGACATGCCACAATACTGTGGAAAGCTCCCTACGGAGTGAACCCAGTTTTTACGTGTTCGTATTGCTTCTTCGTCATGGCAGCGACATGCCCTGATGCCGCCAAGCCCCTCCCGCCGGGTTTCGTCGGGTAGCACTGGGGTCAGAAGGTCTTGCTGGGTAGGATAAGCAACTCATATTCAATCTCCCCATTGCCTCCATCCTCGTCTCACAACTTCATGTTCCAGCCCGTCCGAGGCAGACCAGATCTGCCAGCCACAGAAGCCGAAATCGCTGCCCTCTGGAAGTCTGCGGGAATTTACCAAAAGTCACTCGACAACCGTCGAGGTGCAAAGCGATTCGTTTTTTTTGAAGGGCCACCAACAGCTAATGGCATGCCTCACCCAGGGCATTGCCTCACACGTGCTATCAAAGATCTCTATCCACGCTACCGGACAATGCGGGGGGAGTTCTGTGAACGCAAAGCAGGATGGGACACCCACGGGTTACCTGTAGAAGTCGAGGTGTGCAAGAGCCTGGGCATTCACTCGAAAGCCGAAATTGAAGAATATGGCATCGAGCCATTTATTCACCGATGCCAGGAATCTGTTTGGCGGTACATGAAGGAATGGGAAACTCTCACCGAACGGATTGGGTTCTGGATTGATCTTTCACAAGCCTATGTGACCTACCATCAAAGCTATGTCGAAAGTGTCTGGTGGGCACTTTCCGAACTTTTCAATCGTGGCCTTCTTTACCAAGGCCATAAAATTGTGTGGTGGTGGCCGCAGGGTGGGACCGCACTTTCCAGTGGTGAGGTTGGCCAGGGATATCGGCAGGTAGCCGACCCGAGTGTGTATGTCGCCTTCCCACTCCTTGATGCAAACGGTGCCGTAACAAAGCGCAGCCTGATCGCATGGACCACAACACCGTGGACACTCCCATCGAACCAGTTCGCGGCTGTCAAATCAGAACTCACCTATGTTGTTGTTCGGTTTCAAGATGACCCGGAACACGAATACATTCTCGCTGAACCTCTTGCCGCATCACTTGCTGAAAAGAAAAAGACCGAAATTGAGATCCTCGAATCCTATCGAGGATCAGATCTCGTAGGCATGAGCTATGAGCCACCATTTGATTGTTTTTACTCAAACAGTGGGCCACGAGACGCAACACTGAAAAACGGAACGAATGAGCCTGTGGCCTGGCGAGTTATCGAGGCTGACTTTGTCACCACCGATTCAGGCACTGGCATTGTGCACATCGCTCCAGCCTTTGGTGAGGTTGATTACAGCGTTTTAATGGCGGAACGCGAGCGTTTTGAAAACGAGCTGCCGCCACTTATCAATTGTGTCGCACCCGACGGCACGTTCACAGACGAATTCCCCTCAATGACCGGCCGCTTCGTCAAAGAGTGTGACCGAGATCTTACCCGCGACATTCGCAGTCGTGGCCTGCTTGTTCACCAGGAACAGTATCTCCATGACTATCCATTCTGCTGGCGGGCTGATAACGATCCGCTAATTCAATACCCGCGAGCGAGCTGGTTTATTCGTACCAGTAATTTCCGCGATGAAATGCTCGCGAATAACAGCCAGATCAACTGGATGCCCGAACACATTAAGGAAGGTCGATTTGGTAATTTCCTCGAGAACAACGTTGACTGGGCGTTATCGAGAGAGCGTTACTGGGGAACACCACTTCCCATCTGGGTCTGCGAAGACACTGGGAAAGCTGAAGCCATCTCTTCATACGACGCACTGCTTGCCAAACCTGGTGCGACGGGCACTGAAGTTTTTGATCAGGCCAAAGTAGACAATCCCGACTTGTCTGAAGATCTTCGCGTCCATAAACCGTACATTGATGCCGTCACGTATGACTCACCATTTTCAGCACATGCCCGCATGCGTCGTGTGCCGGAGGTTATTGATTGCTGGTTCGACTCTGGAGCAATGCCTTTTGCCCAGTGGGGCTGGCCACACGAAGGTGGTAAAGACTTTCAGTCACAATGGCCCGCCGATTTTATCTCCGAGGCCATCGACCAAACTCGCGGATGGTTTTATAGCCAGCTTGCCATCAGCACTCTGCTTTTTGGCCCTGAATCAACGTCTGATGCTGCAACCACAAACGCCGCAGCAGAAATGCCGCCGAAAGACTATCCGCACCCATTCCGGAATTGTATCGTCCTCGGGCATATGCTCGGAGAGGATGGTGGCAAGATGTCCAAAAGCAAGCGGAACTACAAAGAGCCCTCCGAGATCTTGGATCGATATGGCGCAGATGCACTCCGCTGGTATTTTTTCGCTGGACAGCCTCCATGGAATAGCATTCGTTATAGCGAGCAGTCTATTCGTGAGAGTGTCCCCGAATTTTTGCTGAGGCTCTGGAACGTCTACAGCTTCTTTATCATCTACGCCAATATCGATGGCTTTAATCCAGCAGCCGCCATGAATGACCCCGGGCAGCTCGACCATGCAAGCCTCACCGCTGGCAACGGCTTTCGTCCGGTACATGAACGAAGCGAGCTTGACCGTTGGATGTTGGCTGAACTGCACGCAACGACGCAGAAAATGGTTGACTCTCTTGACAGCTACGATCATTACGTTGCGGCGGGGGCACTTTCCGATCTTGTAGATGCTGTGAGCAACTGGTTTGTGCGTAGAAGCCGCGACAGATTCTGGGCCACCGGGAAAGCTGACATATCGGCTGATGGCAATCCAGAGAAATGCGATGCCTACTGGACTCTTTATGAAGTACTTACGACAACTGCTCGCCTCGCGGCGCCTTTCGTGCCCTTTGTAAGCGAGGCGTTCTGGCAAAATCTCGCTGTTGGTCCATTCGGGAACGGAGTGCCAGAAAGTATTCATCTCACTGATTACCCCACAGCCAACACTGACCTGATTGATCCTGACCTTGCACGCCAAATGGCGCTGATCCGAGAAGTTGCCTCACTCGGCCGGGCAGCCCGTGCTCAGGAGAAACTCAAGGTGCGACAACCACTTTCAAAGGTCGAGGTCATTCTTGCAGACTCACACAAGAACGACGCGGACTGGCTGACTTCACATGCAGACCTCGTGTGCGATGAGCTGAACGTGAAGTCCTTTGAAATCTGTGCCGAGCCTGATCGATACATTACCCGCACAATTCTTCCTGATCTTAAGAAACTTGGCCCCCGACTCGGAAAGAAACTTCCTCTCGTTCGCAACGCCCTTCAGCAGGCTGATGCCGCTGCACTCATAAACTCTTTTCACGAAGATGGCCTCGCTACCGTCACGTTGCAAGATGGAACAGACGTGTCGATTACCGAAGAGGAATGCCTCATTCGTACAACCGCCCGTGAAGGATGGGCTGCCGCTGAAGGCACGCGAGGAGTCGTTGTAATTTCCAGTGAACTTACTCCGGAACTTATCGCCGAAGGTAGGGTCCGAGAAGTCATCCATGCTGTTCAGTCACAGCGCAAAACGGTCGATCTCGACTTCACTGACAGAATATCACTGGGATTCGTCACGGAATCTGAAGAACTTCGGGAAGCGCTTCAGAAACATGTGAAAACAATTGCTTCAGAAACGCTCGCTGTGTCAATTAGTTTTGAACACGTAGAAGATGCTGAAGAAGAAACACTCGACATTGATGGACATGCACTTACCATCACCCTGAATCGGGTCGTCCCGCCCGAAACGTCCTGAGAAAAGGAAACCTTGTCTTGTGACTAAAGAAGGCATCACCCAACCACTTCGCCTTGCTGTGCTCCTGTCTGGATCAGGACGGACTCTTGAAAACTTGTTGCTTCGGCAAAATAATGGAAATCTTCTGGGTACTGTCGAGCTCGTTCTTTCAAGCCGAGAAGGTGTTCGCGGAGTGACAATCGCAAAGTCCGCAGGCATTTGCACCATAGTGAACCCGCAACGTGATGCATCGCTTGAAGCATGGAGTGCAAACATTTTTAGCTCCTGTCGCGAAGCGAACGTTGACCTTGTCGTAATGGCCGGATTTCTCCAACTTGTGGCAATCCCGGATGACTTTGTGAATCGAGTAATCAACATCCACCCATCGCTGCTTCCTGCATTTGGTGGAAAGGGATTCTATGGCAGCCGAGTTCATACGGCTGTCATTGAAAACGGTGATACAACCTCTGGATGCACTGTGCACTTTGTTGACAATGAATATGATCATGGAGCGGTTTTGCTCCAGCGGCAGGTCCCTGTTACCGCCAATGATTCCCCAGAGACGCTTGCTGCTCGTGTTTTTCTAGAGGAATGCGAGGCACTCCCAGAAGCCATTAACCTGCTCGCCCAACGACAACAAACGAAACAGTAACTTACCCAAGAACAGAGGATTCTGCCATGCGACGCACGACAGGAAATATTATTGCCGATTCACTGGAATCTGCTGTGAGCTATGCCGACCGCCTGAGGCAGGACATCCCACATCTCGAGGCAGCTCGTTTCGCACGACCGGGTGGGCACATGGTTTCCTCAAATCATCCCTGTTTCATCTTCGGTCATCTGAGTCTGTATCCACCAAAAGTCTTGAGTCAACTTGGTTATGAGTCACTCCCGATACCGGCTGGGTTTGAGAAAACCTTTGACAAAACAGCAACCTGCCAGGATGACCCAAACCATACGGTGTATCCGTCATTCGACGAGGTTCTCGCATTTTTTAGTGCTGGTCACAAAAAACTCATTGGATCACTTCGAGAAACTCCCAACGAGTTATTTGAACATCCAAATCCAGCTGAAGGCCCACTCGCCGAACGATTCCCAACGCTCTCATCGGTCCATGCGTTCTACTGTGGTGGTCACATCATGTCACATCTTGGGCAACTATCCGCCTGGCGCCGCATGCAGGGCCTCCCGCCAGCCTGATCCGTGAAGCCAAAGGACCGGAAGCCCAACGCCGTCCATACGAACAGCATAGTGTGACAAGTGAATCAACGATAAGAAGCACGTTCGCTGTTATGAATTCACCGTACTCTGGTCGTTCCACCTTTGAAAGCATGAACGAACAGCACATTTCACGCTAGCCGCGAGTGAACTCCACCTCTGTCATATCATTGCTTGAAGTACGATAATCAGTTGCTGCTACCGAATCAGGATAACGAAACAGCTTCGCTCTCCCCACAGTCGTCACAGGAACAACAACATCATGAAAAACAACATGATCCGAATTCAGCAGAGTAGCCACACCAGAAGACGCACAACGTGCTGGTTCGCTCTGTATAGCACTGCACTTTCCCTCTTGCTTATCTCCCTTTCACCAAAACATGCATGCTCTGCTCCTGTAAAAAACACAGTGCAGCCAAATATCGTATTTATTCTTGTTGACGATATGGGATACGGGGATCCTCGCCCATTCAATGTCGACTCGAAGATTGAGATGCCTACCATTGAACGGCTTGCAGCAGAAGGCATGATCTTCACAGACGCTCATGCCCCCGGCCCGCTCTGTCATGTTTCACGATATGGCTTGCTGACAGGCTGTTACCCATTTCGATCCTCGCCAATAGCCTGGAATAAAGGATCCACAATCAGGCCAGACCAGCTGACTATTGCATCACTTCTTGCAAAAGCGGGCTATAGAACAGCGATGGTTGGCAAGTGGCACCTTGGATTTGAAGAAAATGGATTTGAAAATCCTCTCCTCGGCGGGCCTGTTGACCGTGGTTTTCAAAGCTTCTTTGGTATCCGAGCATCTACGGACATACCACCCTACTTTTACATTCGTAATAACAAAGCTATACAACCACCCACAGAAACGATTTCTGCAAATTCTTCTGAGGGCTGGAGCCCCATCCAGGGCGCATTCTGGAGGGCTGGAGGAATCGCCCCTGGACTCCACCTGAAAGACGTTCTTCCTCGGTTTACGAAGGAAGCAATCAAAGTGATTGATGATCATGGAGCAGGTACTAGAAAAAAACCTTTGATGCTATATCTCGCGTATCCAGCACCGCATACGCCATGGCTTCCCTCAGAGCAGTTTGCCAAAAGAAGTAAAGTTGGAATGTACGGTGACTTCGTCATGATGGTGGATGCAATGATCGGTCGCGTACTTGCCGCCCTTGATCGAAATGGCCTTACTAATGACACGCTTGTGTTCTTTTCATCAGATAATGGGCCAGTTTGGTACGAGTCTGACCGTGAACGTTTCGGCCATTCGTCGGTTGGGGAATTACGCGGCATGAAGGCTGATGCCTGGGAGGGCGGGCATCGCATGCCATTTATTGCCCGCTGGCCCGCAACAATTACCCCAGGCACATCATCAGACCAAATGATTTCATTTTGCGACATCCTTGCAACGTTTGCTGATCTGGTTGGAGAAGAATTACCAAACGACGCCGGACCAGACAGCTTCAGTTTTCTGCCATTACTTCTTGGAGAAGACAAGAAGATTCGACCATCACTCGCAGTTGAAGCCGGAAAGAATCACATGAGTTTTCGATCAGGTGACTGGAAACTGATTACGGGCAAAGGCTCCGGTGGATTTTCACAACGCGGCCAGCCCACCCGAAATACTGGCCCCGCCGGACAACTCTATAATCTTGCGGAAGATATCGGTGAGCAAAACAACCTGTACGACAAACATCCTGAAATCGTACAACGCCTGACAACAATGCTGGAGAACGTCAAAAATACAGGACGAACTCGTGAATAGCCAACAAGAGGCAGTCACGCTACGTGGTCACCCACCTGCCGAAACACATAAAGCTTCACAAAAGCTGATGAATCAACAGTGCCGCTTCACCTCGAGTCAGGTCTGTATCTATTTTAAATTGTGACGAAAACTCCTGCTGAAGCAGACCGGATAGTATTTTTACTGCTTGTACACCACTTACATGTTTCTCAGGGTGAGCGAGGGCCGTCTTAAAATCATCACTCGGTTCAAAGTCAAAGAATGGCTCTTCGGATTGAGTGGAGTAATCGTAGAGCGTTTCAATGTATTTGAAAGCAGGGTGCCCTCGGGGTACGTCTGTGAAGTGTGAAGCAGTAATGCTGAGCGGAATCTGAAGACCATTCACCACCATTTTGGAAAACTCACCGAGTGTGATCGGTTCATCGGGGCGGAAGCGATACGCTTCCAATCTGAGCGACGCTAAGCCTTTGTCCTGTTCGATGCCGTAATCATTGATATCCGGTCCGGCCACGGCGCCCAGCAGACTTAGTTTCTGCGCCGCAGTGAATGCGGGCGCATCTCCAGGGAGGTCTGTGTAGAAAAACAGGGTGCATCGCTGTCTTAAAAGTTCATCCTGAATGGCTTCTACAGTGACGTCTCTGAGTTCCTCCTTGTTGTTGATCGCTAGCGCTGCCGCGACCCCTGCAGCCTGCCCAAGTGCCGACCAGACGGGCTCCATCCGCACACTGCAGATGGCAACATGAGTCGAAGAAATACCCACTGGAAACAGAATACCGTTGTGCTGTTTGGGCACCAGCGTGCCGTAAGGAATCTGGTAAGGCCCTGTTGCATCATGTAGATGCAGCGTGCCTTCTGCTGCGCCTTTTCCGTACGCCGGTTCCTTTCGGCTGTCGGGGCCTTGCACACGATGTGCATCGATTCCATACACTCCAATAGCTACCGAATCCGAAAGCAACGGCCCACGGAAACCATCCCCACGAAGATCTTTATGCAGATCACTTTCGGTTAACGTGTAGAGCCCTTCAATGCGGCGACCCTGGCGAACATAGAGCCTATATGGAAAGTTCCCATTGTCTTGAAACTCATCGTCGGGGAGACCGATGTTGGGTGAACCTCCTTCGGTCTGAATGTAGTAGAGGTAGCCAAGGTCGTGGTTGTGATAGATTTTTTCAATCTCAACGCGCTCTTCCCAGTCGGCCAAGACCCACTGAGTGCCGTGTCCGACAAGATCGCCTCCCCAGACGATGCGAAGTAGATCAAATTTATTATTCGGTATGATTGGCTTCTTGTTCGCACTCCAGTTGTACTTGCCAGGGTCGTAACCGGGCGGTGGTTCCTTCAGTCGATAGGGATGGTCGGGTCGGCCGTAATCCTTCGCAGTGATTCTATAAGTGAATGCCTGTGATCGGTGGTCAGCTACACCTGTACTCTCAGGAAGGATCGTGGCGGGCAGTGTTCCCTTCACTCTGCGGAAATAGGTTGTATAGATGTGCCCTGCGTGCGGCTCTTCTTTGGATCGGGCTTCACGTCCGATGCGATATGGAATCCCAGCATATTCTGCCAGGTCTGCTTCATACGTTGCATCAATGATCACTTTGCCGGTGTAACTATATTCTGCACCGAGTGCGCCTTCGTTGTCGCGCTCGCGTGTGACCACCCCCGTGACACGATCGTCCTTCATTTTCACATCGACGGCCACTTCGTTGAACCGCGTTGTGATCATCGGGTGTTCGGCAACCATTTCCGCATAAATGTTGGCGGCCGTATGCGGCTCCCAAGCCCGACCTTCGGCAATATTCCAGTTTCTAGGGTTGTTTTTCAGATGGGACTGCACCAAAGGATCATCTGCCATCTCGCTGCGATGGTAGGCTTTTACGCGCTGGCGGAATTCCTCCATCACTCCGCTGTTTGATTCCACATACTTGTCATCGAGTCTCAGTACCCCCGAAGAAAGCACACCTCCAAGGACAGGTGCCTGTTCGATGATAATCACTGTCTTGTCGGCACGTGCAGCAGCAATAGCCGCAGCGACTCCAGCAGGTGTGCCACCAACAACAACGACATCATACTCGTTTGCCTGAGTTGGTTCAGCAACTGAAAAGATGGACGTGGTGAGCAGTAGCAGGGTGACAATTATTTTTGTTGAATTGAATATCACAGGGGATTTTCTTTCTTTGATTCAGTACCCCGCTGGGGCCTATTGGTTTTGGGAAGATGCTTTCTCAGTTGCGTGATTACTTCGGCATGCTTCAACGCCGATGATTGCACCGCAAGATTATTCCACTCGTTTGGGTCGGTCTGATGATCGTAGAGCTCTTCGCTACCATCAGCGTAGCGGATGTATCGCCAACGCTCGTCACGTACGGCGTGATTGTTTTGGCCCAGTGTAGACAGAGCGACGTGCTTCCACTCGGAGTCAGGATCTTCGAGCAATGGCTCGAGACTGACCCCTTCAAGCTTTGGATTCACAGGCAATCCACAGAGATCGATCAGTGTAGGATAGATACTCAACAATTCAACAGGCTTGTCGGTCCTGCCTTTGATGCCATCAGGCACACTCATAATGAGCGGGACGTGCGTTGTCCGCTCCCATAGTGAAAACTTCGACCATCGCTGTTTTTCACCAAGGTGGTAGCCGTGGTCCGAGAACAACACCACAATTGTGTTCTGCCCATGCGGCCCATTGTCGAGTGCATCAAGGACACGACCAATTTGCTCATCAGTCCAGCGAACGCAGGCAAGGTAAGCGTGTACTGCCTCTTCCCAACGGCCGTTTTCGCGCATCCAGTCGTGCGTCGGAATCTTCGGGTTGCTCATCGACACCTTGCGGGCCGCATTGGGAATATCGTTCCAGTCATCGTTATCAACGCGCGGTAGTTGTACGTCCCTGAAACTGTCGTAGACACGACGTGGCGGAAAGAACGGTACATGCGGACGATAGAAACCGAAGGCGAGGAAGAACGGCTTATCATGTTCGCTGCCAAGTTGCTCGGCGACCCAGGTGGCTGTGATGTGATCTATGAACTTTGATTCATCGTAGTCCTGTGGCCCGAAGTCCCAGGTACTGTGCCACCCTTTCGGCTTATCGTGAACTTTTCTGTCGAGACTCTTGAGCCACTGTCCCGAACGTGGTCCCACAACATCAAAATGCCGATTGAGGTTTACACCTGGATGAAAAACCTTTCCCGCCGTCAGCGTCTTATAACCACTGGCCGCAAAGTGCTGTGGCAAACTGACATGCGCCTTCAGAAACTCCGGCGTATTTTTCACGGGATAATGATTCTCGTAAAACCCGGTTGACGAAGGCCTCCGCCCCCACAGCAAGCTTATCCGTGATGGATTGCACATTGTTCCCTGACAATGGGCATTGGTAAAAAGCATGCCGCGGTCTGCAAGTCGATCCACGTTTGGCGTTGAGGCCTGCGGATGACCGCCAAGACACCCGCACCAATCAT
>WLWF01000489.1_pt1 | contig 38069 bp, 57 predicted proteins | sample 6718331 | NCBI WGS metagenome assembly WLWF01 (sample SAMN12718692, study PRJNA515312) | sponge metagenome | isolation source: marine sponge | host: Mycale hentscheli | place: New Zealand: South Island, Marlborough, Capsize Point | collected 2003-05-01 | reverse complement strand
CTAGTCCATCAGGATCTTCAGTAGGTGCTGCAGGAGCAGGCGGATCAGGAGTAGTAATAATAAGGTATAAATTTCAATAGGTAAAAATTATGAGTGAAGTAAAAGTAAATAAAATTAGTCCACGATCAGGCACAACAGTAACCCTAGGTGATAGTGGCGATACGTTCACAATTCCTAGTGGTGCAACAATTTCAAATGCTGGAACTGCAGCAGGTTTTGGTTCTACAGGTGAGATATCTTGGGACACAACACCTAAAACAGGAGACTTTACTGGAGTATCAGGAGTAGGATATTTTGTAAACACAGCGGGTGGAGAAGTAACCATAACTTTACCAGGTTCACCAAGCGCAGGAAATGTAGTTGGTGTTTCTGATTACAATAGCACAGCAGCAACAAACTCTATTGTCATAAATAGAAATTCAAATAAAATAAATGGTGGCACAGATAATCTTATAATAGGAAAAGCCAATTCAGCAATTCAATTAGTTTACATAGATGCAACAACAGGTTGGCAAACAGTATTTACTGGAAACACAGGAGATATAACAAAACAATATTTAGTTGCTACAGGAGGAACTATAACTGAAGATGGAAATTTTAAAGTACATAAATTTACAGGACCCGGTACTTTTCAAGTTACAACTGAAGCAGAAAATTCTCCAGATAATGTAGTAGATTACTTAGTAGTAGCTGGTGGTGGTGCTGGAGGATTTAATTGTACTGGAGGAAACTCTGGTGGTGGAGGTGGTGCTGGTGGAACTAGATTTTCAGCAACAACTTATTGTTCACCATCGCCTTTAAAAGCCCCTGCAGGTTTAACAGTAACAGCAACATCTTTTCCTATTACTGTAGGTGGTGGTGGAACAGGAGCTGCTGGTCCTTGTTCAGCAAGAGGTGCTCCGGGTAATGATGCCGTATTTTCAACAATCACATCTGGAGGAGGTGCAGGTGCGGGTAGTGGAGGTGGAGGTGCACCTATTAAAGCTGGTCGTGACGGAGGTTCAGGTGGAGGTGGAGCTGGAGTAAACGGACCTGGTGGTGGTACAGGAGGAGGTGGAAACAGTCCTTCTGTTAGTCCAGCACAAGGAAAAGATGGTGGAGCTGGAAACAATGGATCTGATCACCAAGGTGGTGGCGGAGGTGGGTTTACAGCTTGCGGTCAAGCAGGATCGGCAGGTGGAGATGGTGGAGCAGGTTTAGCAATAAGTATTACAGGATCACCAGTCGCTTATGGTGGTGGAGGAGGTGGTGGAAGAGGTGCCCCTAGTGCAGCACCAGCTGTTCCTCAAGGAGGATTAGGTGGTGGAGGTAATGGTTCTGATAATATTTTACCAGGTGGAAATCCTAGTGGAAGTGCAGGAAGTTCAGGAACTGCAAACACTGGTGGTGGCGGTGGTGGAACTAATTTCTCTCAAACAAGTGGTTCAGGAGGATCTGGAGTAGTAATAATAAGGTATAGATTTAAATAATTGAATAATAATTAAAATTAATATATAAGGAGAAACATTATGGCACATTTTGCAAAATTAGGATCAAACAGTAAAGTTATTCAAGTACTAACTTTGAATAATTCTGATATGCTTAACGCTGATGGCGTTGAAGATGAAACAGTAGGACAACAATATTTAGAACAACACAATAATTGGCCTGCACAAATGTGGATTCAAACTTCATACAATACAGCTGCTGGTCAACATAAAGATGGCGGTACACCTTTAAGAGGTAATTACGCAGGTATAGGTTATGAATGGGATGAAGATAATGAAATCTTCTGGCCTAAAAAACCTTACGCATCGTGGGTAAAAAATACTACAACTGCAAGTTGGGACTCACCAATTGGTGCTGCTCCTGCATTAACTGAAGAACAACAATCACAAAATACAGCTGGTACTCACGAATGGTATTATGCTTGGAATGAAGCAAATACAACTTGGGACTTGACAGATCTAAACGCATAAATTAAAAATGGTGGTGGTATGCAGAAGAAAGTATTAACAGAGCAAGCTTTATATTATGGTAATGTGGCAATGCCTAAAGATTGGGACATTGACCGAGATAAATTATCGGGCGACATTTTACAATCAGTAATTCAAAACAAAGATTTTCCATTCTCACGAACTTGGGATATGTTGAATACCTATATGCGAGATCACGTTGGTCTTGAGTATGGTTTTAATTTAATTAACAAAGAAACGTGGGGTAACATATATAAACCTAGCGAGACTACAATTCCTTTATTAAATATAGATCCAGTAGATCTACGGAACTCTCCAGACTATACTTTGTTATATGGTGTAAAAGTTAAAGACTGTATGGTCAGAATACATTATGAAGATAACAGACGTAAAGGTAGATCTTGGGATATACCATTAGAGAATAATAAATTTATAATGTTTCCATCAACTAACATGTATTACTTAACTAATAATCAAAAGGATAGTTTAAATTTCGTACAAACTATAACGTATGAATATATCTAATTACTATTGGTATTTTAGTGGAGTATTAACTCCAAAATTTTGTGATGATGTTATATCTTATGCTAATCAACAAAAAGAAGTTATGGCTAGAACTGGTGGCTATGGTGATAAAAAATTAAATAAGCAAGAAGTATTAGATTTAAAAAGAAAAAGAAACTCTGATCTAGTATGGTTAAATGATACTTGGATATACAAAGAATTACATCCATATGTGCACGAAGCAAATGCAAGAGCTGGTTGGAACTTTGATTGGGAAAGATCTGAATCGTGTCAGTTTACAAAATATAAACTAAACCAATACTACGATTGGCATTGTGATGGTTGGGATAAACCCTATGATCGTAAAGATAAAAATGATCCTGATCACGGCAGAATTCGAAAACTATCTATGACTTGTCAGTTAACAGATGGTTCAGAATATAAAGGTGGTGAATTAGAGTTTGATTTTAGAAACTATGATCCTCACATGAGAGATGAATCAAAACATAAAATACAATGCAAAGAAATATTACCAAAAGGATCTATTATTGTATTTCCTAGTTTTGTGTGGCATAGAGTTAAACCCGTAACATCAGGCACAAGATATAGTCTTGTTGTTTGGCATTTAGGGAGGCCTTTTAAATAATGTTTATAAATAGTTATTTTCCAACTGTAATATGGAGTGAAGAAAAACCAGAGTTTGTAAAATCGTTAAACAAAGCAAGTAATAAATATATTACTGATGCTCGTAAAAGAGAAAAAAAATTTATAAAAGAACACGGTGACTTTGGAAGATCATATCATTCAACACCACTTACAGCTGACAATGACTTTTTAGATTTTAGAAATTACATTGGTCAAAAGTCTTGGGAATATTTAGATCACCAAGGTTATGATATGTCACAATACACAACACTATTTAGTGAAATGTGGGTACAGGAATTTGCTAAAAAAGGTGGTGGTCATCATTCAGCACACATACATTGGAATCAACACGTATCAGGTTTTTACTTTTTAAAGTGTAGTGATAAAACTTCTTATCCTGTATTTCACGAACCGAAAACTGGTGCAAGATGTACAAAATTAAAAATCAGACCAGACTTAAAAGGTGTATGGGCAGGTCACGAACAATTTCATATGAAACCAAAACCAGGAACATTAATTATATTTCCAGGCTACTTGGAACACGAATTTGCAGTAGATTTTGGTAAAGAACCTTTTAGATTTATACATTGGAATATACAGGCTGTACCAAAAGAGATGGCAAAAGATGTTTAAAAAGAAAAAGTATACAGTTATCCGTCAAGCAATATCAAAAGACCTAGCAGCTTTTGTTGCTAATTATTTTATGATGCAAAAACAAGTTTATGATACCTGTAGGAATGCTCGTTACATTTCACCCTTTGAAAATATTATAGGCCACTACGAAGGACAAGATGAGCAAATTCCACATACTTATAGTCAGTATTCTAATGTAGCTATGGAAACATTAATGTTAAAATGTCAACCTAAAATGGAAGAAGTAACAGGATTAAAACTATATCCAGCTTATACTTATGCAAGAATTTATAAAAAAGGAGATGAACTTAAAAGACATAAAGATAGATTTAGTTGTGAGATATCAACTACTATGAATCTTGCTGGTGATGATTGGCCTATATATTTAGAACCATCTGGAGAAGTAGGTAAAAAAGGAATTAAAGTAGATCTTAAGCAAGGAGATATGCTAGTGTATTCTGGCTGTGAGCTAGAACATTGGCGAAATAAATTCAAAGGCAAAGAATGCGTACAAGTTTTTCTGCATTATAACAATCGTAAGACCCCAGGAGCGAAGGATAATATGTTCGACAAGCGTCCACATTTAGGTCTTCCTTCTTGGTTTAAACGATGATATAATTCTTAGATGGAGGCTGTGTCACCACCACATACCGCACAGCCTCCTTTTAAGGATTATAATATATGTTTTTTGGCGGAACTACCTTTGCAGGAGCACCTTTTGGAGACTCAGGATTTAACCCTAACGCATTTGTAAGCGTATCTGGGTCTAGAATTAATGAATCAACAGGCACAGTAGGTTTAGTAGGTAAAGCAAATATTGCTGTTACCGGTAATAGACTTAATTTCACAATTGGTAATGTAACTATTATAGAGGGTACAGGTGTTATCGTATCTCCTGATGGTAGTCGTATTAATGTTACCAGTGGTGATCCAACTATTGTTGCAAAAGCAGTAACAGCTTTAACGGGATCAAGAGTAAATCTAAACACAGGCACACCGACATTTGCATTTAAATATCCAGTAACAGGATCTAGAATCAATGCAAATACAGGAAGTGTTACAACAGTTGGTAAAGCAACTATATTACCAAATGGATCTAGAGTAGATGTTAGCACAGGATCTGTAACGATTACAGCAGATGCAAACTTATCTGTCACAGGTAGTAGAGTAGATGTAGCAGTAGGAAACGTTACAACCAAAGCAAATGCGACTGTAACTGTTACAACTAATAGACAAAATCTTTCAACAGGAACCGTAACGATTGTGGCAAAAGCAACAGTTACTCCAGATGGTAGTAGAATAGATGTTGCAGATGGTTCTGTATTAATTAAAAAATGGGACGGTGTTGTACCAGGAGCTAGCATGACTTGGACTCCAGTACAAACATCATTAGGATAAACTATGTTATTTGGAGCAACACCCTTTGCAAACTCACCTTTTGCTGATCCAGGCGGCGTAACAGTCTTTGTTAGCATAACAGGAAACAGGGTAAATGTAGATACTGGAACAGTAGGTATATCAGCTTCAGCAAGGGTATTACCAAATGGTACTGGAACAGAGATATCAATAGGTAATGTTGTTGTTAAAATAGGTCAAACAGTTGGCGTAACAGGAGTAAGAATAAACCTTGCATCTGGTACTGCTTCTGTGATATCATGGAACCCGATAGTTCCAGGAGCAACTGGTACCTGGGTACCTATTGATCCAAACAATCCATAGGAGAAATATATGGCGTCAAGTACATCGAGCGATTTAAAACTAGAATTAATTACTACAGGTGAAAAATCAGGAACCTGGGGTACGATTACAAATACAAATTTACAGATATTAGAACAAGCAGCATCAGGTTATTTATCATTAGCAGTAGGTGGAGCAGACGTTGCTCTATCTTTAGCTAATCACGCTACAGCAAACGGTAAAAATTTATACTTTAAATTAACAGGTACACTAACTGCTAATAGAACAGTCACAATGCCAGACTCTGCAGAAAGAGTTTTTATTGTAGAAGATGCTACAGCTAGATCATCTAGTAACTACACTCTTACAGTTAAAACGGTATCAGGAACCGGGCTAGCTTTACCAGTTGGATCGACATCTGTATTGTATTCAGATGGTACAAATATTATAGGAAAACTACAGACAAAAGGATATTACACACCAACAACTACATACACTACAGTTAATGGTGACCAAGTGTTAATAGACACTTCTGGAGGTGGTATTGGTACTGCGATCACTATTAATTTACCCGCATCTCCAGCTATAGGAAATGAAGTTACATTTATCGATAGTGGTAATAACCTTGCATCTAACAACTTAACAATTGGAAGAAACAGTTCTAATATAAACGGGTCAGGATCTGACTTAGTTGTTTCAGCCAATGCTTCAGCCTTCACGTTAGTATATGTTAATGCAACGAGAGGCTGGGTATACAAAGATAAAATATAGGAGCTAAAAAATGGCTCTTCTTGATTTTCAATTTGTTCCAGGAATTGACAAACAAAATACAACAGTAGGCGCTGAACAACGTTGGGTAGATTGTGACAACGTAAGATTTAGATATATGCTACCAGAAAAAGTTGGTGGTTGGTCTTCACTTATTACAGATACAATTGTTGGCGTTGCAAGACGTGAGTTTGCATTTGTTGATTTAGCAGGTAATAGATATGTTGCTATTGGAACAGACAAGTTTCTTCTTATTTATTTTGAAGGACAGCTATATGATGTTACGCCTTTAAAAACTACACTAGGTTCTTGCACTCTTGCAACAACATCAGGTTCAGCAGTTTGTTCTATTACAAAAACAAGTCATAACCTAGTAGTAGGAGATATTGTATTATTAGATAACGTAACTTTACCATCAGGTACTGGTTATTCTGATTCAGATTTTGAAGATAAATTATTTCAAGTAACAAGTGTTACAAGTTCAAGTGTATTTACAATCACACAAAGTTCTAACGCATCTGCAACTGTAACTACAGGTGGTAGCATGGATGTTAAACCTTACGAGACGGTAGGTCCAGCTGCACAATCATACGGTTATGGTTGGGGTACAGATACTTGGTCAGCAGGTAAATGGGGTGAAGCCTCTTCTGCAACAGACGTAACACTAGAACCAGGTTTATGGTCATTAAGTAATTTTGGTCAAGTTCTTGTTGCAACAATTGCAAATGGTAAAACATTTACCTGGAATGCAGGAGCTACAGATCCTTTAACAGTAAGAGCATCAACAGCTACATCTGGTTTTGCAACTACAAATAATCCAACTGCAACAAGGGTAACGTTAGTATCACCAACAACACGTCACTTAATTCATTTAGGAACTGAAACAACAATCGGTACACCATCAACACAAGATGATATGTTTATAAGATTTTCAGAACAAGAAGATATAAATGATTATACAGTAACTGCAATTAACTCTGCAGGTACACAAAGACTTCAAGACGGTACTAAAATTATAGGTGCTTTAAAAGCAAAAGAAACTATTCTAGTTTGGACAGACAATGCATTGTACACCATGAAATTTATTGGTGCTCCTTTTACATTTGGATTTGAACAAGTAGGTACAAACTGTGGATTGATTGGTAAGAATGCAGCTGTTGAAATAGATGGTGTAGCTTATTGGATGTCTACAAATGGTTTTTTTGCATTTGATGGTACAGTTAAATCATTACCATGCACTGTTGAAGATTATGTCTATGATCAGGCAGATACAACAAAAGGACAACAAGTATATGCAGGTTTAAATAATCAATACACAGAAGTGACTTGGTATTATCCATCAACAAATTCTGAATACAATGATCAATATGTTATATTTAATTATGGAGAAAGTGGACCTAGAATACCAGGAGGAGTTTGGTATATAGGTACAGAAGCTAGAACAACTTGGATTGACGCAACTGTATACCCTAATCCTATTGCAACTAAATTTGATGACAGTGCTACAGGAACCTTTCCAGTCATTGTTGGAGAATCAGGGCTCGGGCAAACTACTTTATTTGAACACGAAGTAGGAACTGATCAAGTTAATCCTGATGGTAGCACAACAACTGTTACATCATTTATACAATCTTACGACTATGATTTACAACAAAGAACAAGAGGTCAAGCATATGCTGTAGCAGGAGATGTATTTCTTGCTGTTAGAAGATTTTTACCTGACTTTAAAGATCTTGCAGGAAATGCAAAGGTAACGCTTGCAGTTAAAAGATATCCATCTGACTCACAAACAACAACAGCACTGAGTCCTTTTACTATTACAACTTCTACTCAGAAAAAAGATACTAGAGCAAGAGGACGTTTTGTTAATATAAAAATAGCAAATACTGATGTTAGTGAATCTTGGAGATTTGGAACAATGAGATTAGATGTACAACCAGACGGAAGAAGATAATGGCTAAAATAGTAATAAGATTACCAGAACCAAAAAAAGAATATGATGAATCTAATCAAAAACAAATTAACAGAGCAGTGGCTTTAATTGTAGAACAATTAAATTCTACATTTTTAGACGAACAAAAACAGGAGCAAGAAAGATTTTCTTGGTTTATAAGTGGCTAATATATATAAAAACTCATTAATAGATCTAAGCACTACAGATAATACTGTAGTGTACACAGCACCAGCTGATTCTAGAGCCATAATTAAAAGTCTTATAGTATCTGAAGATGCTGGATCCGGAACAACGGTAACTTTTACAATAACAAATGCTGCTGCAGCAGTATTTAATTTGTTTAAAGATAAATCAATAGCCTCAAAAGCAACAACAGAGCTGTTAACTCATCCTTTAATTTTACAAGAAAATGAGGTATTAAAGGCACAAGCAGCAGATGCAAATGAATTACATATAATTGCATCGATACTAGAGATAAACAGAGAATAGGAGAAGTCATGGCGTTTATAGAAGAAGGTGAAGTAGCATACACATACATAAATGGTAAAAAAGTACCTGTTGTAAAATGTGAAACAGAAGTGGTTTTAAGAAACAAAGAAACTAATTACGAGTATAATTCAGACAAAGAAGCAGAAGACGATATTGCAAATCCAGATACAGCTACACAAAGAGGGCATGTAGTTAGATCTGTAAAAATAAAAGTTGCGGCAATGCCGCCATTAGGGGCAGGATCAGAATAATGGTTTTAAGTCCATACGATCAATCGGTATATGATGCAGGGTATAAATACATACCTCAAAGTCAATATCTATTAAATCCATTTCAAGTACCAGCAGGAAGTGAAAACGAAGTTCCTTCTGGTCTACCTGCTGTATATCAACCAGGTGGATCAATGAGTGGTGGAGGTGGAGCATTACAAGCTAACTCTCCAATGACGGACTATAATAATTTTTATAAATATACATCAGATAAATATTTTAAAAGTATGCCCACACCTGGACTAGATTCATTACCTCAATTTCAAAGAGAAAAAACTTTTATGGGTATGCCTAGTTATAGAGAACAAGAACTAACAGGTCCAGATATGGGTGAGTATATTGGAACAGGAACTGGTGTTCCTTTAGAATTAACTAGAGCAGGTCAAGTTCAAAATACTATAGGAAATGTTAAAGGTGGTATTCAAGATCTAATGGGTAAAGCAGCTAACCTAGGTCCAGTAAGTTTTTTAATGAATAAAATGGATAGGTTTGGTTCATTACCTTATGCCGATCAAGAATTTATTAAAATGAATATGGGTTATACTGGTCCAACAGTATTTGGTGAAAATACAACGGGCGGATCGAAAGACCCTTTTGGAATAAATACAAGATCTGCATTGGGTAACTATGCAGAATATGTTGGAGATAAATATGGTAGTCTTGGTGATATGTTAGGTGGAAAAATGTCAGAAAAATATGGTGTTGAATTTGATCCTGAAACAGGAACTTTTGTAGGTAAAAATGCAGCGTACGCTAATAAGATGAATAAAATGAATTTAGCTAAATATAATTTCTACAAACAACAAACAATAAGAAGAGATCTAGATAGAAAAACTGCAGAAGCAAATGCTAAAAAAGCAGCAGAATTAGCGGCAAGAAAATCTAGAGAAGAATCAGCAAGACAATATGACCCTAATGTACACGGACCAAATAACTATGGATTAGGTAGTGATGGTAATCAATCTTTTGACTCAGGACAGGGGTTTGGAGTTAATGCAACAACTGGTGGTCCAGTAAGTAATAGAACTGGTAGAGGAAGAACTGATTATATGGACGGTGGACTAGCAGATCTAGTAGATATATATGATTGATTATAAGAGAAAAAGACTATAAAAAGGTAAGATTATGGCAATTTCAAGAATGAATATGGAAAGACAACTTCGTAATATGGGTGGACTTATGACACTCGAAGAGCCAAGACAAGGATATTTTTTAGGTAAGATTGTAAAAAAAATTGGAAAAACTGTAAAGAAAGTTGTTAAATCACCATTAGGTAAAGCAGCTTTAACAGGAGCCATGATGTTTGGTATGCCTGGAACAAGTTTTGGTGGACTATTAGGTAGAGCAAAACTAGGTGGTGCAGCTTCTGGTATTTTTGGAAACACTGGAGGTATTGGTGCCTTACTTGGACAAGGTGGTAAATTCAGTACACTAGGAGATTTATTTAGAGTAGGTGGTAAAGCAGGAGCAGATTTTAGTATACCTAGAATATTAGGTGGACTAGGTGCAGGAGCAGCAGTAGCAGCACCATTTTTTATGGGTGAAGAAGAAGTTGATGAAGGTACACCTTATACTATGGCACAGCCAATGATAGAAGATGTAAGAAATCAAGCTAGAAAATATTATAACGATCCAACAAACTCTGCATTATATTTTATGCCTCCTAAGTCAGCTGTACAAAGTTCTTTCTACGCTGCTGATGGTGGACTAGCTAGTATGAGACCAGGTTATAGACTTGGTGGTGGTATATTACAAAAAGCAGGTCAGATGATGAAAGCTGGTGTTGGTAAAGTTAAATCATTATTTGATGATGCAGATATAAGTATTCAAGTTCGTGATGAAGACGTTATGACGGATTATGGACCACAAGCACAAGCTGTTGGTCAAGATGTTTTTATAGCACCTAAATCTAAAAAAGCTGTAAAGGTTATGGAAGACTTAATTGAAGAAGGTTACGACATTACTAAAGATGCAGAGGGTGAATATATTATTAATGCATTAGATGAAGGAGCTCTTGAGATTGTTGCTAAAAGACTAAGACTAGGTGGTAAAGACATAGATGAATTTATGGGTAGCTATGATGATTATTATTCTGGTGGTGATGATAAAATGATATTTGATGCTTTAAGAGATAGAAAAGCAGATGGTGGTATTATGGACCTAGGCGGTCTAGAAAAAGATTACAGAGAAGGTGGTTTTGTACCACTAGGAGCTGAAGAAAGAGCAGACGATGTGCCAGCTAGACTCAGCAAGAATGAATTTGTATTTACAGCAGACGCTGTAAGAAATGCAGGTGGTGGAAACATTGACAAAGGTGCAGAAGTTATGCAGAATATGATGGACAATCTAGAATCTGGTGGTAGTATATCAGAAGAGTCCCAGGGCATGGAAAATCCTGCACAAGAAATGTTCGATCAAGCACAAATGTTGGAGAATAGAATAGAATAATGGCATTACCAGATTATTTACAAGAAGCAGGAAAAGATTACGCACGACAGCTCACCGCTACAACGTCGGCGCCTATTAATACAGGTACATTTACAGGTAGATCTTTTGTTGCAGGAGAAGACCCATTACAAACATCAGCGATACAAGATGCTACAGCTGGTTTAGGATCTTATCAACCATACTTAACACAAGCACAGACTTTAACAGGAACCGGGGCCGGAGGAGCAGGCAGCGCAGGTTCTATCGCATCATTTATGTCACCATATCAAACAGGTGTTATCGATGAATCTTTAAGACAATATGATTTATCTAGACAAGGAGGTATGCAACAAATTGCAGACAATGCATTTACTGCTGGTGCTTTTGGTGGTGGTAGACAAGGTGCATTAGAAGGACAATACATGGCAGACACTGCACAAGGTAGAGCAGGTATTTCAGCACAATTATTACAATCAGGTTTTCAAGATGCATCAGCAAGAAGAGCACAAGATTTACAAAATCAATTTGCATTATCTAATTTCCAAAGAGCCGGTCTAGCAGGAGACGTTGCTACACAAGGTAACCTTGGAGCATTTAGACAAGGATTAAATCAACAACAACTACAAGCAGATGCCGACGCTGCAAGAACAGCAGCTTACGAGCCGTACCAAAGACTACAACAATATGGAACAGGTATTAACCAAGCTGCAGCATTAGGAGCTATGTCTGCACCATTACCTCAGAGTAGTCCATTTGCAACAGGTTTAAGTACAGCTTTAGGTATCGGCGGATTATTCGGTAAACTGTATGGCTAAAAAACCAAATAAAATTTTACAATTTTTAAATCCTCTTGACCCTAGTAAATCAATGGGTAGAAAAATACTTGAAAGTGGTATGTACGGACACACTGCTCTTGACATGGGTATGAGAATGTTAGGGCTTAAAGATGGTGGTAGAGTTAGAGGATGTGGAATAGCCAAACGTGGTTTTGGTAAAGCAATGAAAAAGAGGAAGAAATGAGACCTTTAAATAGACCTATGTTTAGATACGGTGGCCCTATTAAAGAAGGGATCATGGATGGAATGAAAGGTAAACCTGCTCTTGTAGGTGACCCTGTATATCCAAAAGGACCTGATGGTAGGTCACAATATGGTTATGGTACAGCTGCAGCCGCTTTATTTAATGCGGGTAGAGCTGCTTTAGGAAGAGGGGTATCTCAAACACCTGGTTTTTTTAGAAATGTTATGTCTGGTATAAAAACACCAACGACTTTCACACCAGCTACAGAAGGCATTATGAGTAAAGTACCTCAGTTTATACAAAGAATGTTGCCTAGTAGTAGATTTAGAAGTTCAGGTTCTATGATACCTATGGGTGGTAAAAACCCTGGAAACTTGCCTGTGCCTTATGGTTCAAAAGTAGATGCAACAGGTAAATTAAGTTATCTACAAGCTTTAAAAGACCCTAAAAAATTAGGTATGGCTATAAGAGAAAATAAAATTCTAGCAGCATCAACACCTAGTTTAGCGTATAGTGCAGGTGAAATAGGGGTTCCTTTAGCTATAGACACAGCAAAAGGATTTGCAAACTTTTTAGTACCAGGCACAAAATTTGATCCCTTTGGTCCTGATGAACCAAAAGTAACAGGCGGAGATACAAAACTAGAGAGAACAGATAAAATTACAACAGTTCCTAATGAAGGACCAGGCGCAGTTGAAACTCCAAAAACTGAAGCAGAAAAAGCTAAAATTAATGAAGACAGAATAAACGAAACAAGAGAAAAATATTACAAGTTAATGGGTATTGATAAGATGAATAAGAAAGCAGCTTACAATTCATTGATTGATGCAAGTAAAATTGTACAAGAAGAAGGTGGAGATCTTAAAGGATCTATTCAATCAGGTAATTTACAAAACAGAATTATATCAGCTATATCTAAAAACTTAGATTCATCAGCTGATCTCAAAAAACAGATTAACGCTGCAATACTTAAAGGTGAGATTGAAAAAGATATTAAACAATCTGATCCAGCTAATGCTGTACTTAATGAATTAAGATTATTACAGGGTAAAAAATTACGAAAAGATTTAGAAGGTACTTCCGTAGCTGATATGATAGCAGCAACCTCTGCTAAATCTGGTGCAGGTACAGTAACAAGTGATATTGTTACAGAGTTTATTAGATCTAAAGGCACTGATGCACTTACACTACCTGATGACAAGTTTCAAAAGTGGGAAAGAAACGAAAACAACAAAGGTAAAGACGAAATAGATTACTTCCAAGAAAAATACTCTGGTCTAGATGATGGTATCTATGTTGTAAACAAAAGAGCCGTAGAGAAAAAAGGCAATCAAATCGCATTTGTAGATCTAGACGAAATAATAGGTTAGGACTAACTTATGGCTACTCTAAGAGAACTAGAAATGGCGTCAGCAAATGACGACAATAATAAAGTAGGTACAATAGAATCTGTACTAGCCGGTATCGGATCAGGTCTTCTTGCAATACCCAAAGGTTTCTTTTCATTAGGTGCAACACTTTTAGATTTAGGTGTAGATCAAAACAGAGCAGCTAGAGTAGAAGCATTCTTTGATGATCTTACAACACTAGACGAAAAAGCAGAGGCAACAACTGCTGGTCAAATAACAGAAGCGTTAGTTAACATTGGTATACCTGGAGCTGCAGGTTTTAAAATAGGATCTAAAATTGCAGCAGATGCAATGAAAGCATCAAAGAACATGAGGTATTTTAAACCTACAAGTCAGGTAAAAAAACTTGGTGATGATATTTTAAAATTAAATACTAGAGGTAAAACAAATAGATTTATTGGTGGAGCTATTGGTGGCGGTATTGGTGAAGCAACTTTTGTTGGTGACGTAGAAAAAATTGGTACGTTTGGTGATTTAATTGGTGGGCCTACAGAAATAGACAGAGAGTCTGATGGTGATCCGGTAAAAGATTTAATTAACAGAGTTAAGTTTGGTACAGAGGGTGCTTTATTTACAGGTTTAATTGGTGGTACTGGTAAAGTAATTAAAAGATTAACGAATAGAAATAAAAGTATAACAGATTCTAACGATAAGATTGATAGATGGATCGATAAAATTGCATCAGGGTTCAGGGCACGAAGCGGTAAGACTCAAGAGTTTTTTGATATTGAGAGAACTAATATTGGTCAGAGATCTTCTGATGCTATAGCAGCAAAAAATATATCTAGAGAATTAGATTTATCTATAGATAAAATATTTCCTCCGTTTAGAAACATAGCTAACAGAACAGGTCAAAAAAATAGAGATGAATTATTAAAAGATGTCAATGATTTATTGTTATCAGGAGAAGCAAAGATAGATGATCTTGGTGTTGCAAAATTTGGTGCACTAGATCAAACAAAAAAAGAAGCCTTACTTAAAAAGTTAAAAGCTTTAAAAGTTGATGACGATACTATTGGAACTGTCTTTGGAAGTTTGACAACTATCAGAGATAGATGGGCTGATTTGTTTTCTAATTTAGGAAGAACTTTAGGTAAGAATGAAATAGCAGAATTTAAAAAATTATTTGGTAATAAATTTAAAAACTACATTGGTGCAACGTATGATGTATTTCAAAACAAAAGTATTATACCTTTCTTTGCATACACACCTACAAGAGAAGCAATTGAAAGAGCCAAAGCTGTATTTATGAAAAGTGCTGATGAAGCAGGCAAACCTATAACAGATTTACAAGCGGAAGAGATCGTAGCTAATACATTAAAAAATCCTAATCTACCAAAAGGTTTTAGATTAGATAAACCTTCAGATGTAATCTTTCAGGTACCAGAATTTTTTGTAAACAGAACTGTATTAGATGAAACATTAAAAAGAAGAACTGCAACACCACTAGTGTCTATTGGGGAAATAAAATCAAAAGCAGATAGAGAAGTCTTTGAAGAATTATTTGGTAAACAAAGAAACCCAATGCAAACAATCATAGGTGCTACTGCAAAACTATCCATGCTTACAAGACGTAACATGTTTTTTAAAGACCTAATGACAAAGAATGATGAGGTAGCTACAGCATTTAGATCAGGACAAAGTAATGTAAAACCTTTCTTAGCTAAAAGCGAAGATGAAGCTAGAGAATTATTTGGTACAGACTTTGTACCTGTTGAAGTAATTGATCCTGCAAAAAGATTAACTATCGACGCAGGTAAGGGTGTTAAAAAAGAAGTTATAGATAAAGCTAATGTTGCTACAGGTGCAACAAACCCTTTCTCTGAAGGACAATTTTTTGCAAGACCTGGTGTTGCAAAAGCTTTAAAAGATACAGGACTACAACAAGCAGATCCTACTATGTTAGGTAAGTTGTATGAAAGTTTAGTTTTATATCCAAAAGGTTTATCACAAGTAGCGAAAACAATTTTATCACCGGTAACACATATGAGAAACTTTGTTAGTGCTAGTTTCTTTGCTACAGCAAATGGTATCATACCTGATGGTCAAGCGATCAAACAGGCCTATCAAGCATTACAAACACCACTAAAAGGTACAAGACAACAAAATGATTTGTATGAAGAACTATTAGAACTAGGTGTTGTAAACTCTAACGTAAGACTAGGGGATTTAACAAGACTACTAGAGGATGTAAACTTTGGTGAAACAATGACAGCAGACAAAGGTTTTAGAATGTTGTTAAAACCATTATCAAAACTAAAACAAGTATCACAAGATTTATATACAGCTGAAGATGACTTCTGGAAGATAGCATCATGGGCTATGGAAAAATCTAGAATAGAAAAAAATCTTTCAGCAAAAGGTTTAGTCAAAGGACAAACGTTTACAAGAAATGGTGTTGAAACAGTTTTTGATGATAACTTTTTAAAAAGAGAAGCTGCAGATATAGTTAGAAATAATATACCAAACTATGATTATGTTTCTGATTTTGTAAAAGGTTTAAGAAAATTACCTATTGGTAATTTCGTATCATTCCCTGCAGAAATAGCTAGAACAGGAACTAATATTATTAGACGTGGTCTTAGAGAAATAAACGAAGAAATAATTTTACCTGATGGCACAAAAGTAAAACCATTTGAAAGTATTGGATACACTAGATTATTTGGTATGGGTGCAACTACACTAGCTGTTCCAGCTGCAACAGCAGAAGCATTTGCTGCAATCTATAATGTAACAGATGATGAGAGAGAAGCTCTTAGAAGATATGTAGCTGACTGGTCTAAAAACTCAACACTACTGCCAATAAAAGACGAAGAAGGTAATTTTAAATACGTAGATTTTAGTCATGCTAATGCTTACGACACGTTATCTAGACCTATTCAAACTGTATTAAACTCAGTAGCTGATGGTAGAACAGATGAAGATGGAATCATGAATGATTTTATCGGTGGTATGTTTACATCAATGAGAGAATTTGCTCAGCCTTTTATATCAGAATCTATTTGGACTGAAGCTGTAACAGATATTATAGCTAGAGGTGGTAGAACTAGAGACGGTTTCCAGGTATTTAATCCACAAGATACTGCAGGCGATAAGTCATATAAAATTATGGCTCACTTAGTAGAAGCACAAATGCCGTTTTCACTTAACCAATTAAAAAGACTGGATCAATCTATTGAATCTGTTGATGTATTACAAAAAGGTAAGTTTGATAAATACGGACAAGCATATGAGTTTGGTGATGAGTTTGCAGGTTTGTTTGGTTTTAGATCTGTAAAAGTAAATCCAGATAGAACTTTAAAATATAAAGTTGCAAACTATCAAAGAGGTGTAAGGGAATCTAGACAATTGTTTACTAGAGAAGCTTTAAAAGGTGGACCAGTAGAACCAAATGAAATTGTAGATGCATACATTAATGCAAACAGAGCATTGTTTAATGTTAGAAAAAATTTTAAATTAGATGTAGACGCAGCAAGAATTTTAGGTATCACACAAAGTGGTTTAAGAAATTCTACTGATAGACTTTCTAATGTAGAAATTGCATCTATAGATAATAATGTGTTTAGACCAATTAATATTTCACCAGAAATACGACAAGCGTTTGCAGAAAATGCTGCAAAGATAGGTGAGTCTAATCCTTTACTTGCTGCAGGAGATGCATTAGGTCAAATACAACAACAGTTACGAACGACTTCTTTATTAGAACCTGAGTTTCCTTTGATAGAAAATCCATTATTACCTATCTTTCAAGACACACCTGCGACGCCAACATCACTTAATTTACCTAGTATTGATTCAAATATTGTTAGTAATGTTAATAATGTTAACTCTGGAAACTCACTTAATAGCTTGACAACAGAACAAAAATTAAGAATACTATTTCCAACAGGATAATTATGGCTAGAAAATCAGCGTTAGAAAAAATAGAATCTCATGAAAAGCTTTGCAGAATAATGCAGAAGCAAACGTTCGAACAAATAAAAGAAATGAAAGAACGTATTAGAAGAATAGAATACATGATTGTAGGAGGAATGGGGTCAGTTATCCTAGCTTTAATCATGAACTATATGAAATAATGACAGCTAGTTTTGGCATAGGAATGTTTTTTTATGGCATGGGGTGTATATGTATAGGAGCTCTTGTTGTATACTATGTATTAAATAAAATTAAAAAAACTCCAGAACAAATTGAACTAGAAGAAAACGAAAAATATTTAAAAGAACTACAAGGAAAACTATAATGGAACTTACACGTAATTTTACTTTATCAGAATTAATTAAATCAGACACTGCTATCAGGCGTGGGATTAATAACAATCCTAATGCTGGTCAAATAGAAAATTTAAAACTACTTTGCGAAAATATTTTACAACCAGTACGTGACCACTTCGGTAGAGTTAAGGTGACTAGCGGATTTCGTAGCCCAGAGTTGTGTGTTGCAATCGGCAGCTCGGTTAATTCGCAGCACGCAAAAGCTGAAGCGGCAGACTTCGAATGTCCAGGCGTAGACAATGCAGAGCTTGCAGATTGGATACATAGAGAACTTCCGTATGATCAGCTCATCCTCGAGTTCTACACTCCTGGCGAACCTAACAGCGGATGGATACATTGTAGTTGGATTGCAGATAAACCTAGAGCATCATATCTTTGGGCTTACAAATCAGAAGGTAAAACTAAATATAAACCTGTTCTTGGAAAAGCAAAAGATCTAGTTTAAAAATACCAAAGTATACAGGCTACAAGACTAATCCATAGTCCCATTCTAATCACAACACCGGGTCTTAAATCCATTCTTTTAAATCCTCTCCCATTATCTGTGTGGCTATATCTACTTTCTTACGTAGTGCTTTCACTATTCGCGTATCTACAGTATTCTCACATATAATGTCAATGTAAGTCATTGGTTTTGTTTGACCTATACGATCTATTCTAGCTTCTGATTGTTGTCTTTTTTCTAAATCATAACCGTTAGAATAATATATCATCGTGCTAGCGGCTGTAAGTGTAATACCATAACCACCAGTTTGGGTCGTTCCTACAAAGAACCGGACTCCGGAATCGGGGTCCTGGAATTTTTGTATATTGTTTTGTCTATCTTCTTGTGGTGTAAGACCATAGTAATCTACAAAAGTTCCTTCACCATATTCTTTAGATAATGCTTTTAATATGTTGTGAACATCTCTTTGAAACTGGGCCCAAATAACTACTTTACCTTCAACTTCATCTAGTACATCTATTAACTCACCTATTCTATTGTTTGGCATTTCTTGTATCGTACCATCATCAGCTGTAAAATGGCCACAAGTTATCTGTTGTAGTCTCATTAGCTGAGTCAATACGGTAGCTGTAGACATTAGCTTACCATTCATTTGAGCATGAGCTAGCTTCTGCATTTGTAGATAAGCTTTAGTTTGCTCTGGCGTCAACATTACTTCTCTTTTCATAAATGTTTTCTTTGGAAGATCTAAACATTCATCTTTTAATACTCTATAAGAAAATGCTTTTAGTTTATCAGCTAGTTCATCTAAGTTTCTATAACCCACAACGATCTGTACAGATCGACCACTAAAGTTTGCTGTTCTCATAACAGCATATCTAGTTCTAAATGCATAATAAGAATTAAAACCTAGTAGTTCATCTTCTAGAAACTCACATTGTTTATATAGATCTAGTGGTGATTTAGTTACAGGTGAGCCTGTAAGTATTCTTCTGTATGTTGCAAGCTTACCAAGTGTTACAATATTTTTTGTACGTTTAGCTTCTGGATTTTTTATTGTAGTAGACTCATCAATAGCCATTAATGCTCTGTGTGAGTTTAAAAATTTTTCCGCAAACGCCACACCTTTTTTAGTAGACAAAGATTCTACATTCATAACTAATATATGTAGGTCTTCACCTGTTTCAAATAGGATATCTAATTTTCTTTGTTGCTTTACATTAATTAATGATTGCCACAAAATATTTTTGTGTTCTATATGATCCACTAAATGTGTGGGTATCTCTCCCTCATGCCAATTCTTTACTACACCTTTTGGTGCCACAATTAGAACACCATTGATCTTACCATTATCGTACAGCATAGATATATTATCTATTAATACTTTAGATTTACCAGTACCCATCTCCATAAAATATGCAAAGTAGGGCCTTTCCCATGACATTTCTAATGCCTTAAGCTGATGCTCGTATGGCTGTGTTTTAAATTTATAATTCATAATATTTTTTCTTCTTTCTATTGACAAAGTATATAACATCTTTATATTGTTTGTCAATGTTAGAAAGAATAGTTTATGTAGTACAAGAAGTACCAGGAAGCCAAGCAGGTACACCTAAAATAAATATAACGGGTGCAATGCAATATGGTGAGATAAAAACATTATTACCTGAATTATCTCAAATTATTTTTTCACCAGGACCATTAATTTTTAAACTTAGAAAACTTTTAAAAGATTTCAAAGCTGATGATTATTTGTTGTTAACTGGTGATCCTGCTATCATTGGTGTTGCATGTTCTATTGTATCTGATATTACAAATGGTAAATACAATTTACTCAAATGGGACAGACAAGAAAGAAGATACTATCCTATTAAAATTAACTTATATGAGAAAGGAAAAATAGATGAGTGATGTTAAAGTAAAAGTGTTTACTGGAAGTGGATCAATAAACTTTGAAGAAGATCAAAGAGAAGATCTTAATTCAGTAAATGATGCAAAATCATTATCGGATCAAGTTGTCAAACTAAAACAATTAGAGGACGAGTTGGTAGATAAAGAAAAAGAATTAAAAGAACTGAAAAGAAAAGTCGAATTAGTTTCTGGTGAGGTAATACCTACCATGATGCAAGAGATGAATATCTCTACATTAAAACTAGCAGACGGTTCTTCAGTTGAAGTAAAACCAGTTTACGGCGCTTCTATTACAGTAGCTAATAAAGAAGCAGCCTATACATGGCTTCGAGAAAACGGCCTAGGTGATCTTATTAAAAATGAGATTACAGTTTCCTTTGGTCGTAACGAAGATAACAAGGCGAGCAAATATGCAGACCTTGCAAAGGGTCACGGGTACGAACCTGTCCAGAAACTAAAGGTCGAACCAATGACTCTTAAAGCACTAGTCAGAGAGCGTCTTGAGTCTGGACAAGAGATGCCTTCTGACTTATTTAATGTGTTCGCAGGAAACAGGACCAAAGTAACAAGGAGTAAATAAACATGAACCAAGTAACAGAGAAAAAGTCTGCAGGTCTTCCAGCAAATATGTTTGAAGATGATGCAGCAAAAGGTTTAGGTGCAATAGGTCAAGAAGATCTAGCCTTACCTTTTCTAAAAATCCTTGGACAGCTTTCACCAGAAGTTAACAAACGTGATGGTAAGTATGTCGAAGGTGCAGAGCCAGGAATGATATTCAATTCTGTCTCTGGAGAACTCTATGATGGAGTGAAAGGTATCAATGTAATACCATGCTTTTATAAGTTGGAGTACATTGAATGGAAAGATAGAGGAGAAGGTCTAGGTGCACCAATTGCAATCTATGATTCATCATCTGATATCATGTCTAAAACAACACCGGATGCAAACTACAAAGATAGATTACCAAATGGTAATTATATTGAGAAGACTGCATCTCACTTTGTTATAGTATCGGGAGATAGTCCATCGACAGCGTTGATCTCTATGAAATCTACTCAATTAAAAATTAGTAGAAAGTGGAACTCAATGATGTCTGGAATTAAAATGAAGGGTGCAAACGGAATGTTTACACCGGCATCTTTCAGCCACATTTACAAACTAAAGACTACCCAAATGTCAAACGATAAAGGCACTTGGTTTGGTTGGGAAGTTAGTAAAGTCGGCCCAGTAACTGACAAAGGTCTTTACGATCAAGCTAAAGGTTTTAGCGATAGCATCTCAAAAGGTGCTGTGAAAGCTAAACATGGCGAAGAGAAACCAAAGGACCAAAAAAGCATTATATAATTCCTTCGGGGATATGTGCACAGTGTGGGCCTAAAGCGAGAGTGGAGGGCCCACAGAAACAGTTATTATGGAAAGATACATAGAATTTTTTAATGGGTATAGGAATGCTTATGGTGTAGCAGATTTCAATCACCAGGATTCCAAAGTAGATTCTGAAACAGGTAAAAAGAAACCTGTATACAGATGGAACTTTGAAGAACTTACAACAGATATTTATCAACAACATTTAGAAGGCAAGCTATCTATTGGTATACAGCCTTGTACAGAAGACTCAGAAGTTAAGTTTGGAGTAATAGATATAGATCCAAAAGACTACTCAAACTTTAATAAGAAAGATTATATAGATGTTATACAACAATTTGAATTACCATTATTACCAGTAGAATCTAAGAGTGGTGGTCTGCATTTATTTTTATTTATGGATAAATTTACAGATGCATCATTAATCAAATCATTTTTATCTAACCTGTTGTCTTTGTTTGGGTTGAAACCAGACTGTGAAATTTTTCCAAAGCAGACACAGTTAACAAAAGACAGTGAGACAGGACAACTAAGACCAGGACAATTTATAAATCTACCTTATTTCGGCGAGGAGCGTAAAGCTTTAAACGTTGATGGTACCAAATTCACCTTGGATCAATTTATAAAAGTAATCAGTGCAAACCTGGTTAACAAAGAAAGACTGAAAGAAATCACTGAAGGAATCGAAAGCAAGAGTATGGAAGGTGTTGACGAAGAATTTATAGATGGTCCACCATGTCTAGCAGCAATATCTAAAATAGCAAATCAAGAAAAGTTTGATGGTAAAGATAGGTTTATGTACAACTATCATGTCATGGTTAAGATGAAGTATCCGGACAACTGGCAACAAAAAGTAAAGAATGCACCAGTAAAATATTTCTCAGGTCAACACGCTAATGCGTGGGACGATAAACTTTTAAATGCAAAAGTAAAATCTTGGAATAGAAGTAGTAAAGGTTATACTTGTACTGAAAGTCCACTAAGCGAACATTGTAAGAAAGGTATATGTGTAAAGAAAAAGTTTGGAGTCTTACGTGGAACAAAAGGTTCTTATCCTGTCTTAACTAATCTGAAGAAAATAGATCTAGATCCAGAACCAGAATATGAATTTGATGTAACAAAACCAGATGGTATTAGCACAGCTACAGTACATTGTAGAACTGTTGAACATTTAAATGATCAACGTAAAAGAAGAAATGCAATATCAAAAGCTGCAGGATTCTTTCCTCCCTTAATTAAAGGTGAAGAAGAACAATTTGTTATGGATGCATTATACACGACACAGAAAACAGTACAGCCACCTGTAGGTACATCACCAAAAGAAAAATTACATGATGTATTACATGCAAAAATAAATGGACCTAAAGCTACAAGTGATGCTGCATTTAAAACTGGTTCAGTATTAATTGAAGGTGAGTATGCTTTCTTTAAGTTTGATAAATTTTATGACAAACTAAAAGCAAAGAACTGGAAATATAGTGAAGATAAAACAGGTCGTATGATGCAGGTTACATATCAAGATTGTGAGATAGAGTTTTTAGATCAGAAAAGATATCCATCAAAAGAAAAAAGTAAATATAATTCATCAACAAAGAATGTCATACAGATAAATAGAAAAACTTTTGAAGAAGTACCTATACATCACAAGACTACAAAACATAAGACGGACATAATATGATTAGTAGAAAATTATTCGGGCCTCCGGGAACAGGGAAAACAACTAGATTATTAAGATATGTAAAAACATTTTTAAAACTAGGTACACCTATAGATAAGATAGGGTACTTTGCATTTACAACTAAAGCTGCAAACGAGGCAGTGAATAGAATGTTGGATTACCACACAGCTTTTCAGAAAAAAGATTTAAAACATTTTAAAACACTTCACTCACTAGCATTTAATCAATTAGGTATGAAGAAGACTCAAGTTATGCAGGACGAACATTACGAAGATATAGGTAGACAATTAGGTATTGAAGTTACAATCTATAAAGGTGGTGAGGAGAATACAGGTTTTATAAATTCTGATAGTGAATACTTTAATTTAATTAATGCAGCTAGGATAAAAAATATTTCTATCGAAGATGAATACAATACAGATATGTACTCTCAAGATATGGATAAAAGATTATTAAAAATAATATCTGATGAAGTAAATAATTATAAACAATCGTATGGTTTGGTAGATTTTACAGACATGATTGAAAAATTTATTGTGTCAGGATTGTGTCCTAAATATGACGTAGCATTTATTGATGAAGCTCAAGATTTATCACCAATACAGTGGAAAATGTTCAATATTATCAAGGAAAATAGCAAATATGTTATACTAGCCGGTGATGACGATCAAGCAATTTATGGTTGGGCAGGTGCAGATGTAAAAAAATTTCAGCAGGAAGTTTCAAAGAAAGACATAATTTTGCCACAATCTTACAGGGTTCCACAATCTGTGCAAAGTTTAGCAGACAAGATATTAGATTTAATTCCTATCAGTAGACGAGTACAAAAAAATTGGAAGGCAAGAAAAGAACAAGGCACAGTAAACTATGTTTACACTTTAGAAGATGTTCCAATAGATGAAGGTAAATGGTTAGTGTTAGCAAGATACAATGATAAATTAAATAGACTTAAACCATTTCTAAAAGAACGTGGTATTTATTTTGAATATAAAGATAGAAAAAGTTACAAGGTAACTTTGTTTAGAACTATTCTAAACTATTTAAGATGGCAAAAAGGAGATGAATTATCTTTAGCAGAAGTAAAAGATATATTTGAATATACAGGCACAGATACAGAACTAACAGAAGAAAGAATGTATGATCTAACAGAATTTGGTTTCATTAAAGATACACCTTGGTATGATGTGTTTCAATCAGACTATGAAGAATGTTTATACATAAGAGAAATGTTAAGTAATGGAGAAGAATTAAGAAAGGACCCGAGAGTAAAACTATCTACAATACACTCAGCAAAAGGTGGTGAAGCTGACAATGTATTATTAATTTTAGATAACACAAAAACAATACGAGATGCAGTAGAAAAAAGTTTAGATAAACAAGATGAAGAACACAGAGTTTGGTATGTGGGGGTGACACGAACAAAACAAAACTTATACATCATGGCAGCAAAAAAGGAGGATCAAGGTTATGACATCGAAAGTTTGGGATAAGCAGCACGGCGGGAATCATTATCAAAAATATAAAATTCAGCCGAGCAAGTTTGTAGTAGAGAATGAGTTGTTATACCCGGAAGGATGTGCTATAAAATATATAATTAGACATCGTGATAAGGGAAAGAAGCAAGATCTATTGAAAGCAATACACTTTATAGAAATGATAATTGAAAGGGACTATGCCGAGGAAAGCAAGGGTAGTTAAACATATTATGATTGCTAAACATAAATTTATATTAGAAATTTATTTAGCATTGGAAGGACACAGAGATATATCATGGGAAATATTTCCATATAATAATGATGCATCTTTGTATGCTTTTAGTAACAAACAAAGATTAGAAAACATAGTGGAGAAAAAATATTTATATGAAAATACCAAAGTTTGAAGCACCCACTGAGTGGTTAAAACCTACAGAGTTTCCAGACCTGCGTGATGTAGATGAAATAGCAATTGACTTGGAGACAAAAGATCCAGACCTGTTAAAGAAAGGATCTGGTTCTGTAATAGGTAATGGTGAAGTTATTGGTATTGCTGTTGCTACAAAATTTTACAAAGGATACTTTCCAATTGCACACGAAGGCGGTGGCAACATGGATAGAACCAGAGTTTTATCTTGGTTGAAAGATGTACTCGAAGCACCATCAACAAAAGTTTTTCACAATGCAATTTATGACGTGTGTTGGTTGCGAGCAATGGGATTCAAAATAAATGGTGACATAGCCTGCACAATGATAGCTGCAGCGTTGACCGATGAGAATAGATTCAGATATGATTTAAATAGTTTATCATGGCACTATCTTGGTTATGGTAAGAACGAAGCTGCACTTGCAGAAGCTGCAGAAGAATGGGGCATCAATCCTAAATCAGAAATGTACAAACTACCTGCTATGCATGTTGGTGCATACGCTGAACGTGATGCTGAAGTTACACTAGGACTTTGGCAAGAGATGAAAAAAGAAATTATTAATCAAGACTTAGAAGATATATTTGACCTGGAGTCTGATTTGTTTCCTTGTCTTGTTGACATGAGATTCAAAGGTGTACGTGTAGATGTAGAACGTGCACATCTAATGAAAAAAGAAATGAAAAAAGCAGAACAAGAACTGCTACACAAAATAAAAGGTGAAACAAATATTGATACACAGATCTGGGCAGCTAGATCTATTGCGAATGTATTTGATATGTTGAGATTAGAATATCCTCGCACAGAAAAAACAGAGGCACCTAGTTTTACTAAAAACTTTTTACAAGAACACAAACATCCTGTTGTAAACATGATTGCACAGGCAAGAGAGATCAACAAAGCACACACAACATTTCTAGATTCTATTTTACGTTATGAACATAATGGTAGAATACATGCCGAGATAAATCAGTTAAGGAATGCTGGAGGTGGTACGGTAACTGGTAGGTTCTCTTATCAAAACCCAAACCTTCAGCAAATTCCTGCAAGAAACAAGGATCTTGGACCTAAGATAAGGTCGTTATTTATACCTGAGGAAGGCCATACATGGGGTTGTTTTGATTATTCTCAGCAAGAGCCTAGGCTGGTAGTGCATTATGCATCTTTGTACAAATTACCGTCGGTATACGACGTAATAGATGCTTATCAAAATGATTCTAATTCAGACTTTCACCAGACTGTAGCAGATATGGCAGACATACCAAGATCACAGGCCAAGACGATCAATTTGGGTCTTTTCTATGGCATGGGTAAAGGTAAACTTCAGGCAGAGCTAGGAGTTACTAAAGAAAAAGCTGCAGAATTATTTAATACATATCACTCACGTGTACCATTTGTAAAACAACTGATGGATAAAGCATCTAACAGAGCACAAGACCGTGGTCAGATACGAACATTGCTGGGTAGACTATGCAGGTTTCACCTGTGGGAGCCTAACAGTTTCGGTATGCATAAAGCTATGACTCACGAAGATGCACTCAGGGAGCATGGACCGGGGATCAAGAGAGCTTATACATACAAAGCCCTTAATAAATTGATACAAGGATCTGCTGCTGACATGACCAAGAAAGCAATGTTAGAATTGTACAGAGAAGGTATCATACCTCACATACAAATACATGATGAGTTAGATATATCTGTGCAAGATGAAGCACATGCTAAAAAGATTGTTGAAATTATGGAACACGCTGTTACACTGGAAGTCCCAAATAAAGTCGACTATGAATATGGTGACAACTGGGGTGAGATACATGATTAATTATGGCTTATTTAAATGCAAACACTCCAGCAACTTATGCTCAGATAAGAAGAGAATATTTATATGATCTTAAAAAACATCATGGAGAAGTTGAAGACTGCATTATCTTTGGTCTTAGCTGTATTACAGGAAAGCCTATACTATTTCATGCTATTATGGAAAACGGTGCAATATTTTATCGCTTACCAATTAGCGCGTTTATTCAAAAGGGATTTGAACCATCCGGAGTGCCCACAAGACGACTTGATGAACTACAGCTCTGGAATTGTTTTTCTTATTATCCTGCTGTTCACACTTTCGATATTTTAGACGGCCAGGCCGGTAAATACATAGGCAAAGATAAAAAATGGCACTCTGGTAAGTACTTATTTACCGTTGACTTTGCACATCCAGAGAGTAATATACTTGACACCGATCATTCGGAGATACCGCACGAACACAAGTGCGCTCACATTATTGCCTTAGATGATGGTAATTTTGCAGCACAGCCCAACAATAGAATTATATGGGACATACCCTCTTTTACAGTGAAAGATAGTATTCCTGACTGGAAAGTGCAGACGAGTGATTGGAACGTAGAAGATAGTAGAGCCTGGAGAACAGAGGATACTGATAAATTCTTTTACGAAATTGAGGAGAAAAAAAATGATTAGTAAAATAAAAAATAAAGTTTTGAACGTATGGCAAAACAGAAGATACAGACAGCTATGGCAAGACCATAAAATTTGTATTGTAGCTGTTGCAGTTATATTGGCCGGCGCAATTATATTATAGGTTTTACAATGGAGATAGCTAGGATGAACTATTATGCAACAGGTTTACTTATAGTAATGTTAGTTGTATTGGCTTTATGTGGAGGACCACATGTCCAATAAACCATTAAATATTTCGGAGTCGGCGGCTGTGCAGATGCCGATGAAGACGGTTGCTAGTCTGATTCTGCTCGTTGCAGCCGGCGTCTTCGCATACACAGAGCTTACGGCGAGGTTAGTATCTCTAGAGACATCACGTGAGTTATTTGAAAATGATTTGTTAAAAAAAAGTGAACAGGTCCCTACGGATCAGGAGCAACATTTTTTAATCGAGGATCTTTATAAGACCGTAGAGAAAATGGAACAGACCCAAGAGATGAACATGACTAATAAAGTTAATATAGAATTTTTAAGAGAACAGTTAGACAAAGCATTGACTGATATTGAGGGATTAAAAGATAAAGTAAGAGAAAATGGAAAGAATTACTAGAAAATTATTTGAATATATTGCTGAGATAAAAAGAACTAATATAAATAGACGTCTGCAAAAAGATTTAAAACAAGAAGTAGAAATTAATGGTACAGGTACACACAAGTACAGAATAAAAGAAGGACCAAACAAAGGTAAGGTATTATGACAGAGTTAATTGTAGCCCTACTTATGATCGTTAACGGAGAGATCAAAGAACACAGAATACAACCTGCAATGAGTGACTGTTTAAAAGGCAAAAGAATTGCAATGAGAACTAATAAAAATGATAATGTCGTTTATCAGTGCATAAAATCTATGGCAGAATTAGAGTCAAATATTGATGGTAGCAAAAGTATTAAGAAACTTATCCTCGAATAAAGCAGTAAAAGAATTAAAGGATAGACGTTATCATCAGCGTGTGGTAAAAAGTAAGAAAGCATATGACAGAAAAAAAATCAGTAAAAGTTCATACAGAGATAGTTAATGGTATCTGTCCTGATTGTGAAGAGTACACAATGTTAGTTGGTATCACGAGAAGATTTTATAGATGCATGTCATGTGGATCTGATTTAGAACAACATGTAAATGGTAAAATAAGTTACATACCTACATTATCACCAATATCAAAACTATCAGATATACAAGGATATTTCGATGGCGAAGAAAGCTAAAGGTTTATACGCAAAGGTTGCACACGAACCTATATTTCACAAGACAAGTATAGGTAGAAATCCTAGTAAATGCAAAATGAATAAATCAAAACGACGTAGCTTTAAAAAATATAATGGCCAGGGTCGTTGACAAACATCCCAAAATATCCTAGTATCTAGGAATGAAAGAAAAAATAATAACACTAAGACCAAAAGGTATTTCACAAAAACAATGGGCTATTCTGTTGTTGGAGTTAAATATTTTAAGAAGAGCATGGAGACCGTATGGTGTTGATGTAGAAATATCAGCTCCAGGTGCTAAAAAAATAATAGAATGGGGGACAAAACCATATGCAGAAGTTAATAGACGAAGCAGCAAACAATTGGGAAAGAACCAAAGATCCGAAATATAAGGAACTTTGGTACAAACTAATTAAGGAATATGTTAATGGACCTAATTATATTAAACGACGGACTGTTTCATCTAGTACCAGTAACAAAACAGATGATGGCAGATACAGTTTTAGTAAATGAAATTGACTTGTTTGAGTTGTGTGAGATTTTAAGACTTAAACTTACAACGTATTTAGATACACCTATTAATCAACATGTCATGAATGATGGCAGTGGTGATTTTTATGGATGTATTCAACGATGATGAAAAGGACCTCCGTCCATGTAACGCCTCGCGCTAGCCTCTGTACGGGAACCTGAGAAGCAGTAAGTAACTGTGGAGGTGTGGAGCCTTTGCTCTCCTGGGAGTACGTGCACGGAAACCAGGGGGGTTGATATGAATTAAGAATCAACTCCAGGAATTATAGTACAAGTAAAACTTACAACCACACCATATTTATTAACCTCTTTACTACCAATCTCTTCTAGTTTTTTACTAGATTCAGAATACCCAAATTGAGCACATTCATAGTGAGTCCTAAAAGTTTCATGCCAATTGAATGGGGGCATGCATTCACCTATTACACTTGAACAAATTGATAAGGTTAATAAAAATTTCATTTGACACCTATTGTATATTGTGAGATAAATCCTATATTAGTTTAAATCTAAGAAAGGAGTATAAAGTTTATGACTGATATAAGCAAATATAAAAATGTATCACTTTCAAAAGATACATATAATAAAATAGATAAAATAAGAAAAGTTATGATTCCTGAGATGACAATAAGTAGATCTCAAACTATAACATTGTTAGTAAATGAGAAAGAGAAGAAGTTAAATGGCAAACTTAAAAACGCGTAAAGTAATCTGTTCTGTTTGTAATGGAAACGGTTTTGTCCGAGTCCCATACGAACAGGTCAGAGAAGAACAATGGGCTGATTGCGATTTTTGCAACAACCAAGGTGAAATAGAAGAGGAGGTAGAAGAAGATGTTGATAGACAAAGAAAGTCAAATTAAACATTTGAAAGACAACAAAGAAGCTCTTGAGGGTAAAGTAAAATTCTTACAAGCGACATGTAGACGTGCAGGTGCTCAGATTAAAAAGTTAGAAGCTGAGCTAAAAGAAGCAACTCAATGGAAAGAAGATGAGGTAGAAAAATTTAAAGCTAGACTCAGAGACGGACCATCTTACGAAAAGAGGGTGCGTGACTACACTGAGCAGTGAGGATATAGCTTATATAGCAGGACTCTTTGATGGCGAAGGTAGTATCTATTTCGCTAAAAGAATAGAAAAGAAAAAGAAACATAAAGGCAAAGGTTATAGAGAGTCTTTGTCTCAACGAATCAGTATGGAAGTCACTATGACAGATGAGTCTGTTATACGATGGATGCATGAAGTATTAAATGTTGGAACTGTCAACAGAAAACCTAGAAAAGGATTTAGAAAAGACGGTACAAAATACTTGATGCAATGGAAGTGGAGGTGTACATTCAGAGATGCGTTCTATGTTTGTAGACTTCTATGGCCATATGCGCATACTAAGCTACCTAAAATACAACAGATTATAGAACATTATACACATGAAAAATATAATAATATCGTGGACTTGGAAGGTTATAGATTGGTTTCTAAATATCTTGGAAAGTCTAAGCAGTAAACTAAATGTCTGGTCCTGGCAGAAACGTTGGGGTGACAGGGACAAGGGAACAGGCTACAGGAAACGATGGAAATAATAGCATCGCTAGGATTTGTCATTGGTATCTATTGTTTTGTTATAGGTATGATGGTTATGTGGGATAAAGAAAAATGAGATTATTAATAATATTAATTTTACTATCGGGTTGTGCGAATAAATCTTATGATTTTAACCCATGGACGACAGTATTGAATCAAGTAATAAAGGTAAGTAATAATGCTAAAATGGAATAAAAAGTTTGAATATCCTGCATCGATTAGATCATCGGTAGAAGGTAAGAGACATTACGAAATAACAGGACAGAAATTACCGAGTGTGACTACGATATTGTCAGCGACTCAGAGTGCTGAAAAGAAACAGAAGTTGGAAGAGTGGAAGAAGCGGGTAGGTACCCAGGCAGCAGACCGGATTCGTGATGTGAGTGCCATGAGAGGCACAGCAATGCACACGTATTTGGAAGGCTACATTCTTGGTCAGAATCACATGGACCTAACGTCAATTGGCCGTGAAGCAGAACGAATGGCTAAAGTTGTTATTGAATCGGGACTCGGGGACCTGGAAGAAATATGGGGTAGTGAAGTGACACTATACTATCCTGGGTTGTATGCAGGTGCTACCGATGTTGTAGGAATTTATAACGGACGCGAAAGTATAATAGACTTCAAACAAACTAACAAACCTAAACAAAGAGAATGGATTGATGACTACTTTACCCAGCTAGCAGCTTATGCTATGGCCCACAATCAAGTATACGACACGAAGATACAGTCTGGAATCATTCTAATGTGTAGCAAGGATTGTTTTTTTCAAAAATTTGAGGTGCATGATGAGGAATTTCAGGGGTATATGCATGAATTTCTACGTAGAGTTGATGAATATTATAAAATTGTACCAATTGTACCAAAAGAAAAAGAGCCCTCAGGTACAATTTTAGGTCAAAAAGATGAGTAAAATCAAGGATAATTGCACATTTTTACAATTGTATACGTTTTTTCTCTATAAAATAAAAAAATTTTTTTTATTTTTTTTAAAACCCTGGTACAATTGGTACAATTTAAAAAAGTGTTACATACCAACGGTTATTTGCTCAAATTTGTACCAAACACCCTTGGTACAATTAGGTACAATTGGTACAATTTTTAAAAAAGCTAGGAATTGCAACGAAATAGGGGGTCGCGTACATGAATTTTGTTTTTTATTTTTTCATATGTTAAAAGGGGTATACGATGAGAAGAGCAAAAAAATCTAAATACAAATCAGTTGTAATCAAAAAGAAAAGATATTATTTTTATAAAATTACATGGGCTGATATTACAGGTGATAGCGGTCATGCTAATGAGTTTGACTTCTTAGGATTCCTGCCATCAATTATGGTCACTCATGCGTACCTATTTAACAAAGATAAAAAGAATATTAGAACGTTTGCATCTTATGAAGAAGGCGATGAGTTGTTTTCAGATCGTAATGTATTTCCAATTGGATGTATAATTAAAATGGAGAAGGTTACTCTTTAAGCAGTTTTGTATCTGTGATTCTTTTCTCGTTTAATTCTTTGAGTCGTTTTATTTCTGCCTCACGTTCTTTTATGTCTGTTGCATTGATATTTACATTGTAATTAGTTTCACTGAATTGTCCTGTAGCTTTACCAATTAATGTTTCAAATCCTAGTGCATCTTTGATCTTACCATCATCTACAAGTTTTTGAGATAGGTTCTGTTGTCTTCTTACATAGTTATGTTTGGTTACAGCAAATGCTCTATTAACGTCTGCTGATCTCTTAGCTATATAGTTTTGAATCTTTGGGTTTCTCATTAGCTCTGAGCCTTCTCTGTTGGCTCTATCTGGGCTGTATCCAGCATGTCTAGCAGCTTCGGCAAAGGTTGTTCTACCTTCATTGAATATAAGATACTCACAGAATCTTCTCTGCATCTCTGTTAAATCTGTAACTGGTTGCGCCTTCTTTTTGACAATTTCTTGACTCATACTTGCAATATATACACTTGTGGGATATATATCAATACTTATGAAAGCGAAAGAACTAAGACAATATCTAGACAAATTCCTAGTATCACCAGCGGCACAAAATGCCAGAGTACAAATTCAAATGCCTAATGGAGAAAAATTAGACCTTGGAGTAATTGAGTTGTTGGAATCTCGAATGATTGGTGATAGAGACACTCACATTTTAAATTTAAAAGGTGTTGAACTTGGTGGAACATGGAAGATGCCAAAGATAATTGGCAAACTATAATTAGCTGAGGTACCCCACCTGAAACCAGAGGCTAAATTATATAATGAACTTAAAAGAAAAATTAAAAAAATATCCTGGAATAGGCTTGAAAATCGTAGCTTACACGGTACTCCCGATCTATTGGGCTATGCTATTAGTGGGACCTTTTTTACAGTAGAGTTAAAGGTGACATTGGGTGACAAAATTCGCTTTTCACCCCACCAGGTAGCCTTCCACGTGAAGCACCCACAGAACACCTTTATCCTTGTTGCTTGCACCCCGGACCGTGGGCTTGTGCGCTTGTACCCTGGTCATCAGATCCTGGAGCTTGTGGACTCTGGCTTGAAGCTTGAACCCTTGCGCGCTGGTTGGGATGCTTGTTGCTTGGAGCTTGAGAGCTTGTAAGCTTGCGCCTCTCCTTCCTGAGCTCAGCGTAATAGTTTGGGTGTCGCCAGATATGAGTCATGTTTAATGTTTACCGTAACACACGTTTGGTGTGGACCTGTCCCAGCACTGTCTGCAGCTCCCGCACTCGTTGCCCTGATCTGGGGCCGGGCAGGTTCTGCCGCTTCCGCTGGTGACTGTCGACGTCCATGGCCATTGCTTCACTGGTCCCTGGTCAATCATGTGTGAACTCATTCTAATAATTAAATTAGCCGGAACTGTGGCAGGATCTAAATTTTTTAGAAATTGAGCTTCGCGCGTTGGCATCCAGTGTCTGGTCTTGCTTGTACGCTTGCACACTAAAAATATATTCTCTAGATGCTTCATGCTCTGGATGTCGCCGCTGTCATGCCACCTGAACCAGTCCTGGTCCTTGATCAGTGTTACCATCGCATCCACCCAGAGCGGATCTTCAAGCGCCTTGAGTCTGCGCTGCAGGGCCTGCTGTACATTGTTAAATCTATAGCGCCCTTTCAGGGCATAGCAGCCCGCGCATACGGACCCCGGCACCTTCACCAGCTTAGCGCCAGTCTTGCACGCTGCCGCCGGCAGGTTGTGAGCTGGTCCTGGCATCTTCGACGGCTTACTCAGGCCGCCTGTTATTTGTCTTGCTTCTTTTTTTAACATAATATTCTCCTATAATATCTTATAATATAAAGCTTGTAGCCTGTCAAGCTTGAGCGCTTGAGGGCTTGTAGCTTGACCCCTTACGGGAGGGCCCACCCCAGTGGATAAGGGCCCTTGCGGGCCCTGCTCCGGGACTAATCAAGTAACACCATGTAAGCGCTGGCGTTGTGCTGCCTAAACCAGTTCAGATCCTCCTGGACCTGCTTCCACAGCTTCGACGTGCCATCGATGCCGGCAGCCTTATCTTCCAGCGTCGCGGCTAGCTCATTGATAAAGATCCGGTCATGTCTCTTAGCTTCATCAGCTGTAAGCATTGCGGACTCACCGTTGAACCTGTTCTTACGTTCGTATTTTTTCTCTTCAGTTTGTGTTGTCATATGTCCTCACTTTCTAAATACATCCTATATTATCCCAGGTATACTGTCAACTAAAAAATTTTAAATTATTCAGGGAGGGCCCACCCCAAAAAGCTTGTGGCCCAGCCTTCAAGATTGAGGCCGGCGTGCTTTGTTTTAATAGCTCGAGCGACAGGCCTAACAGAGTATCCCCTGCTTGAAGACTGGATGTAGCTTGGGCGCTGGTACGTAGGCGGACTAAGTCCGAAATTCGCCCTCGCGGTAGGCATTACCTTAATCAACACCCGCAGTGTTCTCGACCTAAGTTATAGAGGTTTATACCCTCACCTATCGCGCCCAAATACTTTTGCTAGCCCACCCTTTCGTTTGTTACATAGACGCTTATTAATGCGCCAGCGTGCTAGCAAAACTTTTTACCAAGAACAATCGTATCCGATATTTCTACCCTCTTTGATTTGTTCTTTAGCCCATTTTAAAAACTCTTCATCTTGGGCTTTGTATTCTTTAACTTGTTCCTCTTGGAATTGCTGACCCCAAAAGAAACCATCAGAGGCAAAGTGATTATAATAATCATTTTTGATTGCCTCTTCCAGATCCTTGATTACATCTTCAGTAATTGTAACACCACCTTGACTAGCATTAAAACCTAGATGTTGCAGGTCACCATGAGTATTATGTTCTTGATCTTTTTTTTGTTTATTGAATTGTTTGCTCATGAACACCTGTAGGCGTGCATGCTTTCTCCAATAAAACTTTTCGTGAACTTCGCCTTTACTATCTCGAAGTCCTGCGTATTGATCTAGTCCCATTTTATTTCTCCTTTATTAGTTTCACATAACTTAACATTTTATCCTACAATAAGTCAATAACTATTTTAAAGTTATCCACAGCTTAAATCTTGGGGGGTTGGGCCCACCCGGGAGGGCCCACCCAAAAAAAACAAAATCCTAGTTTAGAATTAATCTAAACTAGGATTTTTCATCAAGGACAGATGAAACTATAAAGTTGGTTGAGATTGATTTTCAAATTCTTCTTTTGTAATTGAAATCTCTCTATTGGAAATCATGTTAGTCCAAAAATAATCTATCTCATAACCATTTCCTCTATTCCAATTATATCGTCTTGTTTTTCGCCACGCATTTTCTTCGGTCAATGTTAATGGCTCATTTAATCTTCCACTAATTTGGTCTATGGCTCTATTCATGAAATTATCTGCCCAATCATTATAACAATTCATTGAGCAAAAATTTCCACCACCATAGTAGAATTCACTTCTTCTTCTTGTTTGATTTTTTCGGTTGTCCTTACTTCCTCGTTTCCTGTCCTTTGTGTCGTAAGTATGGCACTTATGACTTTGGCAATATTTTAACGCCATTTTCTGTCCTTTCTTGTTATGCAACTTGCAGTTGCGTTTTTATACTGCCAACTGCAAGTTAGCTTTAATTGATATTAAAGTTTTTATAAATTAATATAACATCTTATATAATCCCTTGACTTTAAAAGTCAATAGTTTAAAAGAAATAAATAAATAAATATAAACACTAACAAAGAAAGAGGACAAATGGCACGTATAAGACTAAACCAAGAGTACCGAAACAAAGTTGCAAATCGTATCAAGCAATCTTTATTTCAAGAAGATACCCAAGAGAAGAAAAAGTATGACACTCTCAAAGGGGAACAAGTTGATTTAAATGATAAAGCATGGTCAGTTGCAAAAGACATAGTAAGACGACACTATACCGAAGAAGATGTTGAGAAAGCATACTATCTACAAAATAAGTTTGAAAATGTTTCAACGATTGCAAAAGATAGTTGTTTTCATTTTCATTATCTTGGAACAAAAGAAAAAAGAGGCTACGACAATCAAGTTGAGATAGAAGAAAATGTACCAATAGAAAAACATTTTGATTTTAGATTAAATGGCGACATTGATACTGAAAATAATTATTCTTCTAATCGTGATAGTAGTTATGGCTTTGCCTTGTTTAGAGATGAGATAAACGCACAAGAAAATTGTAATGCTGATATCTTAATTGAACAAGCCGACAAAGACGACAACCCACATAAAAGAAAATTTGTTGATAACAACAATGAGTATCTTGGATTGAGTGGTGGAAGAAATAATGAAACCAAGTATGGTAAAGAGTGGAACGAAAAATATCAACTTGATTTAATTGGTCGTGATTATTGTAGAGATAGGTCTATTGCTTGTACTGAACAAGAATTTAAATTTTTAATTTCTTGGAAAGCGAGTAAAGGTCAATTTGTTGTGGCTCACGAAAAATGGATTAATTCAGTATTGAAACAAATGAAAGAAATCAAGATTGGATTAAAGGGCTACAAATGGTTAGACGAGGCGATTGAGTTAGCAAATGAACTTGGTGTTCAAATTACTGACCACGAAATAATAAGAACTAATAGTACAGGACTTGTTATTTACAATCCGAAAAATCTAGCTGAAAGAATAAAGGGTATGAAAAATACTGAAAAAACTAGAGAACAAAAGATAGCAGAACGTGTTGCATATATGCAACAACAACAAACTAATTCGGATAACCTAAATTAATTTGTTGAATAACTATGGGATTAGTTTATACTAATCCCATAACCACATAAGGTTATAGAAAGCGAGAAAACAAATGATAAATAATAAACCTTTCGTTATTACTTATTGGAGTGCGAGTGATAAGAAAACAATAACGAGAAATGCATTATGGACAGATAAGTGCAGATATTGGATATCAAAAAGTGGTCGTATGTTAATGACTTATTTTGATGTTGACCAAGATGGATATAGAACAGCAAGCGATAGTTGGAGTATCAAGCTGTGAGTATTCAATTAGCAATCTTTAATGTAGCTGTACTTTTGTATGGCTACATTATTTTAACCATACTAGGAGTAATATAATATGACAAAACCAATAGACGAAAAAAAGTTTTTCATAATTAAAAAAGAAAAATATTCGTGGGCTACGAACTATCGTATTCACGACGCAGAAATGTATAGCCTAACAAATGCAATAAGAAAGTTGTTGGCTCTTGATACATTGAACGAGGACAAGAAACAGATTTCTTATCACTTACAAGAAGTTAGTTTTAGTGCAGTTGATAAACCACTTGTACTAACTGATGAAGTGAAAGAACAACAATCGGAAATGCCTTTCTGATTATCTCGCAGTAGGGTTTGTGGTTTAGGTATGAGCCACAAATCCTACAAACTCTTATAGGGTATGCAAAAACAACATATGTTGTAATTGCATAGTGTGTACCGATAGAGGTACCACTACATATTGATTTTTTGCTTG
>WLWF01000488.1_pt1 | contig 38137 bp, 37 predicted proteins | sample 6718331 | NCBI WGS metagenome assembly WLWF01 (sample SAMN12718692, study PRJNA515312) | sponge metagenome | isolation source: marine sponge | host: Mycale hentscheli | place: New Zealand: South Island, Marlborough, Capsize Point | collected 2003-05-01 | reverse complement strand
AGATTGAACTTCGTCGCTTGTAAACACTTGCTCGGCGATTAAATAAGTGTATGTCGCTAAGCTCTCTACAACTTGATCAATCCGGTGAGTTTGATCTATTGTACAACTTCTTCTATGTCAGAGATTACACTGGCACTGAGACCTATGAGTCTTATGCATTACCCTTTACCCCTCTTACATTTGCACCTAATTTAGAGGATGGTATTGATGACTTTATCTCTAATAAGAGAGTTGTATGGGACTTTGGTGATGGTAGTACTACATTAGAAACTGTAACTGCTCAGCATGCTTATGATAAGCCTGGTAGATATAAGGTTACATGTTACCTCTACGATGAGGATGGTACAGGTTACTTTGATACTTTTCACTCTAAGGTAGAGATTAAAGATTTTATTGAAGATAAGCTTATTATTGATTCACCTACAGACATTGTTCACAATACAGGTGAGATTATTAACCCTATCACCATAGATAGATATAACTCTTTCCGAGTAGGTACTCCTACAATTGTTGCTTATGCATCAGGTGCTACAGATACAGATTTCTTTAGCAATGGTTATGATAAAGAGACTTATGGTCACCTCAAGCCTTCTTCTTCCTTTGTTCAAATCATATCTGGTGATGTTATTGAGACCTTAGATACAAATGTTATAACTACCGTTGATAAGGAGATCTACATTAAGTTAGATGCTAATAATCAAATTGTATATACAGATAAGAATGATGAAGATGCCTTCTACGCTGGATTAACTGGTACTGATGAAGTTTACTTCCGAAGTGATTTTGTTGGTAACTATAACCTATTGTTTGGCTTTGAGCAAGGTAGTATCTTTGAGAATACTAATACCACTACATATGGTGCAAATGCTTCCATTAATGAATCTAATACATATGCTAACTTAACGATTACTTCTAACGGTATCGATAGTGAAGGTTCTGATGGTAATGTTATCTTCGATATTGGTAAGACAAAGTTTGCTGGTACTAAAACATCTTTCGTTGTTAAGGTTAAGGATGACTATAACAACACTCAAAAGAACATGCCATTGCTTAGCACTACAAATGCTTCGCTTGACTTGTATCTTACCGATGGTACTGCAACATACGACATTGATGTTGTATCTAACTTCCAAGAACTTTCTACTCTCGATAATGGTGGTTTCTATAAGGGCTACTTTACAAGTAATACAAATACAACACTTGAGAATGTTTACTTAAGTGCTCACACAGTTATTGCTGATTCCTTTAGACCATTCCATGAAGGTGTTAGTAATACCTTTACAATCTACCCTTCCTCTTTCTATACGGTATCAAAGCAGAATGAGCAGATTGACTTTAAGGATACTTTCAAAGAGATTGCAATACAACCGCTCTTTAGTGATGCAAAGGTATTGATGAGTGACTTCCTTGGTTCAATATTTGGTGATCTCTCCTCTACTCAAGACTCAGTTGGTAAAGCTACTTATGAGAAGATTCAGAACTTCTTTGACAATAACTCTACTATTGATGAGTCAAACATTGATCAATTAGACTCTTTATTACAGTTATTAGATCTACCAGAACTTAACAAATACTCATTGCCACCAAAGCTCTCGAGACTTATGGATCTCCTTAGTATCTCTAAGTCTAAGCTGTTTGGCCGTAGAAATAGAGATAATACACACTATCAATCTTATGGATATAGGTTCAATGACTGTTACGGTGAGAACTTAGGTGATGCTCTTTCAGCAGGTAGTAAGATCATTGTAGGTGAGAACATTGTTGCTCATGAAAAGTATAGTGGTGAGTTCATTACTCTTAATACCAACTTACCTCTTAGTGCTTCAATAACTCCTACAATCCAAACTACAACCGGATACATTTACGTTACTACATCAGGTGAGCTTCTATCTGCAGAGTCAGTAGAGTTGGATAGTGGAACACAAATCATTCAAGAGCAACTTCCTAACTGTGATATCATTACAGAGAATGGATTGCAGATTCTTATCGATGCACTTTCATCACATTCTACTTTCTACTCATTGAGTGATTACAGCTCAACTTGGGGTTGGCCATTGCTTTCAGGTGGTGGTAGAGATATCATGGATATCTACAACTTCTACTACCAGAGAGAGACCATTGGTGATATATCAGATTCTATCATTGATTGGACCGATCCTAATACTACCATTTCCTACACTATGACCTCTTATGAAGATTGGTCTAAGAATAATGGTACAATGTCAAACATTTTTGCTCAAAGCCTCTATGAAGGCTTAGAACTCTTCGAAGATTAATACTATGTCAGATACATCATTAAGAACAGTACTTGTTAAATACTCTATAACAAACTCTAACGAGATTGATTATAAAGATACTGTAGCTCCATTTTCCTTCTTGGACTTCATTAACAATACTCAAGCTGACTACTCACCTGAAGAGTATAGTTCTTTCTACTCTTCTTACCTTCAAACATGGCATGCTAATCAAGATGTTTCAGAAGAAGAACAAAAGACTCAGTTCAAAGATTACTACAGACAATTTATTAAAGAGATTGTCGTTAACTACACTACTGAGACGGAGAAGAGATTCCTCGAGAAGATAGACTTTAACGATCCTGCTGACTTGGATGTTGCTATTCCTTTCTTTGCTAACAGACTTAAAGACATTGCTCTATTCTATAAGAAGAAGCGTGATGAGGGTAAGTACGTTATTGATAGAAATAAGATGAAGGGTTCACAAACTGGACTCGAAAAAGCTATCTTTGATAACATCTATAACTTTATCTTTAACTCTGAAGATGCTCTTGATACTGAGAATGATGAGGTGTTTAAGGCAGTTCAAGGTCTTGGTGTTGAGATTGAAGAGTTTGTTGATGTATATGGTGACTACTTCGATGTACCATCTACTGCTAATGGAAATAACATTAATGAGATTGAAACTAAGTATTGGTTAGATCCTGAGGGTATTAAAGCTATTACAGGTGAAGAGAACTTTATCGGAGCTATTCGAACCTTTACTATCAACCCACCAGCTATTTCTCCAGAAGAGTATGATGCTATTTGTAATCCAGATAATGAGTTAGTTGAACTTTACAATCAATACAAAAAGGGTGGTATTCCTCTTAATGAGTTCTATGCATTAAAGAGAGCTCTTGTACAAAAGTATATTGGTACTGATGTATACTATATTGATACTACAACTACTCCTGCTACATCAGGTGTAATGTTCACTGCTGATAATCCAGCTGCTAATGCTCTTAACTTACAAGGTGCTGATACTGCTACTGTTCCAAGTGGTCAACAAAAGCTTCTTCGTGATGTAGGTCTTAACTTCCAACCTGATGACATTGGTCTCTTTAAACTTCAAGCTGAGACTTATAACTACGAGATTGACTCCGCTACATTAGCTAACGATACAGTTTACATCTTCCCAGACCCAGCTAAGTTTGGTAATGTATCAACTAACCCACAATCTAACTATCCCGTATATTACAAGTTCGATCATCGTGGTAATACAAGAAACGTTTCAAGTGGTTTTGCTGCTGGTGATCCTAAGACTACTAATAAGGTAACTACTTTCGAGTCTTATACAACTAAAGAGCGTAACTCTACACAGCTTAAAGATCTTAATGATATCAGTTATAAGATTAACTTTACTGATCTCTATAACGAAGGTCTTGTTGATAAGCATCAAACCGATGTATATGGTAATGAGTATGCTCTATTCAAATACGAGCCTCTAAAACCTCGTGTAGAAGATGTATCTAATACGGTTAAGAACCTTCTTCTCAATGGTCACTTATTCTTTGATCCTTTTGAAGGTACTTCTTTCGATTATAGCTTAACTGGTCAAAATGGTAATACATTTAGATCTGGTATGAGTACTTATACTAATGGCTACTCCGCTCTTGAGTCGGAAGACCCACTTTGGTTGTATATGAGGGAGTTTTACCCTTATCAAGATCTTATCCAAGATTCAAGAAACTTAATTCCATTGTATAGAGATGGTGGTGCTCTTACTTTCTTGGATGGTAAAGAACTTCCAGATAACGCTAATGGTAACTCTCATTACACAATCCTTGCTGATGGTACGGTAGATCAAAGTGGTGCATTCTTCCCAGATGTTAAATACTACCTTTCTGCTGGTATTGGTTATAAGGATTATGATGCTGGTTTCTTTACTGATGATGTTCAACTTCCTAATGACTTTATCTATGGTGATAACTTAAGATATATTGATTCTACAGATGCAAGAGGTAGTACGATTCTCTCTAATCTCTCTTCTAATGGTACATCACTTACTAATGAAGAGAAGGCTACTTTAGATGGTACTCTATATGTTAAGAATGGTACTTATTCTACTTCAGAGAAACTTTCAGCTGCTCTTGAACCTACCATTAGTAAATACTCTACAGCAGTTCAAGGTCAACTTAATCACGAGCTTGTAGACTTTGATATTATACAGAATACAATCTTCCTTGAGACTAAGTCAGGTCTTCTTGTTGATAAGATCAAGTATGAAGAAGGTAAGTTTGCTAAACCTTCTACTGTTAATACTTACTACCCAGCAAGTAGTGCAGATAACACCGATTCCTTTACTAATAGATTCTACGTAGAAAAGACGGGTAAGATTTACTTCGGTAAGTTTAAGCAAGATGGTGAATGCACAAATGATGCAGATAACTATAAAGCTTACTACCCAGAGATTTACGAATACTCAATTGATACTAATAAGTCACGCTTAATCTACCCTCGTAAGGATGTTGGTAACTCCGTTAGTGACTTTGAGCTTAACGATGCGCTTAACACTACTCGCAACTACGTTCCTACTTCTATTCACACTCCTACAATTGCATATAACAGCAGAAATGACATCTTCAAGTTGACATACATTGCTAACGATATGAATGACTTTACTCACCTTGTTGATGTTACATTTAAGCTTGTTGATAATACTCTAAGTGCTATTGACTCTAATAGATATGAGACACTAAATAATATTGCACGTACAACAACATTTGGTGAAGAGTCAAACTTCGGTTCTATCTCAGCTAATGGTGGTACCTTTACAAGAGATGAAGATAACTTTATACTTACAATCTAATGAGCAACATCTATATTAACCTTTCAGCTACTACAGCAAACACAGACGTTCTTAAGGATGAGATTACCTTTAAAAGTGATCCTACTATTACGTTTGTTCTAACTGGTATTGATGAAGCTGCTAACCAGGCACTTACTTTGGATATTAACTGGGGTGATGGATCCGATGTTAGCTTTAACCAGAAAGATCTTGTCTTTAACTATAAGAAAGAGTCTATCTTCAATGAGATGCTTTATGGTAAGTTAGGTGGTACAATTCTTGATACTTACGAGCATACATTTACCCCTTCTACAAGCTCATTTGCTACATCCTTAACGGCACAGTTCTTAATCCATTACAATAATGGGTTCTATGCTAATATCTTCCAACCAATCAAGCTTGTAAGAGAGAGCTACTACGATAACATTAAGAAGCTTGGTATCCAATCTACTCAAATGACTGGTGCTTCTGGTTCTAATACAGTTGCTAACTTGGAATCAAAATACGACAAGAGAACTTACGTAACTTACTTAAATAACTGATTGTATAAATAGACTTTGCCATTAAATATGTATAATGGCTAACATCTATACTCATTCTACAAGTGCTGTTGCATTTCCTACTGCAGAGTATCTGGATCGTTACATCTCTGTCAATCAATCAAAATCCAACTTAGAGCAAGGATTCTTAGTTAACAAGATTGATGCACTTTCTGGTGCTAAAGATAGTTCTATCAACAACTATAGTTCTTACTATATTACAAATAGAGATAAGCTCACAAATTTCGTATCTATCTCATCACTTGAGGAAGATCAATCAACATCATTAGTTACAAGACTTGGTTTTGAGAGACCTGGTGAGGCACCTGCTGAATACTTCTACATCTTTAAGAGTAACGAAGATGCTACAGATCAGCAAAAAGCACTTGGTATTCAACCATTAGAGAAGACAGGATTCTTTGAGAATAACTACTTCTTCGAGATTGAAGGTCTTAACAATAACCTTTGCCGCATTAAGCATAACAACGGTGTTTTTGACTTCTACCTCAACTACAATACAGATGTTGATAAGTTTGTATTCTACCAAAATACAGATGACTATAAAAACATTGTTAGAGAGCAAGCAGATGTGTTCCGCTATATCCTTGATGATGATGGTTATTTGCAACTCTATAAGTTTCATGATTCAAAGCTTCAAGTTGTTGCTTTAAGTGGTAGTGAGCTTACCTTACAACCTTTACTTTCTGGTGACCTCAACAGAGGTATTAACAACCTTATTCATGTTGACTACAACTTAGATCAAAACAAAGAGTTTATTAATAAGAGCTTTGCAAGTTACAATAGCTTCAAGACAACTAACCTTATTCTTGATGGTGAGAATAGTAGTACTGATGAAGATGGTCAGTATATGTTAGTTGCTAACTACAATTCAATCTCAGCTGATAGTTTCCCAGTTAACTACTTTGCACTTGATACTAACCGTTCCGAGTTTAACTATGTTAAGCGTGGTTCTAACATGGTTGATAGTCAAGTTGGTCTTGGTGTTGATCCAAGAGAGTATTACAATCTTGAGACTGGTGTTGATCAAGAGAAAGGTCTTAATAAGATTAATCTCAACTATAGCTTTTATGATAAAGACGTGTTTGTGGAAAATGGGAGTGATACTCATTTCGTTGCTCCCTCTTCAATTTACCCTTATGATAAGCTCAACATCAACGACACCACTTTCGCTTTTAATGGTGCTTTCGCTGGTCCTACTCCTGTTTTAGCCGACAAGGTATTTGTTAAGCGTAAGAATACTACACAATACGATAATGGTCGTTATCTATGCACTTGGTTGAGTGGTGCTAATCTTGGTGAGCAAGGTGAGTGGGTTGATCGTTACTACTACCCAGATAAGATTTCTAAAGAAGCTGCTCTTTCCGCTACTTCCTACTTTGCCGCTTCTTTCATTGATAGTGTTGATGGTATTGATCTTGATATATCCGATCTTGTTCTTGATAAGGAGAAGTTCTTTGATAAGAAGAGTGATGCTGCTATCACACCAAATGCAGAGATTAAGTATGAGCGTATTGGTAATGCAGACATTCGTAAGATTGTAGAAAGCTCTACCCCGTTAGTATCAGGCTTTGATGGTTATACTACATCTAAGGTTGTTAGAGGTGAGACAGAGAATGTTTGTAATGAGTTTGAAGGTACAGAGTTTACTTTTGATGGTACTAACTTTGCGTGCTTTGAGGTAGCTAAGAAGGTTGATGAGACTAAAAACTTCACAACAAGCTTTAACATGTATCTTGACCCTAACCATAAGTATGGTTTTGCTCTTCTTGGTAATAATACTAACAGAGGCTTTGGTATATTCCAAGACCAGACAGTTACACCATTTGTACATGTTATAAGTGAGAATACTCTATACATTTACAATACAGACTTTACACTTCGCAACAAGGTTGACTTCAAGACTAAGATTAAGAATGTATTCAAGAGAAGTGCTCTTGATGATTATGTTGTTACTACATCTGGTAACCTTTTCTATAAAGTTAACTCACAAGGTAATAAGATTAAGTTAGAGTGTGGTACAGAGATTCTTGATTACTACGGGTTCTACGAAACTTATGACCATATTGACTTTATCTCATCTGATCAGAAAGTAAGACGCTTCGATGTTGATACTTTCGATACTACAGATCTTTCCGCAAGTGAGTTTGATGTATATAAGAATGAGTTTTGCCTATATGACAATGTTCTTGAGTATAATGATAATACATACAAGCTTGTAGGTAAGAATAAGAACTGGGAGAATGACAATACAGTATTCTATCAAGTATCTTCTTATCTTGTTAAGCATAACCTCGATGATGCACCGGAAGCTTTCCTTAAGGGTGATATTAAAGACTTTGTAGTTGCAGGTGATAAGCTTTATGCTGTTAAGTCTAATGAATATCACGTATTCAATACAAGTGGTGTATTTGAGCTTTCTGGTTCAATTAACAATATAACAATACCTACACCTATTAGTGATATTACTACTCTTTCAGGTGGTCAGTTTGTATCTATTGATTGGGTTAATGAGTATGTTAATGGTAATCAAGTAACATACCCAATCTTCCTAGCTGAAGGTTCTGATAAGAACTTGTATGGTGTTAAAGGTGCACTTCCGACACTATCAGCTACTGGTATTGATGGTACTCTTGCAAGTAACACTACAGGTAAGAAGCTTACTAACTACAATACACTTACCCATAACTATGATGCTAAGACAATTGACTTTAAGTTAACCTTAAGGAACTATCTTAATACAGAGGATGTACTTTCACAGAACATTGCATTTGACCCATCAACTTACGAGCCTGGTTTCTACAATTTCACTTATAGGCTTGATACTAAGCAAGGTAATGCTACTCTCTACGTTAATGGTGTAATGTATGAGAACCAGACATTTGCTCCTGGTAAGTATCTTATTCAAGACATCTTTAGTGATGAGTTCTTTATTGGTTCTGCTGGGTTCCAGAGTAACATGGATCTTTCAACATACTTGAAACAACCTGGACACTACTATAGTAAGGATCTTACAATAGCTAACCCATATATCTACAATGAAGCAATTAGCACTGAGTTAGTTTATGCTCTATTCTTGCTTGAGAAGAAGGTTGACGATATTGTGCTTTCTTTACCAGCTGGTCAAAGAACATCTAAGACTGAGATTCAGCAGTTCTTCAAGTTTAACAGAACTAACTCTTCTAAGAACATTGACATTGTTGTTCGTAACCTTAAGATAACTGATGAAGCTGTTAGAGAGCAGATTAAAACTTCTATACTTGCTGAGGCCAATAGCTTTGCACCAGTTGGTGTTAAGATAAATGACGTCATCTTCAAAACCTATTAACATGATTGATTATACAACATACAAAAAGATCTATACTAATGGTAGCTTGTTTACTTTAACAGGGGCTGACTTTAATGGTTATGCTCAGTTAAAGGATGGTGTTGCTACTGAGGTAAGCACAGGTAAGACTCTATCACCAAAGTCTACTTATGCTACTGATCTATTTTATACAGACTACTTTCAAGATAGAGTTATTGATGATGTTGAGTTAGCTCTACCTAATAAGGAGAATGATTGCCTATTCAATCTTAATGACAACTTCAACTTCGATCTATTTAAATTTAAGTTAGATAAGCTTAGAGAAAACAATACTTATGTTTACTCTCGTTTGTTTATCTCATCTAACAAGCTTCCTGCTACCGAAACCATTACTTATGCTTCAGTACCAAATAGCTACTCTACTGGATTTGAGATTAACGTAAGTGATGAGAACAATCCTGAGTTTAAGTCAAATGTTAGATTTGCTGATAACAACTTCTTAAGTGCTTTTGGTTATATTGTAGATGCTACTGCACAAGTTGACTATGATGATACTGATCAGTTCTCTTTATTCTGCTGTACATCTTCAAGTCTTATTTCTTTAACTGGTTCAGGTACATCAATTGCTATTATTGAAGATTCTACTGGTTATGAGACTAAAGAGAATGACTTAGCATTTGCTGAACTTGGTGGACTTGCTTCTACTAGTAAGTTCTTGTATGTTTCCGATACAGGTAACAATGTAGTTCTTAAGTATGATATTGAAGGTTATCAAAACAATGACTCTGCTCTAAAGAACAAGAGAAACTATCTTGAACTTGTTGGTGGCTTTGGTGGTGAGACAAGACAAACTAAGTTCTTACGTCCTACTAAACTTGCTGCTCATGGTGATAAGGTTGCTGTTCTTGATTCGGGTAACTCTTGTGTTAAGTTGTTTGATGGTGACTTTAACTTCATTACTCGTATCACATCTATTGATCTTAGAACTGAGACATTTGGTGGTATGGCATTTGACCCAGACTTTGGTACTTTCTATGTTGTAACCTATAAGGATGTTACTACAAATAACATTACAAATAGAACAGCTTTCTTATATCGCTTTGATGGTGATAAGTTTGAGAATAAAGAGAAGGTAACCCTTAATGATAAGCTTGGAGATACTGAAGAGATTAACGATGTTACATTCTCTGGTACAGATAGTAACTATTGGTACTTCTCAAGTAACTTAACAGTATACAAAAAGTTTAAGACTCGTCCTACTGAGGTTATTGGTAAGTTTAGAACTGAAAGACTTTACCTCTTACGTCCAAGTGAGGTGGTTGTTGATACTCCAGTTATTAATAACCGTTGGAACTTTACTAACGTTCACTTTGGTGATTGTGACTTCTTATGGAACCTTAATACAGGTGGTTCTGATGGTGCTACTGAAGTCGATGGTCTTCTTGACTATAGCATTAGTAACTTTAACATCTTCCCTACTCAAGATGGTACAGATAGAGCAATCATGCTTACGGATGGTAGGTTATACTTCTTTAACGAGCCTACACATACAGCATATCAGAGAGTTCTTAAAGATGTGAACTACGCTAACTATGGTAGTGCTTCTTTCTCTTTGAACACTGATTCTTTTATTCAGCAATCAGTTGTTAATACAGAGCTCTTTAAGATTGTTAACGATACCCTCACTCTTAAGAATAACATTATTGGTAGATTCACTGGTAAGTTTGTAGATGATGTTCTTGAGCTTGATAACTACGACTATAATGTTGAGTTTGATAAGTTCTTAATTCAAGAGCTTGAGAATCTCTATGTTCATGGTAACGAAGAGAACCTTACAGGTGTTCTTAATCGTTGTTTTGCACTTGTATATGAGCTTCAAGAGAGATTAATGAACTTCGTGCAACCTGGTATTGGTTCAGAGGTTCAACCATCATATACTTCCGCTGGAATTATAGAAATCTAATGGCTTAATCAGCTTGTCCTTATAAATATATGTATGGCAAGTAAATCATTAACTAATACCAACGTCTCAGAGACTTATGTTGGTGTTCTTCATGCTGAGGGTGCACCTCTTCCAGCTTCTGGTAAAGCCGATATCTATGATGGGTTTGGTAATAAGAGTGCTCTACAAGTTGGTCGTGAAGGTAATGGAGTTGAAGTAAGTGGTGAGCTTGGTCCTAACTTTGCAGCAGCTATTGCAGATGTCATCTACCCAGTAGGTTCATTGTTCTTCTCTAAAGACAATAACAACCCCGGTTCTCGTATGGCTGGTACATCTTGGACACAAGTTGCTGAAGGTCAATTCGTTGCTGGTGTTGGTACAGGTACTGACATTAACGGTACTACACATACAGTAACAGCTGGTGATACAGATACATCAGGTGAGTATGGCCATACATTAACAGTTTCCGAGCTTCCAGCTCACACCCACCCTATTAAGAACTCTTCCAAACTTGGCACTAATGATAACATTGCTTATTATGGTGATCATGGTGCTGATAGAGGCTATCCACAAAGCACAGATCTTCAGCCAGACAATACCGGTGGTGGGCAATCTCATAACAACCTTCCTCCAGCATTCGGTATGTATGTCTGGGAACGAACAGCTTAACATTTTAGAACAATGCCAGATATCGAAATCGTAAAACTTAAATTAAGAAGGGGTACAGATGCTCAACGTGAGAGTGTAGTCCTTGAACAAGGTGAACTTGGTTATACAACTGACTCAAAGAGAGTATTTGTTGGTGATGGTTTCCTTTCAGGTGGTAATGTCTTAGGTGCCAAAAATCACCCACCAATGTATGTTGGTACAAGAACAGACCTTGCAGAAGCAGTTACTGGTGATATGGTATATGAAGATAACCTTCTATATCAGCTTTCTGGTACTGATGCTACAATGCTTAGCGCTTGGACATTTGTTGGTACTCGTACAGATGGTACTACACTTGACTATACTGGTGGTTTACTTGAGCTTAAGGATGGTGGTATTACAATTGATAAGGTCTCTTCAGACTTTGTTGTACCTAATGGTGGTATTGAACTTACATCAACAGGTCTTTCAGCTGCTATTGACAACTCAACTATTACAATTAATGGTTCAGGTAAGATGGAATCAACAAGAGTTAATATCAGTGCAGGTGATATTGGTTTAGGTCTTAGTGGAGGTGCTGGTGACCCAATTGGTGTTGATGTTACTGAAGCATTTACATTTGCTGGTGGTAAGCTTGAGTTTGCTGCTGCTGGTACAGATACAGTTGATGGTGATGCTATTCAAGCAGCTGCTTTAGGTGAAGGTCTTGAGAAGAGTGGTTCAACCATTAGACTTGAGACTATTGGAGGTGGTACAATAAGCCCATTCAATACATCAGAGTTTGACTCTAAGGGTCGAGTAACATCTTCTAACAATACTATTGAACAAAACCTCTCAGGAACATCTACAACAGGAGGTGGTGAGATCTTCTTTGGTTCAATGGGTGCTGAAGCTCCAGGTAGTGAAACAGTTATTAATGTTCTCTCTGGTAACATTGATGGTACAGCTGTTACAATTTCTCTTTCATCAGCAGGCTTTATGCAGATAGCATCTGGCACTAATGGTAACTTTGCAATCCCAGTATTTAAATTCTAATAATCATGTCTAAGAAAATCGAAATCCTAGAAAACACTCTTCTTAAGCTTCTTGTACGTAGAGGTACAGATGCTGATCGTCAGCTTATAACCCTTGATCAAGGTGAGCTTGGCTTTACTACAGATAGTAAAAGGCTATTTGTTGGTGATGGTTCAACACAAGGTGGTACGATAGCAGGTAATAAGTTCCTCGGTTCTTCTGCTAACCATGAGACAATAACAGAGGGTGCTGATGGTGACTTTGCTTTCAATACTACAACCAATACCTTATATTCTAAGAATGGTAGTAGTTGGGATCGTATTGCAGTTATCTTTGAAGCTGCAGATGGTTCAATCATTGTTGATGATGCTACTGGTACACTTAGAGTTGGTACTTTATCAGCTTCTCACTTTGCTGGTTCATCAGACCTTACTGGTAACTCCATTGAGATGGTTGGTGGTAAGATTTCTTTGAGTGCTACTCAGATTAAGACTAATCGAATAAATCCTAATACTACTTCACACCTCTACTTACCTCAGAACTTGAATATCAATGCAGTTGACTATCAGTTCCCTACTGGTGGTCTTGGTGCTTCAAATGCTTTTCTAAGAGCTGATAGTGCTGGTAACCTTAAGTGGTCAGCTCCAGAATCTAACGCTACTCTATTCTTTAACTCATCTTCAGCTGCTATTCCTGTAGGAACAATCGTTGCTGCTGCGAGTGGTGCACATATGCCTTCAGGTTGGTTGCTTTGTAATGGACAATCCGTTGCAGGTGCTGATTACCCAACACTCTCAGCTGTTATTGGTACTACATATGGTGGTGGTTCAGTTAACTTATCTCTTCCAGACTATACAGATAGTGTTCATGTAGGTACTACAGACATTAGCTCCTTTACTGATGGTAACCTTACTAATACAGGTGGTGACTATACAACAAAAGGAGTTGCTTACTTTATTAAAGCTCTTCCAGATAGTGTTTCTAACCCATCATTTAGTGTTCAAGGTCTTGATGCTACGGTTAATGGTTCTGCTATTGGTGAAGGTGATTCATTCTCTCCTATTGCAGACGATGTTGTTATTGCTGCTCCAGTTCCAGGTATGGATGCTAATGATACAGCTGGTTCTGGTACATTTACAACACTAGCTACTTACACTAAGTTCTGGGTAACAGGATCTGGTGCTACTGGTGGTGGTGTTGCAGGTGGTGCTGCTTCTACTGTATATGGTGTTCTTTCAGCTCCTATTGGTACAATAGTTTCTTATACAGTTGCTGCTGGTCCTACAACATCACGTACTCATGGCAATGACTCCTTTATGTCTATTGGTGGTACAGAACTTGCTCGCTCATTTGGTGCTATTGCCCCTGCAAGAGACTCATGGGCAGGTGGACTTACTGCTAATGGCGGTTCTTCTTTACCTACTGATGACCGTGTATTAGCTGTACATATGCTCTCAGGTGCTTGGGGTGGTATGGATCTTTCATCTGGTGATGAGGAATCAAATGGTAACCCTTCATTCTGGGGTGGTGCTGGTGCACCGGGTGCTTCTAATCACTCGGTTGCAGGCTCTTATGAAGACTCTGCTGATGGTATGGTTAAGTTTGAATGGGGAATGTAATTTATCTCTTGTAAAAGCCGTACACACGATTAAATAAGTGTATGGTATATCCACCAAGTCTCCCTGCCGATGCAGCCTCAGTAGCTGTATTCGAAGAAGGTATGTCTCCTGAGTATGATATTACATGGTCATTTACGTATGAACTATCTAATACTACACCAGGTGATGAGATTGGCTTTACCTTATTCCTTCAAGATGCTCTTTCAGCATTAGTTGGTGGTGGTGTTGGTCCTGATGTAGGTTATACAGGTACAGATGATCTCGGTCTTAATGCTGAACCTTTGCAGGGTAAAGTAGTTGGTGTGGGATTTGATACTTTAGGTGCATTTGGTTTACCTATCGATGATTACGGTAGTGGTGATACAAGAGATGGTCTCTCTGCTGTTGTAACAAATGGTGCTCATGTTAGAGATGCTGCTGGTAGTATTGTATCTACTGAATCGATATCAGCATTTGACCTTATTGAAGCAGGTAAGAAGACAGTTAGAGCAAGACTTGGTAACTATGGTAGAACATTAACCGTAGACTATAAGTTACAAGGTCAAGAGTTCTTTACTCCTATCCTTACCCAGGATGTTACTCTTACCTTCGATAGTTCTACAAGATATAGACCAGGTGTTTCTTTCGTTAAGCCTATTACTGCTGCTTCTATAACTGGTGAGATTGTTGTTAATGGTTTTCACGTTGAGGGTAATCAAAATAGCATCAATGATGAAGAGTTAGCATTTACTCCTATTGTACCATTCACTAATAATACAGATGTTCTCGGTCCAGTACCTCAAGGAGTACCAGAGCAAGAAGATAAACCAGTACTTCCTTTCTTGGGTATGGAGCCTCATGTAGGTTGCCCAGATGGTTCTTGTGATATAGCTGTTAGTACAGCTGGTGGTTTTTATCCTTCTACTTTCTTATACCAGATGTCAGCATTTATTGGTGATGTTGAGGCTTCTTGGTCAACTACAGGTGACCCATACCGCTTTGTTATTACTCTTGATGGTGAAACTAAGCTTGATACTGGGTTTGTTGGTAATGCAGCATTCGATTACGAAGGTGCATCAAGATCTACATTCATTACCGGTATACTATCATCAGCTAATCACGGTAGTTACCCATCTACATCACTTGCACCCGATGGTTACCCTTATGTTAGTAGCACATTAACTACCGCTACAAGTTCATTCTATAAAGACTCTGATACATCAAGAGCACTTGTTGAAGTCTTTGAACCTCTTTCAACATCTAACTGGGGCATTACTGTAGGATGTCCTTACTACACCCTTTCTTGTGGTACGGAAGATGAGTACCTCTGCAGTTTAACCCAACAACACGAAACCCTTCGTAAGATTGTATTTACGAACTTAGATACCCTATATTAAAATGGCCAGAGACCTAGTAACAGTATTAAACGATTCCGCATTCACAGCGATTAACGGTTATGATGCATCGACGGATAAGTCGATGTATAATAACTTTCCAGATGTAGATACATTGGAACGTAATCCTGATAACTGGATGCATGATCTTGTAGGTGCAACTGGTATCCCACCTCTTAACAATAAGACCTTTCCTGGTTATGTAGATGGTGCTATTTATGGTGGTATTCTCTTAACACCAAGGCATATGATGTTTGCACGTCATGCCTTTATTCAGCCTAACTCAGTTATTTACTTCTACGGTAGAGATAATACTAAGTATACAAGAACAGTTACACATACTGCATCACCAGCTCCTACAGCTTCGAGTGGTGGCTACTCTCAAGCTTATGGTGACTTCTACATATGCCTTCTCGATAGTGATCTTCCTTCTGACATTGAGCCTCTTAAAGTTTTTCCACCTGACCTTTACAAGTACTTCAAACCAGCCGAGTTCATCTCTAATACTAAGTGGTTTGGTTATCCTAATGATTGTACTTTCGTATCTACTGATCAAGAAGAGAAGTCTTTACTGAAGAGAATCTCTACAATTGAGTTTGGTGTAGCTACTGGAATGGGTTTTGATTCTCATCCTGATGAGTTCAATCAAGCTGGTAATAGTAGCATCGACTTCTCTTCTCCTTACGATAGTGACTTGCAAGCTTGGTATGAGAATGCGATTGCTGGTGACTCTGGTTCACCTAACATGGCTCTTATTGATGATGAGCTTATCTTCATGGGTGTTACCTCTACTACAGGTAACTTTGATAGTATCACTAACTTACGTAATTATAATGATACTAATAGAATGATTCAAAATGCTGATGCTGCTGCAGGTATTAGCACTGGCTACTCTCTTACTCAGTATAACATGGCTGGCTTTAAGCAATATAACATTGCTGATAGAGAGTATACTTACATTGGTGATGATATCAGTAACGGTACATTGATTCAATTTCGTGGTAGTGTAACTGATCATAACAGCTATCACTACTCAATACCTTATGCTGCTACCTCTATTGTACGTACAGATCCTCGTGATAACACACAATCATACTTCAATGTAAATAGCATCTCTACAAGTACCCAAAAATGGGTTGGTGCTGCTTATGCTTCTAACAAGCGTATCTATGCTGCACCTCACGCTGCAAACGGACCTCTTATTATTGATACATCAGACCCAAGTAATGTTACGGTTGATTACATTAATGTAGGTTATGGTCTACAAACAAGAGGTATTGGTCTTCTTGATAACGGTAATGGTGTTGGTGCTGCCTACTTAGCATCTTATAGTGGTTCTGAGTCTACAAAGAAGTTTACTTTCGATGCTGATGGTAATGAGTCAGCTGTTACCTCTCTTGCTTATACAGTACCTGAATCTGAGTTTGAAGATGATCGATCAGGTCAGTATGCTAATGATGTAGCTCAATACCCTTTCATCTACCGTTCCTTCTGGGGTGCAGTTAATGGTGGTAACGATAAGATGTACGTTATACCTTATGGTTCAAGTCGTGTTCAAGTTATTGATCTTAACGATGACTCAGTCTCCTTTATTAGTACAGAGCTTACAGGTCTTGCTGATATGGATACATCAACGGATATTGATACAGATTACTTCTATCTTCGTTGTCCACAATGGAACAAGTACAAAGGTGGTGTTCTTGCCTCTAATGGTTGTATCTACACTCACGGTACTCATGCTCGTGGTGTTCTTAAGATTGATACATCGAATGATAGTGTATCCGAAGTACCTTACCCTCATACTCTTGTAAGTCTTATGACTGCTGGTTATACTGGTGCTGAAGAAGTACGAGGTGCATCTTGGGGTAGACAATCAGCAAGTTTGTTCTCTGTATTAGGTCCTGATGGTAAAGTTTATAACACTCCTTGGAACCTTCCTTATCAGATCTCTATTGATCCATCAGATGACTCTATTGCTTTTCAACCTCTTAGTTCTATTCTTGCTGAAGATGCTTCTGGTGCTGACTTAGCTTGGTATACAGATGGTTCATTAATGAATGAGCAAATCTTTATGGCACCTGGTGAGGCAGATCGTGTTCTTGAGATTGGCTTTGATGGTTACTCACCAGCTGCTTACTCAACTGTAACACCTTATAGTCCACCTGCTGTATCTCAATCAGCTACTGGTACAGGTACTCCTACTCCAACTGGAACAGGCACTCCTACACCTACTGGTACCCCTACTCAGACACCTACAAATGGTAATGTTGGTATAACTCCTACTCCTACTGCTTCTAATACACAGACACCTACTCCACAAGCTACTAATCCTGTAACACCAACTGCTACACCAAGTAGTTCGAGAGTTGTCTCACCTTCTCCTACCCAGACAGGTACTCCAACAAACACTCCTACTGGTACTGGTACTCCAACACCTACTCAAACAAAGCCAAACACTACTGGCACTCCTACTCCTACCATCTCACATACACAGACTGGTACTCCAACACCTACTCAGACACCAACAGTAACTCCTACCAACAACAATGATCGTTGTGTGAGACTTACTTATGATGTTGAAGATGGTCCAGATCGTTTTATTGTAAAGTATAAGGGTACTGTTATCATTGATACTGGCTTTGTTGGTAATGCTGCTTATGTATATGGTGGTTATAAGAGACAAGTCTTTATTGATGCATTAGTTAGAGAAGGACTTGATTACACAGGTACTACTCTTGCAGATGATGGATATCCAGTTGTTGATTCTACTACTGAAGGATTCTTAGAGTCTATTCAATCTATTTTCAATGAAACAGATGCCTATGTTACTATTCAATCACCGGTTCATGATAAACCAGGTTGGACATATACTCTTAACTGCCCAATGTTGTGTACTACACCTACACCAACTCAGACACAAACTCCTACAGGTACAAGTACACCAACACCCACACAGACATCAACTACAGCATATGTAGCACCGTCTAACCCATCACCTACACCTACCGGTACAGCTACACCTACACCAACTCCTACTACTACCCCTGAGGCTACTGTTACATTTACACCATCTCAGACATCTACACCTACACCTACTGGTACTGCTACACCAACAGCATCGCCAAGTGTATCACCTACACCATCTGTAACTCCAAGTGGTACTCCAAGTCCAAGTGTTACACCATCTCCGAGTGGTACACCTGCTGAATCTTACTCACCTTGTCCAAGTCCTTCGGTAACGTCAAGTACGACACCGAGTGTTACACCTTCACCAAGTAAATCTGCTTCTCCAAGTCCTACTCCAAGTAGTAGTGGTTCACCATCACCTTCTCCTCCACCATCCCCGAGTCCTACTCCTAGTAGTAGTGGTTCACCATCTCCTAGTAGTACACCTGCTCCATCCCCATCAGGTACACCGGCAGCAAGCGGCTCACCTGACCCAAGTAGTACTCCAGCCCCATCTCCGAGTGGTACTCCAGCTGCAAGTAGCTCTCCCGATCCAAGTAGTACACCGGCTCCCTCACCATCAGGTACTCCTGCTGCGAGTAGTTCACCAGATCCAAGTAGTACCCCAGCACCATCCCCGAGTGGTACTCCTGCTGCGAGTAGCTCACCTGACCCGAGTAGTACACCTGCTCCTTCTCCATCAGGTACACCAGCTGCAAGCAGCTCACCTGACCCAAGTAGTACGCCTGCTCCATCTCCAACACCTACACCATCCCCTAGCCAGAGCCCAACATATAGTCTTGTTAGTAACTTCTTTGCTATTGATGAAGGTGAAACGGTTGTTATAACTCTTAATACTACCAATGTTGCTAACGGTACATTAGTTCCATATACAATCACTGGTATTGATGCAGCTGACATTGTACAACCATTAACTGGTAACTTTACAGTCAATAATGGCTCTGGTGCTCGCTTTATTACAGCAGTTGAAGATGGTGTAACAGAAGGTAATGAGACAATGGTCTTAACTCTCGATGGTCTTGGTACAACAATTAATGTTGTTATTCTTGATTCTTCTATAGATCCAAGTCCAACACCATCACCGAGTGTTACTCCAACCACGTCTACAAGTATGACTCCTACTCCAAGCATTACTCCTTCGACGAGTGTTGTACCTTCACCGACACCGAGTTCGTCAGCACCTGGTTCACCAACATATGCTCTTACTTCTGACTTTAATGTTATCCAAGAAGGTAATGGTGTTGTTGTTACTCTTACTACTACCAATGTTGCAGATGGAACTAACGTACCGTATGCAGTAAGTGGTGTTAGTTCTGGTGACATTGTTGAAGCTGGTACTGGTAACTTTACAATTACTGGTGGTACAGACTCAACAACCTTTAATGCTGTTGATGATGGTATAACTGAAGGTACTGAGACAATGCGAGTTCAAGTTAATGGAGTGTTTGGTGACTATATCGATATTGCTATTATCGATGCTCCAGACCCAAGTCCTACTCCATCAGTAACACCAAGTATGACACCAACACCGAGTTCATCATTACCTGGCACTCCTACACCTACCCCATAAATATAAGGGATGACCCCTATCATTACTCTAACGACAATACCGTCGAGGCTTTCGTATGAAGGTAATGCGTGTAGTTTGAAAGATACTCTCGCATCACTATTGAATCAATCTCACTCTGATATTGAAGTATGGTTAAATATACCTTGGGTGCTGGTTAGAGATGATGTTAAGTACGTTATACCTAAATGGGCTTCTGACCTTACGAAGAGTGATCCAAGGTTTAAGATCAATAGATGTGATGATCAAGGTAGTGCTACTAAGCTTCTACCTACTCTTACCCTTGTAGAAAATGTAGATCAGGTCATTATTGTTGTAGATGATGACCATACATACCATGAAGATATGGTTAAAGAGCATCTTAGACATAGAGAGACATGGCCAGAGTTTGCTATTGGTTATGATGGTCAAAGATCACGTGACCCTGAGCATTCTGGTAGAGCAAGTATCTTCGATGATCCAAGAGACCATTGGTGTAGTGCACATGGCTTAAATCTATATGTTGATATACTTCAACACTACAAGTCAGTATCGTATACACGTGGTATGTTTAGGCGAGACTTTAATGACTTCTGGAGAGAGTTCAAACTATGGTGTGATGATACTGTTATTGCTGCTTATATGAGTAAGCATAGAATACCAAGAGTAGTTGCTGCTGTTGAGAGTGAGCGACATCATAAAGACTTAACACATGAAGGGTGGCAACAAGCTTGTTGTAGTCCTACCTTTCCTGTTACTGGTAATACCTCACATGAACGTGAAGAAGGTTGTACAGTACCAAGAGATCTTAATGAGTCAGATGAGCTTAAAACCAGACTATACAAAGAGTATATTGATCTTGGTTATGATGATACTGAGCTTGAATCCATCGATGATGCATACTAGGAGAGAGCCGGCCCAACAACAAGCCGACTCTCTTAGTTATGAACAACAACGGAAAGTTTAGATATTACCTAGACGATGCTCTACTTCGGTATCTTTGAGCATCGAGTGAAAGCGCTCTTGAATATACTTCTCAAAGGCTAATGGCTTAATCCATTTGTTATCGGTCTCTGGTACATTAGCATCGGTAAGCTTTTGATCTACGGTTTGAATACCCTCAACAAGGGAAGCCCAACGAGCGAAAGTTTGATGATCCCAGTACTCAGTAGTACCGTCTTTGAGTTGCATTGTAATTTTATTATCGGTCATAATATATTATAGTAGAGTTCCTATCGATTAGTTAAAAGCTTTAAAGAAGCTGGCCTTCATCCTAAATTGTTCTGCTGTATCACCAATACCTACCAGATACTTGGTGAGCTCAATCGGATCTTTAGGAGTTAGACCGGTATCAATTATCACCATTGATCGTTGATAGAAAAACAGCAGCCATACTAACACAAGGCCGTAACCTGCAAGCTTAACATGTTTTTTCGTAATTACAATACCTTCGTTTTTAGTTTCTTCGTTCATTTGTTTGTTTTTGTTTAGTTTGTTTCTTTCTTCTCTTTAATTATATCGGAGTTCCTTATAGAGTCTTCTTAAGGCGATTCTTTTTGAGCTCATCTAATTGCTTTGACAAGTGCACAATGTATGCATTAGGCTTTTCATCAATTAGAGCTTTTGCAATCTTAGTTGCAAGCTCAATCTCTTCTGGTTCTACGAAGCTCTTAACTTCTGTCTTCTTGGTGTAGCTATTATCTTTGCTCATACCTAATTATATCGGAGTTCCTTATAAGGAATCCGTAACCTCACCAGGATCTGTGAGGAGAACTGCTCTAACTGGGCAATCCAGCTTAATTTGGTTCTTACACTTGGGACATCTATGGCTATTATCACCATTTACAAAGATCTCCTCTTCAAATACGTGTTGATTGCATGGACAATCTACTGCCATACGTGACATATTGAGAATGTTCTCAAAGTTCTCATCAAACTCTGCATAGAGCTTATCTTTATCTACTTGAAAGCGTGTATTAATGATCCAAAAAGCAACGAACTGAATACCAGTAACAAGAGAGAAGCATTTCCAAAAGTCAACCCATTCAGATAGACCATACGCAATAAGTCCAGATACTGCAGCTGTAATAACAATTGATCTTAGCATTATACCTATAGTATAACTGCTATTTGTTAATAGTCAACTACTATAGTGAGAGTTTTGCAAGCTGTTCAGGAAGCTCTAATACAAGATTGTTAATCTGGTCAATCTTATCTTGCATTGCTTTAATATCATCATCATCTACTGATGCATTGTTCTTAACATTGTCAAGCATACGACGAATCTCCGTAAGGCTAACAAATGTATCACCCATCTTGTCAGTAATGTGCTCTAACTCATGTGGAAGAGTAGGTGGTGCCTTCTGTTCTTTCTCTTCATCCTTATATTTCTTCTGTTGATCAGTCGTATCCATCAACTGATTGATTGGTTTATCATTAAACTTAGTAGAATATGGATTTTCTGAAGCATTCATGTATTAATATTTATCCTCGAGACTAAATATTGACATGAAGAACTTCGGTAAAAGATTCGCAAAGGTAGTAAAAGAGAACGTTGACGAGCAAGAGGCATTTGAAGATGCACTCGAAGCTGATACATCACCAGAAGAGTTTGATGTAGAAGTCGAAGCTGATCCAGAAGGTATGGCTGAGATTGCTGAGTCAGATCCATCAGTTAAAGCTGCTGAAGCTCAAGGTGAGATCAATGCTCATCAAGTTGAGACCCTTAAGGGTTGGATTACTGCTGGTGATCAGTTCCTTGCTGCACTTAACGATGCTTCTAATCCAGACTCAATGGCACACGCTATTGGTAATGCCGAGCCTGATACACTTTTCGACAAAATGGCTTCTGAGCAACGTCGTGTTACTAAAGTAGCTACCGATCTTGCAGCTCTTAACGAAACAATGCGTGGTTACCTTGCACAGTCAGGTGACTCTAACCTTAAGGGAGTCTAAAGATTGTTGTAACGTTTTACCTCAGACATCTTAACAATACCTTCCAGTCCTTGGAAGGTATTTTTTTGTATAAACTCCCAGCTAATCTCATCCTTATTAGCTGCTATAGCTAGGTCATTAAAGTCTTTATACTTCCTACCTAGTGTTTCCGGCCATATAAACACGGTCTCTCCTTGGTTAAGTAAAGCCTCAGACTTTATCATAGAAGCACGGTCCCCCCATTGAGAGTCAAGGATCCACACCTTATCATACCATTTGAGAGTGTTATTGAGTTGCTCTTCTTGTCTTGTAGTAAATGATCTACCTCTCTCAGTAATACCAGCAACAGCAATAGAGTTACGTACAAAGAAGGCATCGATAGGGCCTTCGAAGATATACACCTTATCATGATCACTTGATACCTTATCGATGTTGAATAGAGTCTTCTCTGCTCCTACCTTACCAAGATACTTAGGTTTAGTTCTTAAGTCTGAGGTCTTTACTGTTCTTGTCTGGTAGAACTCTATCTCACCTCTCTCATTAACAAAGGGTATAACGATTCTATTCTTATGAACCATATCCTTAAGAGAGACATAAAGGTTATCTGGTCTATTGACAGCAGTATGTAACCTTCTTGACTTTATGATATGCTTACAAGCTCTAATGATATGGTTATCTTTATAATACTCAAGTTGATGTGTATCACTAAAGTTAATACTATCCTCTGGTAAGGTAGATGCTTGTACTTTTTCTCTAACCTCTTCTACCTTACCAATATCTACAGATACATCATAGTCTTTTACCTCATCAATAATCTGCTGGTTAGATAGACCACTTACTTCTCTAATCCATTTCCATGGCTTACTTGACCAACCACAGTTATGACAATAGATATTCTCATTCTCTACCAGGTAGTAGCATCTCTTCTTCTTTAGTGACTCACGACATACAGGACAAGAGCACTGATATACATTATTGAACTTATTGTATATCGGACTCCGACCATACTCGTAGAACTTAGCTACGACATACTCTCGAGGTAGTGTTATCACGACTTAGTATATACTAACCGAACATGGATAGCAACTTATTGCCCATAACGAAGACAGTATGCCATGCTTCTTTCTTCTTGAGTATATTATCCATCTTATACTCTTCACAATAGCATATAAACTCAGCCCAACGAGCTTCGATATCTACATCAAGTTGCTCTTGATAGTAGTTAGCCTCTGCTTCATGTGACATAACCTCATTAAGGTCAAACACTTTCATGTTCTTCTCAAAGATAGCTTCTTGCTCTTCGTTAAGCTCGAGTTGACCGTCAAGCCACTTACGTACTTTAGCTTTACCAAAGCGAGGTATACCTGGAACGTTATCTGACTTATCACCTAAGAGACACTTAGCACGAAGCCATTCGTTCTTAGTATAGTCTGTATCTTCTACAAAGGTATCAAGAGTAAACTCACGCTTACGAATAGCATCATATAGTAGAGTCTTATCATCTACAAGTTGAAGGAAGTCACGATCTACAGATACAATAACCTTCTCACCTTCAAATGTCTTACAGATATAAGCTACAATGTCATCTGCTTCTCTCTCACGAGGAAAGATAGAAGGTATACCTAAACAAGATAACATCTCTTTGATCTGCTCATTCTGATGATGAGGAGTACTATCTTTTGTACGAGTACCCTTATAACCATCTAACTGCTCCTTACGAATGTTAGGTTGGTAGTCAAGCTTCTCGTCCCATACTACAATAGTCTTTGTAGGCTTATACTTGTTAGCATAAGAGTAGATAGCATTAAGGGTAAAGTAGATGTGTAGATTAGGAATAACATCAGGATCACCGATACGCTTTGATTGATTCTTAGCAGTCCAGAAGGTCCTGTGAATCAAGTTGTTTCCATCAATTATTAGAGTTTTCATTATATTGTGCTGAGCAAACGCTAAAGACATCTTCAGGCATCTCCTCTACATATTCAATTATATCAGAGTTCCTTCCGATAGTCCACTTATCATTTGGTACTTGAACATTTTTCATGTCAGGTACAGCTAAACAGCCAACATCTTTATCAGTTACTTCACATACAATAAACATCTGACCTACAAAGTCTCCTTGTTGTACTGCGTAGCAATCTCTTGTTTTAACGGTATTTTGTTCCATTGTCTCCATAAGTGCCTCCTAAGTTACCTGCAACGAATAATCTCATTGCTAAGGTATCTAATGCATCTAATTGCATATCAGATTTAGCACCTTTTATTAATATTGTTTTTCCATCAATATCATAACCGAAGATGTAGAATGAATCTAAATACTCAGCTACGATACTTTTTAATTTCTCTCGTAGTTCTCTTTCGCTTTTAAAGCTTTGAAGATCCTCAGGTCTTAAATTAAGAGCATTGTTGATTAAGTCATCAATATCCTTATCAGACTCTTCTGGGTTCTCATCCATTCTTAGAGTACTTATTCAAGAACTCTGAATCTTCAACTTGTAGTACTTGATGATCAATTAATCTTTGTACTACAACATCGATAGAGCTCGTCTTAAGGACGTAACCACGAGGGAATCTCTGGTTACCATCCTCAAAACTGAATAAGTACTCTTCTTTGAATGGTCTATTCTCAAAGCAAGTAATGTATACTGATGCACCTCCTGGATCAACTAATACAGTCCACTTACGTGAATCATTATCACCATACTTATCAAACATTCTAAAGGTCACATACTTATGATCTTTAAGACGCTTAATAAAGTAACCAGCGGTCTTTAGCTTATTCTTTTGGTTATTAGATAACATTACTTTAATTTCCAGTTCTCCCAAACAAATGGATAGTTCCAAGTGCAATCATGGGTCTTTGAGAGTTTTTCTCTTATATTTTCTCTTCTTTCTTCGCTCTTATCGTCAATCTTATGAAACTGTATTTGAATATCAGTAACTTTCTTATGAAGGTTATTTGCAATCAATCTATCAAGTAGATCAAACTCTGCCCCTTCAATATTAAGTTTCATTAAGTCAACATGCTTTTCTTCAATATTTTTAAATACCTCTACAACATCTACAACTTTAATATTTGCTTTACCTGCTATAGTAGAATCACCTGGGTGCATTGTAGCCTCATCTTTACCTTCTGGAATATAAATTGTAATGTCTTCTGACTTACCACCTACTCCTACCGGATGAACAAACACCTTATTGTTATTCTTATTTCTATTTGCAATTTGTGCTGCATGATCTTTCATTGGTTCAAAAATGTGAATGTTACATTTGAACTTATTTGATATAGCAGCAGCAAAGTCTCCTTTAAAGCCTCCGATATCTAAGACAATTGAATCGGGTGTAAGTGGGTAGTTTAATCTAAGAGTTTTATCACCGTTAGCAACGAACCAATCACTTACAGCCCGTTTATTGTGTGTCTTATCAATCACTATTGAGTAAGAGATGAAATGATATACTTAAGCTTAATATCTTCTGCGTCTTGCTCGAATACAACTACACCAAAGTCCTTGTTAACTCTTACAGTAAACTCACCACTAATATTGTTAAGCAAGCGAACGTTATCAAAGTTAACTGGGATAGGATCAAGTTCTACATCGACCTTACCAATACACATAGTGAAGTTATCGGTATTATGACGAGCTCTATCAGTAAGCTCGGCCATAAGTCTAAACCCTTCACCATCCTTATTCTCTTCAGTATAGAAGTAGAGCTTATTAGTCTCAGAAGCAAATACAGCACCCTTAAAGATTTGATTGAGGATATTAGCATCTACTTTGAAGTCCATATCAAACTCAAATGCATTAATCTTATCAATATTAAGGCCTGGCTTACTCAAGAATCCTTCGTCGAATAGATGGTACTTAAACTTAACACCATTGCCCTTATACTCTAAGTTATTTGAGTTAACCTTAAGGTCAATCTCATCTTCGAACCCTACAGTCTTGAGGACATTTACTAACTTCTTAACATCTGGAATATTCAGAGTAGTTGAGAAGTCGGTACCTGCAGCATACTCAGCATGTAGGATAAGAGTATTGTCAGTAGAGGCAACAAGACTCGAGGTCTTATCACTATCTAATTGAACAATAGCACTCTCACTTATCTTTGATAAAGAGTCTAAAAAGGCTACGAACTTTTCAGGCGACTTTAGACTTAGCTTTCTTTCTTGTTGGCTTGACATATTTACTTTCTAATTGTAACTTAATATCTTTCAATAGCAAGTTGGTTTCTTTTTGTAATTCTACTAACTTATCAATGGCTGATGGCTCACTAAAGTCAAACTCCATAGTCTGCTCTACAACTGGTGCAGGAGCTACTGGAGCTGGAGCTTGCTGAAGTTCAGCCATTGCTTGCTCAGGTGTAATAGTAGCTGCAGGAGGTCCTTGCGGTACTGGAGCTTGCTGAGGTGCTTGCTGAGGTGGTGGTCCTTGTGCTTGAGGTGGTTGATTATTTGCCACAGTAGGTGTATTAACCAACTGCTCTACCAAACCTTTCATCTCATGAGACTTACCTTGGAGCTGAGCAGAAGAGCCAACGATCATATCGTCTTGCTTCTTCATCTGCCCATAAGTCTGACCCATAAGCTGCATAACCGCAGCCTTAGCCTCGGGTGTCATTGGATCACTCATAACTATTAGAGGTCTTTAAGAAGGTCTTCGATGTCATCTTCAGTAGAAGTAGTAGCTTCTGCTGGAGCTGCTTCTGCTGGAGCTGGAGTTGATTCTGCTGGAGCGGACCAAGGAGGAGTATCACCAGCAGCTGGAGTCTCTACCTTAGGCTCATCAGCCTTACAATGGAAGTGCTCATTAAGCATAGTAGTAAGCTCTTCTACACTCTTAACTGGGAAGGTCTCTTTGAGGGTATGGGTCTGACCATAAAACTCTTTCTGAGCTTCTTCACTAAGGTTCAACTTACCTGCAGTAGTAAAGCGAGAAGAAACATAGGTAGGATAATCACCTTGCTGCTCACACTTAATCTTGAAGTTAACACCACTATCACCAAGATCAAAGATCTTAGCACCGAACTCAGCTGCATCATCACCTTCAATAGCGTCAGTAATGATCTTGTGAAGCTGCTTACCATAGCGAAGCATCTTAACTTTACCGTTGTTATCAGGGTTAGTAGGATCGTCTACAACATAGACGTTAACAAGCCACTTCTCCGAACGACGTAGTTGAGAAGCTTTCTCTTTCTCAGCATCAGAACCCATACGGCTAAGCTTGAAGCGCTCTTCATTGATAGGGCAACGCTCACCGAAGGTCTGAGGACTAAGAGCTTGGACATACTGACCGGTAGCAAAGCTATTCCAACCCATATTGTAGTAATGGAAGAAGGTATCTGCTGGAGACTTACTATCAGGTAGAAGCCTTACTGTATAAACATTACCAGGCTTGGTTTGCATGATTTCGGAGAACTTACTCTTACCGGCTTCATTACTGGAGGCTAAAGCACCTTTGATGCTTTCGAACATACTCATATTAATACTCATAATTTTACTTTTGTTTCTATTATTTTTGTTACTTTGTCTTTTGTTTCTCTGGCCTTCAATTTAAGTATTGTAGAGCCAAGATATTTTGTGCGCGTAAGCGCGAAAAGGGATTTAAAGTCCTTGACGATGAAGTCCAACACATCTCGTTCAACGGTCTTAATGATAGTTTCAACTTCAAGGGCATGTAATGTATAAAAGTTTAGCCTATGTTCTTGTAAATGCAACAGGCAAGTGGGCATATTGTTGGTAAAATTTACTCTATACTGGTCTAAGGTGAGGTTATTCTCAATACAATACCTGGCTACATACCTAAACCCATCTTTGAGTATTTCGATGTTATCTTCACTATCAGGATTAGAGACTTCTCTCTCTTTCATGTAGATAGAGTAGCACTTAAGGGCCTTACGTGAGTTAAAAAACTTAAGATCAAACCACTCATCCTTATTATACACACTGAATGGAGCAGCAAACCAATCTCTATAGTTGACATGATTATGCTTAACGAAGAATGCAGATAGCTTCTTAAGAGCTACATAATCCTCATCCTTGAGTTTACTAAAGTCCTTTCTAAAGCGAGTAGGCTTACCCTTTGCACTCCGGGTAGCATACAGATAACTATTATAGATATCTTTCTCTCGTTCAGTAACCATTCATAGTTATTATAACTAATGAGATACTAAAATCAACTCTTTAGTGCACCCTTATTTTGATTAAGGTACTTGGTGATGTACTTTGACTCTGCAATTTGTGGTTCAAACTCAATAAACAACTTAACTAACTCAAAGTCATTGTCTACTGTTAAGAGTGTCTTGAGCATATTGCGAAGTTTCTCTTCCTTAAGTACTAATACGAAAATGTTTTGTAGTGAGAGTCTCTTTCCCTTTAACTGACAACAAAAAGTACAAAAGCATAACATCAAGTGCTCGAGCTCTCTTTTAGTGATGTCACCTGATGGTAGTGGTACGTTAGGTTGCTGCATTATTCAATAGGGGATAAGGTTTTAGTCCAGTTAGCAAATGTCTCAGTTAGTTTACCTCCAGCAAGATTATGTGACCCACCACCATCACATAACTTCTCAGCTAACTTACCAAGATTCAAATCAACTCCTCGACTCTTTCTAAAAGATACAACCTTAATGTCAAGGTTAACCATGATAGCTACATCTGCATCATACTTGTCTAGCATATAGTTTGCTACTTCATTAACATGCTTTGATGTAAATGTAGATACAACCTTAAAGTCTTTAATCTTACCATGGAACTTTGGATTCTCTAACTGCTCTACAAAGCTTTTAAAGTGTAACTTGATAGCACCCTTCTCATGTGGAGTGTAATCTCTCAAACCATCCTTGAATGACTCGATAAACTTTTCAGTCTTAGGTTTGTTATAGGTGTAGTGAATAGCATTTAGCTTTGCTGGTGCCATCTCTCGTGGAAAGTCAAATGACCAACTATCATATTGATCAATTAGGTTGACTAATGCTTCCTTTTCAGGTGTAACATCAATCTTTGACTTAAACTTATCGAATACTAACTTAGTACAAGAGGAATATGGTGTTACAATATTCTTTGCTTTAGTATACTTATCTGCATGTCGTGAATGTGTTTCGTGATGGTCAACAACTACTACATTATCTCTATTGATTGCTTCTGCTTGCTCCTCACTTAGTGATAGATCACAAACAAAGATCTTATCGAAGTGATCAAGAGTATTCCACCTATTCTTAAACTCATTAAGTATGCGATACTCTGTTGTATCAACAATGATTACATCATGACCAGCAAATACCTCTTTCAAGAGTAAGGCACTGCCTGCTCCATCAAGATCCGAATCAGTAAAGATAAGTATATGCACATTTATACTTAATACCCTCTAAGAATAAATCAACTCGATGCAAATGCTGCTAATGAGGATAAAGTATTGTCATCTTCTAAGTCATCTACATCATCAGCTTGCTCAATAGACAAAGTAGAGTAATCAATACGCATAGGCTGAGTCATACCTCGAGGACCATAACGGTTCTTCATCATACCCAATCTAATAATACCTAAGTCTCTATCTTCATCGTTCTGGAAGATAGAAAGTATAACATCAGCAGTAGCAGCTAAGCCAATAGATTCAGAGATAGTAGCAAGGTCTGGATTATCTTGATCGAATCCTGCTCTATTCAACTGAGTAGCACTAATAATAGGGCAATTGAACACGTAGCTTATGGCTCTCACTTGTTCAGTAACATTCTTAATACGCTCATAGGAATTATTACCAATAGGGCTATGAATAAGGTTAAGGTAGTCAATAACAATCGCATCTAAGTGAATACCTTGATCGGTAAACTTCTTAGCAAAAGCTTTAATAGTATTAGGAGTGATAGTAGAAGGTGGAAATTCCTTGATGTATACATTACCTTCACCTTCAGTCATAGCAGCTCTCAATGAAGCACCATTAACTGCCATCTCCTTCATAGGAATCTTAGATACATGAGTGCATATACGTCTTGCATATAGTAACTCTGACATCTCAAGAGTAACTAGCAATACATTCTTGCCTTGATTAGCAATATTAGCAGCAACATTACCAAGAAAGATAGACTTACCAATATTAGTCTCACCAGCAAAGACATATAGTGACTTACCATCTTTAATAAAGCCACCATCAAGAGAGTCATCAAGCCATTCCCAACTAGAAGGTATCTTATCTTCTACAGTAGTAAGGTCTTCGATAATATCATCGATGTTATCCTTAACACTAAGTCCTAAGTCAGTAACAAGACTAATATTACAACTCTTCTCAAACTTATCTAAGATAACAGAAGTATCAACCTCACCTGCAGAGATAGCCTCAGCAGATTCCATCATAGTACAATACACAGCCTTCTCTTTAAGGAATTGCTCTGTATTCTCTAACAACTCATCCTTATTGATACCCTTATCGATATCAGCAAAGCTACCTACTAACCTTCTAAAGGTCTCTTTGAGTTGATCAGTAACTAAGTACTGCTTAATCTCAGTAGTAGTAGGAAGTTGGTTACGAGTATTGTTAAACTCTTTGATGATAGTAAAGATATCAGCAATATCCTTACTCTTGAAGAACTCCGGCTGAACATTATCAGCAATAGTACTTAGATAACCGCTATCAGTTAGCGCATTATACATAAGTACGTTTTCGAAGTAATCTAAATCAAGCTTAGCCATCTTTATCAGTATAGTAGATTAGTTGTAGTAATCAACTATATCTTTACTGTCTTACCAACATACTTTTTGTACTTCTTAAGGAACCACTTCTGACCTTTATTCCATTCAGGAGTGAATTCTCTCAAGCCAGGTGAAGCATGAGTAATGTATGCATCTACAACACCACACTTGAACCCTTTTAAGGATGCATCAAGTGTATAAGCAAGGTCATAGAAGTGAAAACCAGCAGGGCAAGACTCATCGAATCGAATCTTCTTGAATACCTTCCTCGAAATAGCAAGGAATACACCATCCATGATGAGTGCTTGATGTGGGTAAGGTCCAAATGCTGTCATTGACTTCTTACCTTTATTCAAATGAGCTACAGCACCATGAAGATGCCCACCTTGAAAGCCACCACCCATAAGATGCCATAGAGCTGGCTCTTGAATATTGAGTTGTGAGGCTCCAGCTACACCTAAGACATCATAAGTCTCAAAATGCTTCTTCAACTTCTCATAATCGAAGTTCTCAAGTACAATATCATCGTGACATAGGACAATGTGGTCCATGTTCTCTTTGATAGCGAAGTCAATTGCCTTATTGTATACCTTCTGGAGTGAATCGGTGTTGTGCTCTTTGAAGAAGACTTCAATATCTTCTCCTTTAGTATGGTGCAAGAGGGTATCTTCTTTCTTACCCTTGGTTGCTGCACATATAAATAGATTGTTGTTCATTATAGGAATAGGAAAGGTGACTCGTGTTTGAATTCACCTACTTTATTAAACCTTAGAGTCTTTTTATTAAGGCGTCTAATCTCACCCTCTTTAAGTTCTTTATACTTCTTACCAGGCATTGTGGAGTAGCAGCCTTTATCGTTATAGTGTAGTATAGATCCTACTCTTGCAATGTATACTTCGTTAGTATCACAGTCAATCACTGAAACAGCAAAGGAACCTTGACACTCTTCAAGAGCTTTCCTAATATAGGCTACTGGATTAGTTCCTTTAGTTCTATCCTCTTCCATAAACTTCTGAATCAAGTTAACAATCAACGATGTATCAACCGGATTCTCAATGTAAGGGAAGAATCTATTACGTAAAGCATCTTCATTAGTCAATACACCATTATGGAATACCATAAATGACATTGTATCGAATGGATGAGATGTCTCATAAGCCCACTCACGCATTGCTGATGTAGGAGCTTGTACATGACCGCAGTTGTAGTTAGATTGCTTAGAACCTTTTGTAGTATTCCAATCAATCTCACCTTCCTTCTTCATGATGAACTGATCATCATAGGTTAGTTGGACGAAACTACTTGCGAACGTACCCCTATCTTGATTAGCGGTATACAATACCTCTAACATAGATTTATCAGGAGCTCCAAAGATAGCACACATACACTATAATTTAATCTACTTCTACAGTTTTGCAAGCTTGATGTTTTGTTCCTTACGATACTTAGCAGTTAGTTCTTTACTTTCTTCTTCACGTCCATAGTAAAGACGAAACTCTTTTGGTATACGCCAGAAGAAATCCATTGCACCGGTCTCTTCATGGAAGGCAAAAGTATAGTGAGGATACATGGTACCGTCAATATCGATCCATTTCTTACGCTTCTTCTTTGTCTTTTCAATACCAAGATTCTTAAGAGTAGTCTTACCTAACCCTTTGACCTTGAAAAGATCATCACTACTACGGAATGGTCGCATACCTACAATGTTCTTAGCAGTTAGCTTACCAACACCAGGTAAAGCTCTAAGCTCCTTATCGTTAAATTTGTTGAAATCCTTGTAGGATAGCTTTGTTTGTTCCTTCATCACTTTTAATTATAGCTTAGTTCCTTATAATTTGCAACTTTTTAAGGTAATCCAACAGCTAAGCTATAAATATAGATATGAGTTCCATTAATGATCTTTATGATAAGATACAAATGCTTGGAGAGGCAAAGTCTGCTGGTTATGCCAAGCAGGCTCCCGTCTTCAAGGATGTACCTAAGAAGATGAAAGCAGCTGGTATGGCGGCTTCATCACGTGATGCAATGATTTTCATCACCCAAGTTTTATCCCGCCTCGATATCATTGAGCCTGATATCTACGAGATGGCGATTAAAGGTCAACATAAGGAACGTATGGAAAAGCTCATGACAATCTTAAGATCTAAAGAAGAAGAGATCAATGCTAAGTCAGATGAGATTGTTGAGTACATAAATCAAAATTTAGATAACTATACTGCAGGTGCTGGTACAGATCGTAACCGTGCTGAGAAGTATAAAGAGACTGCTAAGGCTATGTCACAAGAAGTACAGAACATTAAGGCTGGTAAAGAAGCTGATGATGCACTTCGTGATATTGCTGTTGCCGTTTCACAAGGTTTAGATAGTGATGTTACCGATGAGGACATTGCTGCACTTGACTTTGATGAGGCTGACATCTTTATTAACATTCCAGATGCTAACGTTAAGGGTGAGGTAGCAAAGAAGGTTGCTGACTATTTAAACGGTCAAGGCTTGAAAGCTGAACCTACTCGTGCAGGTGTTAATATTGAAGCCCCAACTGGCTTCTTTGGTGATAATGCAATGCATGCTAAGTTTGAAGATCAGCTTAAAGGTCTTGTAATGAGAACAGATTCAAACATTGGTGAAGACAAGATTCAAGTTAAGTTTACTGGTGCTGATGGTCCAGTTGAAGTTGAAGATGCTGAAGGTCTTACGTCACAAACGCAAGTAGATGCTGGTGATCGTCTTAGTGCTATGTATCGCAAAGATATGCTAGCTAACATTCAAAAGGCGCATGAATCTATGGTTGGTGACGGTACTGATCTAACTACTGGCACAAAGTTCAGTGAGGCTGAAATAGCAGATCTTTATAAACAGGCTGCAGAACAAAATCTTTCTAAATATAAAAGAATTAATAAGCAGAGCAACGGTAAACAACAAGATAGGGTAGATGTAGCTCAGAGTATTTTAGATGATGTTAACAAAACTCAAGCAGCCAACAAAGGTGCTTCTGTTGAAGATGCTGAAGGTAAGCATGATGACAACGACGGTAAAGAAGAGCGTTGCGACTATGTTCCTTGTGAAGATGAAGAAGTTGTTGCTGAGAATAAGTATACTACTTCTGACTCACTTTTAGACATTTACTCTAACGTTAAGCCTATCGTAGAAACAATCGTAGAGAGTACAACCGTTAATGAAAATGGTCAAACCTCTCACACTCAACAATATATCGTTGAGAAGGCTGAGGCCGCTATAGAACAAGTTTACACTAATGAATATCTTACGGAACAAAAAGCATCGGACTCATTGCTTGTTCCTAAAGAAGAAGTTCGTGAAAGCTTTAAAGAGCGTTACCAGCCAAAGACAAGCTATCAGCTTGAAGAATTAAGACGTTATGGTCTTTAATACATAACAATTATAGAACTCATATATATAAAAAGAACTCCAAGGGCAGAAATGCTCTTGGAGTTCCTTATTGACATTGTGGAGGTTAAATCTTTTTACAACCCTTAGCCATATACATCTCGCTAAGTTTATCTTGTTGTACATATTGAATAGGATCTTGATAACCGGCATCAATAAAGCCTTTGACTCTCATACTCGATGAAGGTGTAGTAGCATCAGCTAAGCCATCTTTTCTATTAGAGTAACAAGTCCAAGTCTTACCAAAGTCGACTCCAAGGCGTACACCTTCTTCGACAATAGCTTCTTTACTCATTACAAGCAAAGGGGCATCAATAGTAATTCTATTCTCTCTATTAAGAGCTACTAATGCATTCATTGCACTAACAAATTCATTACTACCATCCCAATAACCAGCAAGGCTATCAACTTCAGCAGCACCATACCAAACAGTATCAGCACCTTTAGCTTCAGCATAAGCACAACCAATAGTATTGAACAATTGATTACGGAATGGAACATAGCTTACTGGTTGAGCATCACCAGCCATCTTACTAATATCAGGGTTATCAATATCAGTATTGGTTAGAGAAGAGGTAGGAGCAAGATGCTTAATAAATCCTACATCAGCTACATAATGAGTTATGAGAGTATCGGGAGACTTAGCCTTTACAGCATCTATCTGATCTTGAACACAATCAATCTCACGAACATGACGCTGACCATAGTTATATGTAATAAGGTGAATCTCTTCAAAGCCTCTATCAACAGCCATATGTAGTAGGACTACAGAGTCCATACCACCGCTAATACTAAGTACAAGTTTCTTACTCATCTTCCTTATTGTAGAGGCTTATATCACCATTTTCAACTTTTTTCCTATCTTCATATGTAGAGACAGCACGACGATAGAACTCTTGCTTAACACATTCAAGCACTCCCACTACTGTATTGTATTGAGCATAACCGCTTTTCTTTTGACCATTAAGATAGATCTCAATGAGTTCATGAATACGGTAGTTAAGATCTCCCTCATGGGTAAGACCGGACTTACTTCTATCTCTTTCGTTAATGTATGGCATTATTTAGGGTTTTGTGTTTGGAAGAATCCAGCCAACGCATCATAACGTGGCCTAATCTTCGAGTTTAGTTTCTTTCCAAGTCCTGGGATTAGGAATGGAAAAAGTCCGTGAAATAGTGCACAAGGCACTACCATAAGGTGTAGTAGAGCAAAGAACCATGCACAGCAAAGATGCTCTACATAGTTTAACTTACTCTCTTTCAAGTGACGGGTGAAAAAGCTCATGTCTGCATTATAGGCTATTGACTCTATTAATCAACACTCTGAGTTGACCATAGTTATGTCTATTGAACTTAAGAACTAAGCGAGGCTTTTCAGCAAGGTCGGGTCTATTCTCTTCTTCTACAAATGCCTTACGTTGAGTGATAGGATGGCCACCACAAATAGCATCAGCAAACTCAATGTTAAGGTTATTAACTTCTTCTTTACTAAGCTTCTTATTAAGTCGTAGTATAAGATTGTCCTCAATGAATCTATATGAGTGAAAGTTCCTATAGAAGTTAGTAATCTCTTCTACTGCTTCTACTACATTGTCAGTAACCTTATAGAGGTTAAAGTCTTCACCACTGATAGTTCCATTACCATGTAGCTCTTTACGAAGTACAGCATCAACACTACGCCAATAGGAACCACCTGGCTTATCAAGTAGTACAATGGGATGTAAGGAACACTTACCAGTTTGTACTAATGTAAGTACTTCAAAGATCTCATCCCAAGTACCAAAGCCACCAGGCATAGCAACTGAAGCATGAGCCTCTCTTATGATAGATACCTTACGAGTGAAGAAATAGTTACACTCATAGAACTTCTCAGAACCAGCAAGTTGTGTATGGGTTTGTTCGAAAGGAAGTGTAATGCCAAGTCCGAAAGTATTGTCACGTCCTGCAGCATTATTACCTGCTTCCATGATTCCTGGTCCACCACCTGTAATAGTCATCCAATTCTTAGCAGCCATTGCCTTTGCAAATACTTCTGTAGCAAAATATGCTGGATGGTCTTTAGGAGTTCGTGCTGAACCAAAGATAGTTACTTTACGTCTATCTTTATAAGGTGCAAACATCTCACAAGTATGTTCGAGTTCCTTCATAGCTCTATTAAGCATCATGAAGTCAGCTTTATTCACAGGTCCAGTTGCTACTCTCACTGCTGTTGTCATCATCTCTTTTAGATGATTTGGGTTATCGCAATCAACACCCTCCACGAGCATCGCAATAGCCTCATCGGTCCGGTCATCTCCGGTTGTACCAATATGTCTCTTAGCCATAGTTAATCTTTATTGTTACCTTAAGTATACTATCGGAATAACTATTATCAACTAAAAAAGGTTACTTAAGTTTCCCTAAGTAACCTTTGTATGAAAGTTATAGTTCCTTTACTGCTTGTCTAAAGCTTCATCTACAAGAGTTGGCTTTACTTCCTCTACTACTTCCTCATCAACTTCATCTGGAGTCTCGCCTTCCTCACCTCCACTATAAGCCCACTCAGTCTTGATCTTCTCTTCAAGTACTGGTAGGATAGTATTTTCCCAAAGGTCTACATCGCGGCGGAAATTTTTGTAATATCCAATCTTCTTACCATCAGGTAGTTGATAGGTAGAACCAGTTTGAATAACAGCACCAACACCTACTGCAAGATCAAGAAGACCATAGTAACGATCAAGACCAGTATGGAATGAAAGGAACATTTCACCTTGAAGGTACTGCTTAATGAATCGATTCTTACGAGTCAATGCTCTAATAAGAATACCAGCATAGTTTTTCTGACCTACAGCAGTTTCAGCATCCATAGTCTTACCACCATCACTCTTCATAGGCTTACGAGCCAATTGAACAGTTACAGAAGGAAGATATACAATTGACTTACCACCAGGCATATGCTTCTCAATAGATGGAAACATTGCAGCTGGGTCATCATAAACATGGTTAGTACAAAGGATAGTAGTCTGAGTAGTAGCACCAAGGTTAGTACAAGTCTGCATAAGAGACTTCATAGCACGAGCCTTTGATCCCATATCTGATG
>WLWF01000487.1_pt1 | contig 38210 bp, 51 predicted proteins | sample 6718331 | NCBI WGS metagenome assembly WLWF01 (sample SAMN12718692, study PRJNA515312) | sponge metagenome | isolation source: marine sponge | host: Mycale hentscheli | place: New Zealand: South Island, Marlborough, Capsize Point | collected 2003-05-01 | reverse complement strand
TACTTCCAGACCCGACCTTCCACACTGTTCCTGCCTCAACGTAGTTACCAAAGGTAATTCCGTCAATGTCGGCAGTGGTGGAATCGTCGATGTAGACATCAGTCGAGCTAGTCATAGCCGTGAAGTCTACGTCGAAGATGTCAGAGGAAGTAGGGTCAGGAAGCGTTACTCCCGGCGCTGTCACTAAGGTGCTATTAGTATCTGACTCGGAGTTAGTAGCCTCCATGAATACGGACAAAGTAGTGCCCGCCGTGACCGGCGTATACGTAGAGGAGGTGGCACCGATGATATCAACGCCGTCTTCCTTCCACTGATACGTCTGAGTCACTGGGGTGTGGTTACCCGGGGACGTGGCTACACCGTTGGTGATGACCACTTCGGTACCTACCTCAGGCTGCGACTCAATTGTAGGGAGCGGGGTCCAGGTAGGATCTTGCTCAACGGCCGCCACGCTAATCGTATCCGTAAACGACGGCAGCGAATTGCCGTTCTCGTCGACAAGGGCATTGCCATCGTCATCTCGATACTGGATAGCTACATTCACGGTTCCCTGCTTGCCCGGGGGAACGATATACACAAGCTCGCCGTCGAGCTCGGTAAAGGTTCCATCGAATCCAGTAGGAGAACCAAGGAAGTAATCCTTATCATAATAAGTCATAATCAGGGTCCTTCATTTGAAAGAGTAATGCCCGTAAGGGTAGGCACGGACTGATACCACTCGTAGGTAAAGGTCGGCTGACCCACAGGAGCATTAACTGAGCTGTCGGTAATAACGGCATAGGCAAAGTCGCCAAGCTCAACATCCGTAGCAGGAAGTCCGTTGGTTCCCGAGACTGCGACATCAAAGTCGATAACCGAAGACGGAACAGGGAACTGAACCTTGTCTCCAAGAAAGAGGGTCTGTACCCATTCCTGGAAAGTTTCTGCTCGGCCGTTGTTATGAATGTAAAGACCAAAGACAACGCCGAGGGCTGCTTCTAGATTAGGGTAGAGTCCAATGAATTGCTTTATATTAACAGTAAGGGCCATCCGCCCATCAACATTACTTTGTTGAATAGAGAAGCTCTTGATACCAGGCTTGCCGCGCATCATAGAAGAAGAGGCAACCCTAGCGTAATCTCGGTTATACTGATAATTGGTAGTCTGCCCGAGTAGATAATTACCGTTTTCATCGTAGGTGTAGTTACCAGCTCCGTCGAGGAGGTACGTAAAGATGGAAAGGTCATGCATATTAGGCATTTTAAAATCCTTATAAAAGTGTAAAAGACCCTCCCCCAGTTTCCTGGAGAAGGGCCGGTCGTCAGCTCGTGCTGAGAAGTGTCATCGAGGGAACTTCATGAGGCATTTCTTTTCCTATGGAAAGGAGCGAGGGGCCGAAGCCCCCCGCCCCCTGAGAGAGAGAACACTCAACGTATAAAACCGCTTGTCTTCGATGAGAACTTACCCTTAAGTTCGATCTGGGTAATGTTCACCGGATTAGCAGTATCGGACACAATATAAATTTCAGTCTCAGCTGCATATCCCATGATCTTGGTAAACGACTCGCCCTTCTTTTCATAGACAGGAAGGGGACTGTTAAGATCTGCGTCAGCTACACCAAGCTCATCGAGCTCAGCTGGGCTGTACGACAGGGACGTGACACGTCGACCTCTGGTGCTTTTCTCCACGCGGTAATCACCGGTGTTGAAGTGAGAAAGGTGAAGAGTCCTCAAGGACAGGACGCCTTCGACGACGTTCTGCTCCTGGTCCCGAACATACTGAGGGGACAGCTGGATCTCCATCTTAAAACTAGTACCTACAGAGAACTTACGGTATCTAGTAGGCGTTGTGTAATCTCCCACAAGGACAATAGTAGTCTGCCCGTTGCTACCCGCACCGACTGAAACCACTGACCCGTCGTCCAAGCCGGAGATAAGGTCAATAATTGTGCCGCTGAGGGGGTCTTCTATAGATACACCAATGTACAGTGTATCTGGGTTCTGATTGTTATATTTACTAATCACCAGCGTGGTATTACCCGTAGATGGATCATAGTCAATAGTACCCGCTTCAGGATCTACAAACAAATCCACCTCACTAATGTCCAGCCTATGGTCAAGCTTGGGGATTGAGATGTCTGGGTTGTAGAAGTCCTGCACTTCCAGGTAGTACTCGTACGTGGTAGTAGCTCCGTCGGCAATGACGTAGCGGTTGACGTAATACATCTGGTTATCAAAGGACGCCGTTGCATAGTAGTCGGTGTCCATGATATACCTGAAGAACGCATTCTGCGTCACCTGCGAGCCGGAGTACCGGTTAGTGTACATGTAGATAAACTTGGGGTTATCCTTATCAAGCATAGCCATAGAGTCATACCCGGGGCACACAGCTATCTGACCGAAGTTATCCGGTAGATAGTTGGGCGCGTTCAGGCTCACCTCAATAGCTTGGTTAATAGAGACCGTCTTATCGTTAAAGTACACGTATGCACGTCGAGGTGCAAAGAAATAGATCTGAGATCCCAGGAGCACCGGGTCAACAAGAGGCGAGGTACTGTAGAACGCCGTAGGCGAGACCTCTGCATTGAAGGGGGTGATCCTGTTCTCAGAACCTTCCATAGTAAACTGAATATCACTACCTGTATTAATAAACAAGTACTGCTCAAAGGGCGTCATAGACGTAACCTCGGCATACTTGTTTGTAGACAGGGTAGTTTCAATAGGATCCTTGTCATTCAGAGAGCCAGGGGACTCAATCCAGAAGTCGGAGAAGTCTCCAGCCCTAGAAGAGAACACGGTGTCTCCAACGGAGAGGAACAGGCGATTTCTAAAGAACGCCATTGACTGAATGTTAGCCTGATTACCGTCCTTGAACGGAAGAGGGCCGGGATTAGTCTGAAGATTACCAGCTCGACGCTCTTCAAGGTCAAAGTTGATAAGCTCAAACGTTTCCACATCGTTGTCAGTGTTGTTAATTTTAAAAATCTTAGGGAACCTATCAGCATCGAGCACTGAGTACTCAAAGGGAGTACGAACTCGACGCAGGTAAGGCTTGTCATCTGTCTTTGTAATGATGTAGTACCCTGGAGGCTCTCCAGCGTAGCTATTATCTACAGAATAGATCTTGCCTGTACCTGCCGTCACTCGGCCTCCTTCACCAACGTCAAGGAAGTCATAAAGGGACGCCAAGGTGGTGCTAACCTTGCCTTCCATATCTACGTTAGGCCTGTTGTAAATCTTAGCGCCGTCTACATCCCTACCCTCAGCAGAATCCAGGGGATCCGTGTCCTTGGGTGGGAATTTAAACTCACTAAAGTCGTCAAGAGACTGCCCAAGGTAGGGCTTGGAAGGATCAGGGTACCGCCAGTCCTCTACAGCCAGGTAGTAGGCCAGCGGACCCCCATCGTTCTCCTGACGGAGCGCAAAATGGGCGACATCGCTGCCGCCTGTACTACCGTAAGTAGGCTCTCCAGGCGTTTGCTCGTTTGAAGCAATGCCGTCTTGGATACAGCTAAAGACAAGGACCAAATCCTCTTGGAGGATGCCGCTGGCATCAACAAAGGGGTCCAATTCGGGGTGTGACGAAGGATCTCCTCCCGAGGGAGGCACGTACCCGTAGTCAGTCATGTTGTTGTTACCGTCAGTGGAGTCTATGAATGCATAAACCTCATCATTAACAACATAAAACTTTTCAGAGATGTAGAGGGTAGCCTCACCCTCAGCGTCACCAGGAGCTGAGGTAAAGTAGGTGAGCTTTCGCCCCTGAATATCCTCTACTCCAGTGGTGTTACCAGCCTTGTCCACCTTCTGCCATACGCCACCGACTTCCTTGGAAGTGTAACCAGCCTTGACAAGCTTATTAAGAATGATAAGCTGCGGGCCAATTGTGATGGCGGACAGGATATCGTCAGCCTTGTTGTTAGGGTCATCGTTTCCGAAAGTCAAGTATTCAAAGAAGGGCTGACCGACGTCAAGAATAGGACACTCGAAGAATCCAAAGTTCTTGAAACGGTAACACCTCATCACCTCGGTGGAGTTTGTTGCCAGATAGTTAACAACCACCAAATACCTCTGATCATCCGACACCTGGAACCAGATGAAGCGGTAGTCCGCCCCTGCCGAGTTATCAGGGAGATCAAGAGATGAGGTAAGAGGGGTTGTCTCCAGCGTATCAAAGTTTCTATCAGTATATCGACGAATGAATTCAGTACCTGGGCGCTTTTCGGCGCTTCGTTCCAGAGTACAGAGGACATTGTCGAGGTTCTCTGCTTCGTTTACAGCACGCTTTGTAGGAGCTTGCCTGCCCACGCCCCCACTGAGGGAGGGAATGGAGATACGATTAGCGTTTGCAGGGTATCTTGCCCTAGGATTCAGTGGCGGCATTATCCTCGCCCTCCTCTCCAGAAGCGGAACCTCTGGGGATCAATAAGAATCTGTCGATCAATAGCACGTCGTGCCAAGGGGTTCATGTTAAAGATATTATAGTTCTTATCTCGCATGTCAGCGCCCTTAGACTTAGCACCATAGAACTGCTCAAGCTGAGCAAGGTAGCTATCTACGGCTCCGTCACCCTGCGTAAGCATCTGGTACTGACGGGCTGCCTGCGTTGTAATATCCTTCTGGACAGGGGTGTCCATGTCTTCCCACGAGACATCAAGAATAACTTCGATGTCATAGCTGTAACCAGCAGTGAAAATGTCGGTGCCGTCAGTCAGGTTATAGAAGAACGCCGCGGCACTAGGGGTATTCTCCCAGCCTCGCGTCGTAATCCGAGCATAAGCAACAGGAACGTCTGTGCTGTTGGCCCTTGCTGACTCAACGGTGGTTATCATATTAGCTGACAACACATCTGACGGTACGTATACTCGACCAGATTGGTCCGCAATTACAGTTCTAATGGTAATGTTATTTGCGAGACCTCGCGCCTGAGCGTCGATAGTCTTCTGATCCAAGATAGTCTCGGCCACACTGGTATCAACACCAGAGCTGCCGTCAAGATCTGAAACAGGGCTTTCGCCACTCAGGAGCAGCATTTCATTAATAGCTTGAAGCTTAGTATATGCTCCCATGATCTACTCCTTATTAAAATGTAGATGTAAAAAGACCAACAACACGTAGTGCTGCTGGCCCCAATTGAAGAACCTGGCTCACATCACTGGGGATGGAGCGTCAAAACGTGACCCGGGGTTTCCCCCAGGCCACGCTAGATTTTGATCACCTACCTTCTGTGTGTGATGGGGCAAAAAAGCCTTGCTACTTACAGAAGGTTGTTATCACTCGGTGTTGGTGACGATCGCGCCAGCGCCGGTGAGCTCGGGAACGAACGAGGTCACGGCCGTAGCCAGAGCAGCTCGGGTCGCGGCAACCTTGCCGGTGACGAGAGCGCAGCACTCGGGCTTGAGGACGCCAGTACCGGCGAGCATCGAAGCCACGGTGAACGTGGTGTTACGACGGATGTCGTCAACGGTGTCGACCTTGAGGCCGAGCTTGCTGAGCGAAGCCACGGCACCGCTCTGCCAGATGATGGCGCGGACGCCAGCACCGGTAGTCGCATCACTACAGTCGAGGTTGTATCGCGCTTCACCGACCTGGTTGACGTCAACGGAAGCGTCGGTCTGGGGAAGGTGCGTGGTCTTGACAATACGAACACCCATGTACTCAAGCGAGTCGCTGAGGTTGTTCATTCCCTGCGTGAGCTGGGCACCGAGGCCACCGGCCTCAGCGACACCGCCGAAGTAGGGGCGACCCGTACCACCAGCGAGGTCATCAGCGTCACGAGCCACACCCAGAGCACGAATGTCCTGGAAGGCACGCGGGGTGACAGCACAGTACACACCCTCGGTCGGAGCGTTGATCTCCTGGAGGTGGACCATGAAGTCTTCGAGGGCGGCCAGGAGGGCCAGCGCCGCGTCGGTTCGGGCGGCAGCGCTAGAACCCGAGACACCGAGGTCCGCGAGGGCCGCGGCGAAGTCGGTACCGTAGATCGGGCCGTTCTTCAGGGTGTTACGCCATCCGGTGCCACCAGCAGCGTCGTTGCCAGCCTTGAAGAGACGCGGGTCGTCAGCGACGAGGGTCTCAAGGCCACCACGGACGAGGAACGAAGCGATCTGAAGGTCACGCGCGTTGGCCATGGTCTGGCCAGCCTGGCGAGCGAGCTCGCTGCGGTATTCCCACTGGGAGATCATGAGGTCGATGTTGTCGAGCTCGAAGTGCGTAGCGATTGGACGGGCGTCCAGCTGCACACCGATGGTCTTGGAGGCGTGGTCGTTGGTGTTACCGACGAGCTCCTCACCGGCACCCCAAGCGGGCTTGAGGGCCATGGTTCCCGTGATCGGGAACTCAGCCACACGGCCGGACGCGATCGAACGCGACTCAACCATCGGCTCAAACATACGGTACTGGTCGTAGGCGCGCATGACTTCGCCACTCCAGATAGGAAGCCACAGCTTGTCGGTACCCTCGGCACCACCAGTGGTGGCGGCGAGGCGCTGACCGTCGGCGGTCGTGAAGTTGTCGCCAGTGCGACCGTAGAGGCTACCGGCGCTGAACGCGACGTGCGTGCCAGTACCAGAAGAAGGGAAGTTACCCATTGTATTGATCCTTTAATGTTTAAAACTTGTAAACTAAACTATATACTCTAAACTTGTATGCTCACGTTAGGACTCGGTTATCCCGAAGGGCCGTTCCACTTACTAAGTTATCTGCCGGGCCTTGTGGGCGGGCGTCATCGCAAAGAAGTGGGGTCCGGAGTAGCTTGCATACGTCCCATGTACTCTTGCATCAAAGCCGGGTTGGCCTTAGCTTCGTCCATAGCCTTGTACATTTCCATCTTAGACGTAAACCCCTGCACGGTTGGTCGTGAAGATGACATGTTACCAAGCACTGAACGAGTAAGCTTCTGCGGCTCCTTAGCATTCGTAGGAGCGGGAGTTTGAGTGGCATCATACTTAGACATGAGACCACGAAGAGTAAGCTCGCTGGCGTCAGATGACAAACCAGCATTGACCTGCGCCCGTTCAACCTCAGATAGAGAGGAGGCTGCCCAGCCGAAGATCTTTGAAAGTCGATCGGATCCACCGACAATGTCGGCGGCCTTTGCATACTGGTCGCGCATACGAGCACGCTGACCATCAACCATAGTATCAATGACAGCATCAGCCACGCCCCTGCTATTCAGGTCCGCTCGCTGCTCATCGCTGATGTTACCAGTACGCATAATATGAGAAGTCATGCCCGACAGGTCCTCTTCGGTGACACCGACAGCAGCAGCAGCTTCTGTGGCCTCTTCCTCAGCAGGAACCTCGGGATCAGGAATCCGAAGCTCTTCTACAACAGCTTCAGGGTCCTTCTTCTGCTCGTCGTCAACAGGGTCCGGGGTAGGAGCTTCATCTCCCACCTCAGAGACGGCGGCCTGGGGCGAATGAAACTGCTTCTCAAGCTCCATGTAGGACTTGGCAAAAGCATCCATATCAACCTGGCCGGTTTCCTTGTTAACGAACTTCTCAGGGACGTTACCCATAGCAACCTGACCCTCTGCAGCAACCTGAGCGTTATACTCAGGGGTGCCAGGAGAAGGGGCGACTACAGGCTCAGGAGTTGCCGGAGTTTCCGGCGTAGTGTTCTCTTCATTCATTGATTATCTCACTTATTCTCAAAGGTCTTAACAACCGTAAGAAGCCTTCGGTATTCACTGGCGGTAGAAACCACAATAGGGTCTACCTCATAGTTAAGTCCAGCACCGCGGGCATAACGCCTACGCTGACCAGGACTGATTCGACTGAAATATCCCTCAATAGGGGCAGATCGGCGGACTTCACCAGGCATCTGGTACAGATACTGGTAGGTTCCGTCGCCCTGAGACTCTTCCTGACGGAGGATCTCAATGGTGACACCCATTTCAGTATCCCACCCCTGAGGCTGTCCAAATCCATTTGCACTAATAGTAGGAATGGAAGGTCCGCCAACCCACTCATCGGGGTCAATGCACCACTGGAGCAGCTGGCCGCCGCTTACAGCAAAGTCCGGAGCGCCTGCGGTGTTATCAGTAAGCAACTGAGAGATGGGCCTACTTTCGCCAATCCAGGTATCCCCGTCACTCTCGACAGTCATCCTCAAGAAAGCGTCATCAGGGACGGTAGTCAAGAAATTCTCTCGGTAGGTATTAGTGAGGAAGTACATATCCAGAATCATGTTACCACGAGAAAGGTCACCACCTCGGATACGAGGGTTATCAGCAAGGTTATCCCGAGGGCTCTCGTCGAATTCAAGATCAAGAGGATCGTAAAGATAACTCGAGTTGTCGTTAGTCCACCATCCGTTACCCACAACCAAAGTCAGGTCGGGGTCCGTATCCTCAACCTTAGTGTAAGTAAGGTAAGGAACATCAATAATGGTAGCAGGGAAGTCACTGGTTCCACCAGCCTCAGCAGCAAGAGCTGCGGGCCAGAAGAAATCATTCCACATCAGATTCATACCATCCCAGTTGGGGTGGACGTAATCAGGCTCTGCATTGGTAGACTCAGTGCCCATGGTACCAAACTCACACCAAGGGTTACCCGAAGGCGAAGCGTCGGGAAGGTTGGTGAAGTCAAAACGAGTCTCAAGGTACTCCTGAAGATCCAGGAAGCACACATCTTGAGTAGCCAGAGCCCAGAGCTGCAGCTGTTCCGCCATTTCTCTCTTCTGGGTCCTAGCGCCATCAGCGGTAGCACCACGATCAATGACAGAAGGACCAATGACAATGTACTTATCATCATCAATCCCGTTAGACGCACAAGCAGCCTTCAGCCTAGCGACAATGCCTTCGAGGTTGGTGGCAACATCTTCGCCACTGTCCGGAGTAAGCCAAGCGTCATTGGCTCCCAGATAAATAAAGAAGGTATTGGTTTCAGTACACTTGATGTAGTCTGCGAGACCTTCGTTAGTATACGAACGGCCGTTAGTGCCGCCGTTGACCGGGTCACCGTCAGGGTAAACATCAAGGTGGTTATCAGTCTGCCATCCGCCGTTACCGGAATACACCCACCTAAAGCCATCGCGGTTATTGATGTTAGCAATGGCACCAACGGTACCAAACTGAAGAGGCGTAGCCCCCCAGTTTGCTCCTTGGTGGTCAACGCTTGCAGCAATATAGCCCTGACTAAAGTAGGTAGAATCAACAGGATCAAAACCAGAGTCAACAGCGTAGATATGGACACCGGGACGATTGTCAGTGCCGCTCAGCGAGCGGGTGACAAGGCCCGAGGAACCGATACCACCCGTGACCTGCTTAAGGGTGATGTCATCAATGTAGTCACCAACCCCATCCGTACGAGACATGATGAGACTAGTGTACACAACGCTATCTCCAAGCTCAATAGCAAGGGATCCGTCAGCATTGACATAGATCTCTTCGCCCTCGTGCTTAGCAATAGTCTGGTCAACAAACATAGCCTTCCAAGCAAACGCATTGTAGTAAGCGTTCTCGGTAGCGTTAGCGTTGGTCTTACCTTCTGAATAAAGGTGAGGCGAGACGCCGCGGAAGTCTACATTACCGAGGAGTGCACCAGGGGCTACGTTCGAGAAGACAGTATTAGTCTGACTGCCCTCGATAATTGTGTAGCGTCCCTGGATACCTGACTGAGACACCATCGAATGCACAGCATCCCATCGCTGGGGCCTCGCATATCGAACAGCGCCCTGTGACCAGGTAACAAAGTTAGTGTTGTTATCGTTAGAGATAGAATCACCCATTGCCATAATGTGAGCCGTGCCGCTAGGTACGCGGGCAATAGCGCTCATATCTCCGTAAGCATGGTTTACGGTAGCCAAGGTGTCACCTCACCTTCTTGTAGTAACCGATGGTGCCCTGCATGAGGGCATCGTATGCACCCTGCGTAGGGATCTCGCCGCTACCAGGAAGCTCAGCAATGCCAGCAATCTTCGTCGCTTCAGCGTCGCTGACCTTCTCGAGGAACTCTTCCCAGAGAGGGTACGTTCGCTCGGTGATGTCGACGTTATACGTGAATCGTGCCATTATTTCTTCTTAGCCTTTCCACCAGCACCCTGTCGGGCACGGTTAATTTTTGCTTTTTCCATAGTATATCCGCCACGCTTAGTATGCGAGACGTCCTTACCATCCCCGTTCCCATACGTCCCTCGATTACGATTCTCTCTATTGAGAGCCGCGCGATACTTACGACGAGCTGGGGTAGAGTGGTACTTCTTATTATATGAGTTCTTCTTCTTACGTGCAGCTGGGTTGGCTGCGTAGTATCTAGCGCTCTTTGATTTACCCGGCACTTGGACCTCCCTGCATAGGGGAGGCTCCGCCGGTCATTACCTGCTCCATAACCTGAGGAGCCATAGCGCCTACAGCTTGGCCAGCAGCCTGTGCCGTAGCCTGGCCGACTGCACCGGCAGTCTGAGCTTCGTTCTGCTCCGCCATCATCTTCTGGCGCATCTCATTAACCTCTTCTTCACTCTTCACCCACATACGGGGATCGAAGCCAAGCGAGGAGATAAGGGACTTAGCGTACTCTTCGTACTTGAAGTGTTGGACAGCTTCAGGAGGAAGGTTACGCATCATCTCACCCATCTGCATGAGACGCTGGAGATCTGAGTCACGGCTAAGAGCCTGGAGACCAGTAACAATATCAATACTGATGTTACCGTCTTCTCCAAAGAATTCTTTTTCAAGCCGAGGGTCAATGTCACCGTCAGTAAGCATCTGGTACAGACACCGACGGATCATGGGCTGGAGAAGGTCACGAGCGATGGCACTAAAGGCACCGCCCAAGACATTCTCAAGTTCCTGACCGACCATACGAACCTCAGTAGCCGTCACACGCTCAGCCTGTCGGATGCTGGCGCTGTTCATAAGAAAGGCTTCGCCAATCTCACGACGCATCATCTCGATAGCCTGCTGCGTGGCTTGGATCTGAGGGTTCATAGTCTCAGCTGGTGAGAGAATGTAGGTGTCGTCCGGCCGGGCCGCAACGTAATCACCAACCTGAGCTTCAGCGATGTCGCCGAGCTCAGTCACACCATTAGGGTTAACACCAATAAAGAAGGTAGACGCAGCTGCCATACCGAAGATCATAGCCTCAGTGTAAGCCTCCAGAGACTTCATATCGCCGTAGACTTCTTCACACTTCGAGCGGCCGTAGTTCTCAGCAATAACAGCGTTCCATCGGAGGACCGAGTAAGGGAATACATCGTACTCACCTTCATCAATCACTCGACCTTCTTCTGTTTCCTTGTAAGCATGCCACTTACCGTCGTCGGTAAGGACGTACCTACAGTAAATCGTAATGAATCCTTCCTTCTTGTACTGTCCCCACCCACTGAGTACTTCAGACTCAGCTGGAATAGGTGACTCGTCAGGAATGAATTCAAGATGTACAAATTCAATCAAGTCCCCGGTCACATCACGGACTGCACAATACTGATCAAGACGGATACACCTAAAGGTATAGTCCTCCTCGATCTTAATTGCGACGTCGCCCACAATAATGAGGGACTGCAGTGCCTGAAAGAAAGAGTCGCGGATGTTCTTGCTAGACATCTTATCATAGACCTGCATAGCCATAGCATCCATAAGGTTGCTGACTTCCGGGTCAGGTTCCGCGCCGTTCTCCAAAGCAAACGCAAAGAATGGAAGATCGTTAAGGGGAATGAGAGCTGAAAGCATACGACTGGACAAAGCAGTAACGCCTCGACCAGCCGTGGAGCTATAAGGTTGCGGAAGCTCAAAGTCTTCCGACCAGTTCTCAGGAGGCAAGACACTGGGAAGAGTCATAGCGGAGCAGGCACGAGCCCGGTCCAGCTTAGCTCGACGTCTAGTGTCTAGTTCGCCAAAACGATCTGCAACAGTTTGTCCGTCCAGATCATCCTTGGCAAAATTCATTGAGGCCTCGCTCCCCTAGCACCACTGGCGCCGCTGGTATTACCCTTTGCAAGGGAGCTGTAGAAGTCGATCGAGATATCCTGATCTTCTTCATCTTCAGCCTCAGCCAACGCATCAATGTTAGAGCTAAGCTTGTTTTCCATTTCCTCAAGAGCTTCGTTCTCTCGCTCTCGGATACGCTCCTGGCGGAGCATCTCATTTTCTTCTCGCTTAACACGCTTATCTTCCATCTCCTCCATGCGTGCCATCTGCTTATCTTCCTGCTCGCTCATGAACTTACGCTCATCAAGCTGAAGCTTCTTGTACTGTTCTTCAGTCATACCACCGTCAATGGTTGGTCCACTGCCGCCCATGATTATATTCCTTATTATTGTGCGCGGTCTTGCTTGAAGTCCACGCCTCTGACCTTCTTTTTCTTGCTCATGCTTCCCGAGGTCAAAGCAGACATACTCTTCTGGAAGTCTGCGTCGATCTCTCGTTCAGTTTCTGTAATAGATTTATCTGTCATAGCAGCCGACTTATCAGCCGCGTCTCGCTTACGTGCCCCGCTCTTCATAGCCATTTGTGACATGCCTTCAGCAGTCAGGCCTCGTGCTTCAAGTTCGCTGGCGTTAAGACTCTGCATGTTGTCTTGGAGGTTCATTTCATTTTGAACAAACAGCTCTCTGAAATTCTCAAACTGCTCAGACACGATGTCTCGGTCTTCAGTCTTTTCATTGAGCCTGGCAAGATCATCGACACTGATTGTGTCACTGTGCTCGCCCAAGGTACTGAGCATGCCGTACAGGACATTGGCATCCATAGCACTTTGGAAGCTCTCATCATCAGCCATAGCTGTCTGGAATGCTTCGTAGCTATTATAGCCCTCATTACTCTGTCCGTAGGCGGACTGCATAAGAGTGTCCTTGTAGTCACCGACCTGCTTGTCAAAGCTATCGTAGAAGCTTTCAGCAGCCAGGGGGTTGTGCTCGTAGCCAGTGTCTTGGAAAGTAAACTTACTCTTACCAATGTCACCGTAGATTGCAGCACCCCGCTCAGCCACATTACGGGCTCGTCTAATGTTAGACTTCTGCTTATTGTACTTAGCCCTGAGGCTAGACGAGTTGTCAATGAGGGTCTGATCACCAAGGGAACCAAGGATGTCTCCTACCTCACCGAGCTGCTTCTCGCCAGCTGCAAAATTCTCCTGGGATCTGGTCTCAGCCAAGTCCCTGAACTCGGGATCAGAGAAAGACTTCTGAAGTTCCCCAAGCGTATCTTGATTGTATCCACCCATCCTAGTGATAGATGAATTAATCATCTCAGAGTACAGGTCTGCCTCGGTCTGCATTGTGTGTGTACTCTCGACCAGATTAGCAAAGTCAACACTAAAGTGGTGGTTCCTGGGGGCTTGGTTAGCGGTACTAGTAATGTTACTAAACTCTCCAGAGCCCTGGCCAAAGATGTTAAACATCATCCACGTCCTTTCTTCTCTTGCTTACTGACCATACCATTCAAGATGGCGATGATCTCAAGCTGACCCTGTCTTATCAGAGCTCTCTGCATCAGACTTTCGGGGTCGTCCTCGCTTTGCAGTTCCAGTGGGGCGATCCTTGCCATCAGAGTCTTCGGAAGCTCCGGGTCGACCCATGCTTTCAATCCTTGTCTCGAGCTCATGGATACGAGCCTCCATCATAAGTAGAAGTTGTCTAGTCTCCGCCGGATTGGGCGGGGCAGCTGCGCTCTTAAGACGGCGCATGAGTTGGTCATGATTCATATACATTATGTTCTCCGTAGTTAGATCAAAAAGAGGGAGCACAGCGTTAGCCATGCTCCCCCTCAGCGGGAATCTTAAGTTAATTCTCTGTAGTATCGACGATTTCACAAGCACCACCGGTACAAGCAAACGCTTGGCCGGACTTAGTGTTGTCTTCAAGTTCATAAATGGAAAGCTTTGACCAATCGAGCTTGGGCATAGCCTTATCAAGTTCCACGAACATGTCTTTAGTTATAGTCTCATACGGTGCCTGCTGGTACACGTGGTCACTCTTCGGAAGGAAGGAGAGACCTTGAGCGATGTCCCAGTAGCGGTCGTAGAGGTGGGCACCAAGCGCCATGTATTCTTCGGCTTGGTAGGTGATGGTAACGCTGGGGTTGTGGTCAGTATAATTACTCTTAACCCTTGCCCATAGTTCCAGCTGATCAATGGCAGACTTATGGACCACAGGCGCCTTGGTTCCCACAGGGAAATCAAAGACGTATGTGTTTACAGGGTTGTTGACGCACGGAGATCCGGGCACACCCTGGTCCTTCATCATCTGACAGAGGGAATCCTTGTTGTCCATGCGGACACGTCGGATGTAGTACTGTGACCACCGCTCATGAATACCTGAGCTGCTGTCAACGAGGCACGACACGGTACCGCTGGGCTTCACCGTAGTGATAGCAGCGGGCATGTTGATACCAAGCTTCTTACTCCACACCTTAGCCACATCATGGGCCGTCCAACGTAGGTTCTTAAGCTCGTTGGCGCTAGGCATGTAGTCACAGATACCAGTGAGGGACACACCGAGGAGGGCTTCCTCTTCAGTATTATCCTTCCACTTCTTCCTAAGGTAGGGGAAGTGAGTACAGGTAGCTTGGATGCAACCAATGATGGTCGCAGCTTCTACCTTCTTCTTCTGGTTACTACTGTCTCTACGCAGCACGACCTCACTGAGGTTGCAGAACTGCATAGGACGGAGCGTGATCTCACCGCAGGGGTTGGTGCCGAACTCGTGGTCTCCACGGGCCCCGCCTTGTGCGGCCTCTCGGTTAAAGATACCTCGCTCACCAGAATAGCTTCTATAGATTGTCAACCATTCTTCCATCCACTGGTCCATCTCAGGCTTGGTGGTGTACACCGCTGAGTTGTTGGCCAGGGATCTGTAGGCGTGCTGCTCCCACCAGTTGCCTGACTTAGCACGAGCCATCTCGTGGTCGTCCAGGTCAGACAGGGAGATCATGGCTGACCTACGCACGCCACCAACGATAACGCTGTTGGCAATGGTGCAGGCCATGTCATGGATCTCAATGGGTCGGAGCTTGCGGCCCCTCGCCCCGTAGATAGTCTTGGTCAGGAACCGAAGACAATCTTCCAGGGGCTCAGGACCAGAGGCACGCCCTCCGAAGGTCATAAGTCGGGCACCGGCAGGCCTGATCTTACTCAGGTCCCACGTGGGGTGCTCGCCCTTCAGCAGAGCAGTGAGCAGACGCTTCACAACGTCAGCCCAGCCGCCCTTGCTGTCGGCTACGACAAGGGTGTCTTCCTTGCGGATGATGTCCTTGGGGACAGCAGACCACTTGTCGGTGACTCTACGCTCGACGCTGTAGCCAACCCCCGTGCCGTTCATAAGAACGTACAGGAGCTCAGCAAGAGCCGTAGGAGAGTCAAGCTCCAGGTAGGAGCAATTAAAAATGCTGGTATTATCTCTATCGGCGGCAGGACCGGCGGTCATCATGGACCGCATGCTGGGCATGACGTCCCGGTCATAGACCATCTGCTTGATGAACAGGGGGAGCTCCCCCTCTATACCGTTCGCAGAAGCTTGCTTGTTCAGCCAGCCCCACCAACGGTTGACGGTCTCATCCCAGGTCTCTCTCCGCCCTTGGCCCTCATTCCACCTACTGTATTTGGAAAGGTGGATGAAAGAACTGAATTCAGACCAATCATCAGGGTACATCTCAGGCTCCAGTGCTACCGAAGCCACCCTCGCCACGCTCAGTGGTATCGAGGTCGTCAATGGAGGCCATCCGTTCGACAGCTCCCACATAGTGAGGGACCAGCACGAGCTGGGCCACCCGCTCACCGACCTCAGGGGTGTACCCCTCGTAGGCCAGCTTGATCTCACCCCGGTAGTCGGAGTCGATCACGCCCAGGGTGTTCTTCAGGCGGAAGCCCTTGAGACCCAGGCTGCTGCGAGGCACGACCAGGCCGACCCACCCCGTGGGGATGGAGGCGTAGATGCCAGTGCCGATGGTGCCTTCGCTGCGGTAAGCCTCCGGCTGTTCCAGCCAGTGGACCTTGAGGTCAAGACCAGCAGCATTGGCTGAGCCCTGGGTCATGTCATCCCCACACGAGAAGTACCGGAGTCCGGTCTCGTTGTAAGAGAATGCCTTAGTCTCTCTAGACTCAGGACTAGAGTATTCTGTATTGTTAATTTCATATTGATTCATACTAGTGTTCCTTCTTACTTAGTCAGTACTTAGTTCTTAGTCTCTCTTAGATGATCATGTTAGTGCCCTAATCACCTCTACCCCTCCTATACCGCAGTAGGTTTAAAGGGGTCCCATAACAAGGGGGTCTGGTCATCCTTACTATATTCCCCATCCCTGAGGATACGGACCAGCCGGGCCTGTGCCAGTGCATAGTCCAGGTCGTAGCCCTTCTTCTCGTACATAGCGAGGCAGGCAGGGACCAGGTTGGGCCCTTCGATCCCATCCAGGTACTGATCAGCCTTCTTGGGGCCAAAATTATAGATACCAGGGATGTTATCAGTACTATCTCCCATCAGCCACTGCTTAGCAAAGAACCGGTCAGCCTCCTCCTCGTCAATCAGGACGGGGAAGTGCATCTTGTCCGGGTTCCATAGCCAGCCTGGGACGCAGCGGAGGTCCTTGTCAAGGGACACACCGACAGCCAGGCCTGAGCTCATAGCCAGGCCCAGGATGTCGTCAGCCTCAAGCCTGGGGCGCTCTACGACCTGCCCAAGGCTACCCAGGATCTCCTTGCACCTAGCCAGGGACTCGGGAGCTGCGCCTCTCTTGCCCTTGTACTCGGGCCAGAAGTCTCGCCTATAGTTATCCACCCGGGAGCAGGAGTAGGCAATGAGAGCCACGCTGCATCCCTCGGGTGTCCAGTAATTATAATCAAAAGTCAGCCTATCCAAGATAGCTTGGTCATCAAGACCATCGCGGTCTGCCACGCAGGCGGCCTTGTAGGCGATGATGTCAGCATCCAGGATTGCCATGTCAGGCATCTCTGTCATTGTCTTGCTCCTTATCGAGCTCGTCGAGGATCTTTTTCATGTCGAACTGGCGGTGTTCAAACATAGCCATGCACCCCTCGCAAGTGCAAGCCTCTGCATCAGAGAGACCGTCCATGAAGTTGGGAGCCCAGGCTTCGAGGGAACCCTCAGGCTTATCATTATCGATAACATAATCAAATCCCTTGCGGTACAGAGACTGCTTGTCTGACATCTCAAAGGAATTAGCCAGGTCTTCTGACTCATGATTACGCCATTCTCCTCTTGGGTCGTCGATCTCTCGCTTTCCGTGGCGGACAAACGACACCACCGCAGAGCTCTTGACCAGGAGGTCCAGCTCATTCTGGTACCTGACGTCATCCACAAGGACAAGCAGGGGCTTGTCGCAGTCAATGAGTGACAGGTCCTTGATACTATCCTCCCACAAGTTGAGCCAGTGGTCAGGGTCCTCGGCTCTCTTAGCAGCTCCCACCTCTTGGCAGTGCTTACGGTACTCATCTGGGTGCTTCTCCTTGGAGTAGCCCAGGTCCTCTACGACGTACTTCTTAAGAGGATAAGCAAAGGGGCGGATAACTACATCCCACCCCTTGTGTTCAGCTGCATCAAAAAGTTCCCGGCACAGAGTAGACTTACCAGTTCTAGCTCGGCCGCAAAATCCAACTACGATCATAAATAGCTTTCGTTAAATCTGGTGTAAGTACATGGTTATCAATGACTACCCCGTGATCTCTCATGGCTTTGACCACTTCTGTGGTGCAGCACTGAGGAGGATTGCCGTTAAAGTATCGCCACTGGATTACCGACCAAGTGTCACCCTTGGTTGGCTCCTTCATGTTAGGAGTGACGTGTCCCATGTATTGTACGGTATCTTGAAGGTAATGATACCGATAGGCTCGCTTAAGTACATCCGTAGGATACCACTTAGCGTCGTTATAATCTACATGAAGTGTCCACTCCCCTACTCGTAGGGTGCAGTGAATCGCTGAAGTACCCAGTGAATACTTCAGCCAGCGAGAACGCCAGCTAGTGCCAACGTCCCGCCAGCTTCGGTATATCATTGGGACTTGAACGGGAACATTCGGTTCCACTTCTGCCTCCTCTTCATACAACCGCACTCGAAACCAGTAACAGCCATGTACTTATGGGTAAGCCATTCGATACCAGTCCACTTTGTGATTATATAAACAAGATCTCCAAGTCCTTGCATTACCAAGATCCTTCAATAGTTAGTGAGTTTCTGAATCCCTCCCAAGTTTGAGTGTCAGTCCCTTGTCCATTAAGGATAGGGAACGTGCTAGTCTCACTTAGGGTATTGTTAGCAGTTACCGGGGTATCTCTGAGAAACTCAGACAGAATGTTATCAATCTCAGAGATGTATCCCAAGTCCAGAGCTTCCTGATACGTAGGGAGATTTACAGACGTGATGGTAGCCGGAACCGCAATCATTTTGTTATCGTGGTACTTCACAGCTGGCTGACCAACATCAATGATAGCATCCGTGACCAGAGTGGCGATCGAAGACCTTCCCGAAGATACGATAGATGCAGTGACCTGACCACCACTTACCGTGGGGGTAAAGCCAGCAACGACATTGCCTTGGAAAGGCGAAAGACTAACCGCACCACCATAGTATAGGGTGTAGAATGTCCTGTCTTGATCTTCGTTGTTAACGCACTCTGGATCAAACCTAGAGTTGATAGCCTGGATGCTTGTGTAGTGTGAAGGAATATCAATTGAACCACCCTCAGTCGAGTAGGTGCCAGGCACCTCGCTCAGGACAGGCTTGAGCGTGTACGATTGGTTGATAGCCATGCTTGTATAAGAGCCATCAAACCATTCGATATCAGATTCCTCGGGGTCGTAGCCCCTTGAGCACGGCCAGGCAACGCCGCCTTGTCCACAGCTTGCATCGTTGGCTGGGCACCAGTCGTTGCCTACATCAGGCGGAACAGTGAGGAGTCCTTCATCAAGGCCGTAGGTATACTCAACCGTGTTAGAGTTACCGCCCAGATTCCAGGTGTTACCAAAGCCAAGCCCAGCGGTCTGGTCAATAGCACTGAGTGATACTGTAAGAGTAATTGTCTGAGGATACCTTGCGTCACCCCAGGGGAACTCTTCCGGCGGGAGACATCCCAGCGCATCACGGATAGCTTGGTCATCACTACAGTCAAACGTATCAGTAATATGAAGGAAAGGTTGGTTACCCGCAGAGTTACCACAGGTTGATAGGGTTGCACCTGAGATTGTTGAATAGTTAAGACAATCACCAATGATACAGCAACCCAATGGCTTGGGGTTACCACACAAACCTAGTACTGACTGCTCATTGAACGGTACACACAGGGTGTTGGGACCCTGCCAGGCGCCCTTAAACTTAAGGCACTTGGCTTCGGTGTAGTCAGGAGCATTAAGAGCTGCCAGCTGTTCATCTGTCATCTGGAACAGCTCTTCACAGGAAGGGCGTGGCAAGAAGCAACAGCCTATAGGGGCTGCAGGAGGACCTGGGTTTGTATCATCGCAGTTGAAGGCGATGGACCCAAAGAACTTCTGGCAGACCTCGTCAACCTCATAAGGATAAGTAACCTGGGCATTGCATCCCCTGAACTCCCACACCAAGTCTTCCCAGTTAAAGTCAATCCCGTCAGCGTTCAGCACGATGTCACCAAACCTACCTGAAAGAATAGTAGTACCATTCTCAAGTGTGTAGGTAAGGCCACCCTGCCCAGTGTAGGGCTGCTTCTTACCGAAGTTGTACTCACCGTGACGCTTGCCGTCGTGGAGTGAGGTCAAGCTCGGCAGCACACCGATGACTGACTTCCTGATCTCAGCCTCAGTACCTTGAAAGAGCTGCCAGAGCCTGGCCCTTTCCCCGTCTCTTTCCCAGGAGTTAGAAGCAACGTAGCCCTCTTCCTCCTGCATGAACATGATCTTAACTTCTGCGGTAGATCTCTTAAACAAGACACCTTTAGTAGTTTGCGCCTTTCTGTACCACACATCCAAGCATGAGTATGTGGAACAGAGGATCGCAAGAAACCTCTCAAAGCTACTACGTGAATTGACTTCCCCGGCCTCAAGCCTATTTCTGATTGAGTACCAAGTAGGTGTTTCCATTAGTGGCAATCCTTCCAGTTAGCACCGATGTCAGCCTCGGAGTGTACGGGCATCTTGATACCAAGACGCTCGCCAGCCTCCAGACTAGCATCAGTAATGATCTTGCAAGCTTTCTCTGCATCGTCCTTATGGATAGCGTACTGAACCTCGTCATGCACGTAGGCCATCTGCATGAAACGGATGCCCGCTTCATTGAGACGCTTGTGTGCGACGACCATCCAGTACTTGGACACGATAGCTCCAGCACCCTGCAGCTTAGTGTTCAGGGCTGCATGCTCAGTGCGGCACTGGACCCAGCGCCCGTCGGGGAGCTGGAGAGTACCGTTGAAGTGGAAGTCCGTGTGGACATCCGCAATGACCTTCTCCAAGGCAGGGAGCCTTGTAAGGAAGTTCTTCTTCATCTGAGTCATCTTCTGGTGGCCGATGCCCAAGTCGCTAGCCATCTTAGGGATGCCAGCACCATAGAGAAAACTATAAATAAATTTCTTAGCATCGTTACGTGACGGGAGACCTGCAGCTTCTTGGTTTGCGGTGTGGATATCACCGTCCAGAATTTCCTTAGCGTAGGCTCCGTCATCATACTCTGCCATGTAGTGCGCAAGCATGCGCAGCTCAAGGCCAGACAAGTCGACTCCGACCTGAACGTAGTCCTTGATCCCAGGTACCCACAGCTCTCTCATCCGGGGGTCTGACGCCACCTGGGCCACGTTAGGATTAGCGTGAGTGCAACGACCAGAGCCTGCGCCCTGGGTGTTGACCTCTCCGTGGATTCTGCAGTCCAGGCTCTTGCTTGCTCTCTCGTTCCAGTCACACACTTGACCATAGAGCTTGAGATTATCTCGGTATCGGATAATAGCATCAATCTCTTCGATGTTGTGCTTGGCATGAAGCCTCTTCAGTGCAGCTGAGTCCATGGTAGGGTTAGGCTTGACGTCCTTGCCCTCCTGCTGGTCCTTAAGCTGCTTATCGGTAAGATCATTAAACTGAATGTCGTTAATGACCTGCGGGTACCTGGCGGTGAGTCGCTCAAATACCTGCTTACCTGACTGAGGGTTGAAAGCTGTGACCTTATCCTTCAACCTCTTGCCTGTCTTCTCTGACCACCGCTCCTCCACCTTGTCGGGGAAGATTGTTTGCAGGTTATCAAGAAGCTCTGCTCGCTCAAGGATCATAGAATCCTCAAGCATCTGCCCCTTTTCTAGATCGTAGCCGAAGCCGTTGACCTCTTGTTCAAAGCAGACCCTAGCAACCTGGTGCTCGAACAGCACGACCTTCTCGTTCTCCTTGTAGAACTGCTTCTGATACAGAAGAATGTCATAGTTAAGCATGACATCTTGGACGCAGTAGTCCAGCATCTCCTGGCTGTACTTAGTCCAGTCATCAAAAGAGATCTTATTGTTCTTGAGGAACAGGCCCCAGTGCTTAAGTCCGTTACCCTTCATAGGATTCTGCCTAATGTCAGGGTACATCAACCGGGAGATGATCAGCGTGTCGATGACCTTCCCGGTGTACTTAGTGGAGTAGATTTTCTCAAGTGCAGGGATGTCGTACCTCAGTATGTTATGCCCAATCAGGGTATCAGCTGAGAATATAAACTTCACACCATCCAAAATATTATCTGGGGTAAATTTATGTACGGCCTTAGTATCAATGTCATAAGCCACGATACAATACACTTCATCTACGTCCCAGTACAGGCCATTAGCCTCGATGTCGAATACCAGTCGCATGTCATTCCTTTTTCTTGAATACAGTTATGTTAGCTCCGTCTTCATTCTTAACCACAGTGTAGTCAGCCTCTTCCAGACGACCTGTAATGTGGTTGTAGAACAAACCAGCTACAACGCTACGCTTGCCAGTCAAGCGGTTCTTGAGACACCTGATGCCCGTGCAGTTAGCAACGAAGGGGTCAGGTTCCTGAGCACGTCGCTCCATGCCAAAGATCATGTTGGGCACAGAGGTCAGAGACTTAGAGCCACGGAAATCCTCAAGGTCAATGTGGTCACCGTCAGCATAAGACTTACCAGGAGTCTTACGGAGCTGAGCAACCAGATCAATGTGGACACCAGTGCGCTCAACAAGAGAGCGAAGATCCTTCATGAGTTGGTCAGTCATCTGCACCTCGTTGTCCTTGCCATTGTCAGCCATGAGGCCAGTAGCAAGGGCAGTGACGTGGTCAAGGATGATGACGTCAAGCTCCAGGGACACAGCCATGTACTCCATGCGTGCAAGCACGTTAGAATATGCGCTATGACCGAGGTGGTTGTACAGATGGAGCGGGTAACCGTCCAGCTTTGCCTCAGCCTTCTCGTAGTCTTCCTGGTGGTAGTCCTTGTAGAGGTGCTCGGGCTCCTCATCCATGCTGATATACATTTCATTAAGCATCTTCATAGCGTTGATCTCACGCACGGGTGCGTTGATCATGAGGGAGATCAAGTCCTTCTTAGTCTCATCGGGAGACTCTTCCAGCATGATCATACCAACGCCACGTCCTTGCTCAACGTGATGAATAGCCAGCTCACGTACAACGGTAGACTTACCAGAGCCGGTGTCCGAACCCCACAGTACAATCTCTGCACTGCGCTGACCTACGACCTTGCGGGTCATGTCACGCCAAGGGTACGGCCACACCTTCTTCTGGTGTACAGCGTCGTCAGCTTCCACGTCAGAGATGTGAATGATCTCGTCGGGAGAGTAGAGCTTAGCTTGCCAGGTAGCTGAGATGATGTCCTTGGAGCACTTGTGAACCAAGCACTCGTTAGCATCCTTGTAAGGAAGCGTAGCAATCTTGACCCTACCGGGAGGCAGGAGCTGAGCTGCTATGGATGCTGCTTCTCGACCAGGCTTGTCATTGTCAAACATAATAACAATCTCATCGAAACGGCACAGCCATTCCAGATTGTCCTTGATGTTCTTCTCGACGTTACCTACGCCATTGTTGAGGGAGACGACAGGCCACCCACCATTGACCTGGTAGACAGACATAGCGTCGAGCTCACCCTCGGTAATGGTAAGCTTCTTGCCACCCTCGAAGAGGTGCTGACCAAAGAGACCAGCCAACCGAGGCTCGCCAGTCCACTTGAACTGCTTGCCTTCGACCTGCCTGAACTTCTGGGCAATCACCTTGTTGTCAGAATTGTAATATGAATTAAGGTGGACCTCTCCCACAGCTTCGGAATCAATAACTTGATATCCGTACTTCCTCAGGGTAGTTTCTTCTAGTCGCCGATCGCTAAGATCTCGATAGGTTCCACTCCTGATCTTGAAATCAGCCTTGGGTGGAGGTTCTTTCATTGAGCCGTCGCCTTTCTCGTAATACTTGCAAGAGTAACAATAGGCGTGATCGTCATTGTACCGCGCGAGGTTGTCGCCGCTGTTGTCACGGCCATTCTCCTCGCATCGGGGGCAGCGTTCCCTACCGATAACGAATGTGTCGCCATGTTCCATCGTCGTCCTGCTCATAGTTAGTGGTCTCTTCTGTAATAGTAATGTCGAAGTGTCCAGGGGTTTCCCAGCTCTCAGTCCAGCTCTTATTGACGTGGAGTTCTACAATCTGTCTATCGTCATCCCACAGCACACCGTTGAAGCTATCAAGGATAGCCTTGGCGTAGTTATCAACGTCAGCCCTGGGTGTCCAGAGCTTAGTCTTCTTAGGGGAAGTAACGAAACAGTCAACCTGAACGCAAAGAGGAGAGAGCAAAGGCTCGAAGTCCTTTACCCTCTCCTCAATCATTTGTTCCATATCTTTACGGAACTGCTTGTAGGGCCCGGCATAGTACGTATGACCAGCACGGGTTACTCGCGGTCGGCTAGCTGAGACGGGGTTAACGTCAAAGCTAAACGCCCACATTAGAAGGGGAGGTCCTCAGAGGGAGTAGCCTCAGCCTTGGGGCAGTCATCGCAGCCAGCTGCGGGGCAGTCACCGCAGTCAGTGCTGGCTTCGTCTTCGACAGCAGTGAAACCACCATCGACCACGTCCCAGCCACCGCCGGTATCGCCGTTGGCCTCAACAACCTGAATGCCGTTGAGGAAGAGGGACGCCTTGCCCTCGAAGTCTCGGACCCAGATCTTGACTCGGACCTTGTCTCCACCCTGAGGGATGTAGTCGGTGACCTTGCCCTGTGAGTCAACGATCTTGTCGTAGGTCTCGAGGTTACGCTTGACGAGAGCGTCAGTAGTCTTGACCTTGATGATAAGGTCTCCGGATTCCTTGCCAACGTACGACGAGCAGTAGTCAGTGAAGCCGAGGCCACTGAGCTTACCCTTGAGGTCGTCGTTCATGACGATGCTGATGTCGTGCTTCTTGCTGCCACGGAATTCATCCGGACGGCGGAGGTTAGCCCAAACAACATCGACAGTAGAGGTAGTGATTTCGTTAGAACGCTTAGCCATGTGTACTTTCCTTTATATTAGTACGGGTATCGACCTAGAAACTTAGCGGTAATCTTCAATGTGAAGAGGTTCAAAAGTGGCAAACTCGCCATCAATAACAATTCCGCAGCCCAACAGAGGGCGCTTAGCATAGATCTTAGAGTAATTCATGTACGGACTGCGGGGGTCTGTGCCGCAGCCAACCTGAAGGCCAAAGAACCTGGTCTTCTGGTTAGCACCGTACACCACGCCTGCCTGTGCGTGGAGGTGACCCTGGACGACAGAGCGGAACTCGTTCTGTGCGTTCAGGAAGGCAGCGTTGGTCTGGTTGCTCCGGCCCTTGTCACCATGACGATAGATAACATCATCAATAACAAGGTCGGTGTGTCGAGGGTGGATGTTCCATCCCTCAGGGAGATCCATCAGCTCGCTCAGGGAGATGAGCATGCTGGGCGGGAGTCCCACTTCCTTAGCCTGCCGCATAGGCAGAGCTGAGTGGTTACCAGTAAGGTACTCGACGTCGGGGAAAGCTTCGGTCAGTCGGCTGACCTGCTCTCGAGCCATGCCAAGCTCAGTCTCAATGGACTCGAGGCCGAACTCCTTCTGGTGGAAACTGATGGCATGGAAGTCTGCCAGGTCTCCGATGTGGACCACCTTGTCGCACGACCACTGGTCGTACATGTCAGCAAGGAAGTCAGGGTAGCCCCCAAACATTGCTGGGGCGTGGGTGTCACCAATAATAAGAACCCTACTCATTCAGAGTCTCCTTCAAAGCGGTAGTACCGAGCCGTCCAGCCCTTGTTCGTGAGCGCGGCCTTGGCCTCGGACTTCCATTGCTGGGCAATGGTAGGACCCACCATGTTGTAGTGAGTACCCTTAAAAGTAATAGTGTAGTACTGCCGAGCGTGAACGTCGACCTGTCCTTCAGCATGGAGGGTCTGGGTAGCGTTGTACCCTGTGGTCGGAGCGAACTCCTTGATGGGAGCGCCGTTGGGCAGCTGCGTGGCAGCCTTGCTTGGCATGATCTCTACGTTAGTGCCCTCAAGAGGCCCGTTGATAAACTTACGCATCGTCATCATCCTCGTTTTCATCCTCATCAATCTCAAGATCGAGATCATCAATGAGGTCATTTAGGAGATCAGAGATCTCTTCGCTAGTGTATTCACGTCCGGTATCAGGGTTGATACCACCGCCCACATCATAGGGTCCATCTACTTCAAAGATTACATCAATGATATTCTCTTCCGCCTTGTCAGCCAAGTCGTAGTTAGAGATCTCATCGGTGTAGATTTCAGAAAAGTATTGAGCCCACATAGGGTGAGGGACAGTACAGATGGCTCCGCCCTTGATAGCTTCAACGTCATCTTGCTGAAGCCAGAGCCTGAAGACCTTGGAGACTCTCTCGCAGTCACCTTCATTACTAATCTTAAAGTTAGCTCTGCTCATTATCTCTCCAAACTTCTCTCATGACACTGATCATACCTCGGGGGATGACGTGGACGTAGCCACAGGCATCCCCGTCGAGAATGAGGGTGTCGATTAGGGCGATGTAGGTGTCCGTGTCAGCCACGAGCATGCCTACCGTACGTACCAACGAGGGACCGAGGTCCACAGCTTCCTGCATCTCGTCGATGTCCTGCCACTCAGACCCACCAGTACAGACAGCGTCGTACCATTCAACAACTACAACAGGCTTATTAACCAAAGAGGTAGTCTGATCCAAGGACTCCTTCGATGTCGAGGTCTCCTCGCTTGGGGAGCTGGGTAGCAACGGGTTGCTTGAGTACATCTTCGATGTAGCCGTGGAAGACTTCAAGCTGGTCCTTCTTATGTATCTCATAGAAAGTCTCGTTAATTACTTGACGCATGAGGGGGACACGATTGCAATGACAGCCAAAGCTATCGTGAATCATACTGAAGCTTGTAACTCCCTGGTCTGACATATGGTTCACAACGAGTGACATATGTGCAGCGTCAAGACTATGAATGAAATTAGGGGGAATAGCCTGGGCAGCAAAGTCTGCGTTAGGATCGTCGGTATCCCTGGTGTATCGGATTGTGAGCTGGTTCTTCAGGTAGAACTGAGTGTGCATGATCTTAGGATCAGCGACAGTGTACCTATTAACAACTCTAAACCCATTAGGAGTAACCCAAGAGGCATGGCGGTTAGCTGCGGAGCATAGCCGACACATGTTCTGTAGGTATTCTTTACCCCAGTTAGACGACTCCATTGCACCGTCAAGAGCATTGCGGATGACTGTTGCTAGTTCATTCTGAGCTCTTACACGGCCTACATTATCTTCTACCCATTTGATGTGGCCTTCTTCTCTAACGTACCTACGGATACCGTGGTCAGTAATACCATAAGCATCACACATTGTGGATCTCTTGAGTACCTTGCGAGGGATGTTGCCCTCCCAGTGCTCGTAGAAGATCTGATGCCAGGTGCTTTGACCCTTGGATACAATGTCCGTAGCAATGTCAGCTACGTACTGGTAGAGGTCACCAGGCTTATCTGTGGAGGTCACATTGACAAGCTCGGCGATCTTCTGGTCACGCATGATGGCAGACCAATGCTGGCTACCATTGCATGAACCATCCAGCTGCACCGGCAGCGATGACAATCCAGTATCGAGGGCTTCGATAAAGCCAAATGCAGCAGCAAGGCGCTGGAAGCTGGTGTTCTTCTTGGTGGTTTCGTTGTCCATCCACAGAGAATTACCATAGGGATCTTCAGAAATTTTTCGCAGGTAATTTATGTTTGACTTAACCCAACGTACCCGGTCATCAAAAGTATCCTTATCTGAGGCGGGGCCGTTACCAAAGTCAACACCATCAAAGCAGTTAGCCGTATGGACCATAAGCCAGTACATGCCCTCAGTAGTGACTACCTCGGGGTTAGCGAACTGGATTAGGCCACGATCAAAGTCACCACTTTGTGAGCTCAGCATTTCTGTAACAGTGTAGTACCTGCCGCGGAAGTCCTGTGTCCAAGCGTGGTAGAAGAACTTAAGGGTAGTCATCTTGCGTGCTAGCTGGAGACGTATCTCCATCTGGGCTCGCTTCTGAACTTCCTTATACCATTTACTATATTGTTCTTCCTTGTCGCGCTTCCAGGCATGCTTTTCTTCACCGGTACCTTCCTCAGGCCAAGGCCTAGTGAAAGTAAATTCAGTAAAGTCATAAGCAGGGAGGTTACATGCGGCATCACTTCTCTTATACAACGTCTCCATAACCTCGAGAACCTGGGTATTGATACTCCACTCAGTAGCTTGAAGAGTATTAATGGTCTGCAGCGACTGATCAGAGCCCCTAGAGATGCCGCCTACGGTTGGCTTACGCCTGTCGAAGGCTCGGCACCCACCAGGCTCATCAGCGGTGTGAGGGATAGGAGGGATGAGCATAGGGCGGTAGACAAGACGAAGGAACTGGTACTGGTCGTGCTTACGGATAAGCTCCAGCATGACATCGGGGTTGATGCTGATCTGGTTGTACCTGTGCCTGCGCCCGCCACCCTTGTTGAATATCTTTTGTTCTACATTAACAAGACCACTAGCCTTGGCTACGTTAAGGAGACAAATGCCGAGGTAAAGAGTCTGCTTCTTGGACCACTTAGGGATCTCCTGCATCTTCTTGTTCCACCGCTTGATCTTCTTATCGTCCCAGTTCTTAGTATATCTATTAACGTGTTTAAACTCATCCTTATGCTGATCTTTGGCATACCGGAACCCAGCTACGAGCTTGCACTCACGGCCAAGGCGGTAGGCCACGGAGTAGAAGTTATCTACCCCATTGGTATGTATCTTTTTCCTGATATCTCTTGAGTCAACCAGGTCTTCCACGATCTGCGTCACAGTGAGTCCAGCAACAATCTCAGGAGGGACGGAAAGAAATACATGAAGCCAGGCTCTCATACGCGCATCGGAGGCCATCAAATCTTGAGCCTTCTTAAACTCAAAAGTAAGGCTGCCAATAAACTGGTGAATAAGATCCTGTTCAGCCGGGCCTGAGATAGCATCGTGCTCGATGCCACGCCAGTACTTGGATACTGAGTACTCTAGTAGATCTGTTTCTAGTGCGTCTTGAAGATTAATTCTTTTAGTTTTATCTTCTGTAGACAATCTAGTCCATCGTTGCATCTAAGTCTCCTTGGTGTGTCTGGATCTTGTACTCTCTTAGATGATCATGTTAGTGCCCTAACTCAGGCCAACGCGAGAGCCTGGGTCATGACGTAGCTCGAAAGCTTCGACCGGAGACCAATGGCGTTGTCAGCAAACCGACGATCAGCATCAGCCTTGCGGCCTCGCTTGGCAATGGAGTGCTGGATACCCTTGGTCACGGCATTGGCGCCGAGCCACATGGAATCGGGGCACCCGAGCTCTCGCTCAGCCTCGTAGGTCTGAACACAACTGTTAATATAACCCTTGACCTTGAGCTCACCGGCCTCAGTTTCGAGGTCTTCTCGGGTAAGGTTGAGGACCTTGGGAGCTACGCGCTTCCAGAGGGTCGTCAGGTCGTAGCTGTCGACCTTTCTCTCCACCAGGGTACCCACAGCCTCCTTGAACTTGTAGCGGCCCTCAGAGAGGCCTCTGAAGGCCTCCTGGAAGTCCTCCACCTTGGAGTCCCAGTCACCGGAGTGACGGATGCTCCGGCGGAGGCCGTTCTTCTTGGTCTCAGCGAAGGCCAGGCTGAGCTGGTTCATGCAGAACATACGGAAACTGATGCCGAGGCCGTAGAGGGAGGAGGTGCCATTGAAACTATTGATGATAGTGAACATGTTATTTACCCTGTCCTCCCCCGGCAGCAACATGCTATTCATCTTGCCCTGCATGATCATAACCTTGCCATCCCACGTCACCCGCTCCACAGAGCCACAGGTCTTCTCTACGAGGTCGTAGCACTCCTGGGGCTGCATGATCTGGTAGTCAGTACCAACCACACCGAGGGGCTCCCCGGTCTCGCGGTTGTAGGTCATGCACTTGTTGGGCATGGTGACCATAGGGCCACCAATGCCAGTCGTCTTCCGACCAGTGATGGGGGTAGTCTTACCAACAGTAAAGAGTTCAGTCATTGTGCATCCTTCCACGCCTTGAGCGCAGATTGGTATTCATCAGAATCCTTGCCATGATCTTGCTCAACCCTGAGGAGGTCCATGCCAAGCTGGAACTTGGTGCCGACGTTACGGGCGATGTCACCCTTGCCGCCTTCCCAAGCACGGTAGTTTTCACCACGAGCAGCCTTAGCCGCATTAGCACGGTAGATGTCGTGGTCAGAAGGGCCTTGATTCTTCTTAGCCATTATTATTCTCCATAAAAGTATTAAGACCAGGCGTTAGGATCTTCGTCACCTGCGTCGTGACCCTCGGTATGGGCAGACGCTGTATTGGTCAAGATGGATTGCCCATGATTTGAGATCTCTCTTAGCATTGCGTTCACTTGAGTACAATACAGGCTTCCGGCTTTGGTCAGTGACCCATCCGCCTTCGGCCAAGTCCCATCCTTTTCGGGGTTCATACCAAATGGACCATTGTTCATCGGTCTTCCTTGATTTTGTCATTCCACTCATCCGTGGTGTAGTTACCGTTGGTGTCCGTGTTACGATAGGCGCTATAGTTGCCGTTGTACGTACCAACCGTGCGCGCTTCCTTGAGCTTGGCCTCAATGATGTTGAGGTGCTCACGGATAGCCATCAAGTCAATTTGGATATCGTTCATTAGAATCCTCTAGGAATATAGTTCTTAGCGTAAATGTCACACCATGCAGAGATACGGCCCTGAATGACCAGGGACATAGCCTCATGAGCAGGGATCTCCATCTCAATGGCAGCCCAGGCCGTAGCCATAGCAGCATTGGGGTAGACATCCTTGGTGGTGTGCTTCCTAACTTCTTGAGTCAGTAGATCAGCCACGCCCAGCAGGTCAGGGTCAATGTGATTGAAGAACTCCTCAACGACGGGGTCAGGCTCTCCCTTGTGCCATGCTGAGCCGTAGCCCGGCACTTTGACAGGGTATCGTTCCCAGAACTTCTCGTTAGCGAAGGGGTTCTCATCACAATTGTTATCCAACCAGTGGCGCACCAGGGTGACGGTCTCGTCAATAGGCGCGTGGATAGAGTCAAGAGTGAGGAGACCAGCAGCCAAGGCCGTACTCAGGGGCTTCCCGAGCTGAGCCATGCTGCCGATGAGGGTAGAGCTGGCGTTGTTTCGATACGCCATCTTGGTGTGCATTTCAACCAGGTGGTCAATCAGCATTCAGGTACTCCTCCAAGCATGAGGGCTGCCGTGGATACCAGGCAGGCCAGGCTTTCTTTAGTATAAATAAAACAATACGTATCGACACCCTTGTCGTACTCAAGGTCATCCCAGCAAGCGTATTCCCCGATGTACTCTAGCGTGCCACAATCGTGGATGCCGTAGTACTCAGTCACAGCCGAGCCACCCAGCGATGCACGCACCAGGTTCCTTGTAGAACCAGGAGATGTGGATGTCCATCTTGTTGTTTTCGTAGATGTAGTCCGTCATGGCCTGCCAGATAAGTTCCGGTGGGCCCCACGCAGTGTCAAAGCGTGCGTTGAGCGTCATGTACTCAGGGGTCTCTGCCTCCTCGTTAGCAGAGGAGGTGAACGAGTGGAAGTAGTTATCTTCGTGCTCTTGGAGAGCCCATTTGGTACCCCACTTATCGACAGCGGTGTCGTAGTCCCAGCCAGGGGTACCGTCCTTGTTCTTAGGCAGGCCCAGGGGCACAACCTTGTGGAAGTCGAGGAAGTGAACCCTGTCCTTGATGTCGGTAAAGAACTCAGCGACAAACTTCTGCATGTCGTTGTAGCTACCGTCAATGTCAACTTCGTTTTCGCACCAATTAGGCATTTGCTTTCCTAACTTTACTAGAGTAAATAAGGTACTCATCCATCTCAGCCACCGTGACGGCGACCTGATCAATGAGCGTGTCTTCGAGATCAATCAACTGAGCACTAGAGAGGCGGAACTCACCATCCTCGTAATCGTAGTCAGTTGCTCCTTCAATGTAGGAATTCACAGTGGTGGTTTCAAACATACCGAAACCAGCGTGGTAGCTCAGTTTGAGCTCAGGGTTTCCCCTGTTGTCACCAACAAACAGGCGCACACCATCTCTCTTCATCTTTGCTTTGACCGTAGTCCAAGCCTTATCAGGAAGAATTTCCATAGTTAAAGGCATCCATAGAAAGGGGGAAATAATTATTAAGGTAATGTTCTACAGCAGCAGCGTAGGGCCAGCACTCAGCCTGAGCGTGGCTATCGCCTCGCAGGTGGATGAAGCGTGACCATGCCTGCAGTGAGCCCGTCCAGATCCACTCAGTCATGGTGTTCTGGGGCAGGAACATGCGGGCCTGCTCAGGGCAGATGCCCTTGCTGAGCATAGCCCTATAGTCAGCCTTAGCCTCAACAGCACGGGCACGCACGTCCTGATAGACAGCGCCTGTGACGGGGATCTCACCCTCGGTCACTGAGCCCTGCTTCATGTTGTCGGGGCGCTTACGCAGCGTCCTAGGGACAAAGAAGGTAGGGTCAGAAGACACGTAGCGTCGTGAGACCTCGTTCCAGGCGAAGCCAACGACGTGCTTCTGGAACTGACGAGCAATGAACATAGGGGCATGGAACCTGAACTTCACAAAGCAGTGTGCGAAGGGGCTCCAGTGCTCATGCTTGGCCAGGTACTTCAGCAGCTTATGGTTAGCTTCCACTGAATAGCCACCGGCCTTCTTGTCAAAGGACACACGAGCAGCATCGCACACGGCATCGTCGTTGCCCATGTGGGACACGTACTCTACCGGGGCGATCTCCTTGCTGTCCATACCATCAATAATAGTAATCACGTCCATACTCCTTCGGCATCAATGTAGGCACACCAGATATCTTCGGTCCACGTGGCGTGACAAACAGGGGGAGCAGGACAAATGTAGTGACCATCTCGGAAAGCATAGCGCTTATCCCATTGGGTCTTATGTTCAATCACTAGAGTCAGTCCAGTTCATAAAGAGGATACCTTGGTCAGCACCATTGACAACACCGTCACCGTTGAGATCATACTGAATGTTATCAGCAGTAACATCACCCCAGCCTGCAAGAAGCAGGGCCAGGTCCTCAGCATCAACAGCGTAGTCACCGTTGAAGTCAGCACCATTGGAGGGGTTATTATAGATGACGTAGTAGTCAAAGTCCACAACCTTAAGCTCATTAGGTTCAAGCGTTTCTTCAAAGCGGACAACAATAGTCCCGTCGTCATCAAGGCAGATGCTGCTCTTCTCCACGGGCTCAAGCCAGTACGGCGTGAGGGTACCAGGAACTTCAATGTGGTATCGGACAGTGCGAGAAATGTCAGAGACGTTGGTCAATGTGACTTGACCGCGAAGCTCATAGACGTAAGAGATGTTGTATCTATTATCTTCATAGAAAGATGTGATCTCTCGAGTGTCGTACAGGCAGACGCCAGTGGTATCAGTCCAGTAGCCATCTTGCACACGCTCAACAACACAAGGAATCAGAGGCGGGGGACAGTCTTGCATTTATTAGCTCCAAAGAATTTTATTAATCAGCACCCTCGCTGAGGGTATTGACCTTGTACTCGTAGGTCTTGAGTGCCCTATCAATAGACTCAATGGACCGGGGCCCAATACCGTACTGCATAGTGATGCCGCAGATAGTCTCAAGGACAGACGCATCATAGACACGCCCTTGCATACAGCAGACGTGAGCTGCTGCCAAGTAGTCATCCTCAGTCCAGGGGTTATCCCAGCTCTGGTCATACCAGAACATAAGCACACCCACCCAGTATTCAATGACGTTCTCATCCAGGACGGTAGGAGGGTAGTCAGGATCGAGCCTCGATACCCTGATATCCCCATCACCTGCATACATATGGAAAGCTTGACCTCGGAAGTTGTACATAAGAGTGGTATGCACCACTTCAGGGAATTCAGGTTTCATTAAAGATTCTCCGTGTTCCGACACCAGTTATCATAACGAGTCATGAGGTCGGTAAAGTAATGAGGCCGGTCCTTCATGCGACCGAACCACCGTGCGAACCTAGAAGGGAATCGTAGCATCGTCTTGCTCATCAAGGATCTTCTTAGTCAAGTTCTCCCAACTAGGGCAGTCATCATCGTCAGGATGCTCATTATAATTAGGATCAGTAATACCAGGGATGTCATCCTCGTAGGGCATGTCATCCTTGTGCCAGTGGTTGCCAGGATCGTTGATCACTTGGTCATCTCCTTATAACGCTTGAAAGCTGTAAGATTACGCAGCGCATTGTCACCAAGAACCTCAGGGTTAGGTGCAGAAGCCACGTCAACGACAAACTCAGTCTCACCCAGCCCGTCCATCATACCGATGATACGTGCAGCAAAGCGAGGCCGGTACTTCTTGACAATATTTTGCAGGATCTCTTGATCAATAGAAGCAAGCACTCGCGGGACGACAGCGTTACTCAGCTCAAGGTCGCTGTTGGGCTTGTAACGTGACCAGTGATAGCCCTTGACAGAGTCTTCAAAGACAGGCAGGGCATTGGTAGCGTTAGCAATGTATGCACCGCCGGAGAGAGCAAGGTCATAGTAGACCACCTTGTCCTGAAGAGCAACAGCAACCAAGCGCGTAGTAGCGAAGTTACCACCAGGTGAACAGATGATGTACCTGTCAACCTCGGGCAGCTTCTCATCGCCCTCTTCAATATCAACAAGGACAGCAATCTTAACCTCTCCTTGGAAGACCACCCACTTAGCATGCGCAGTCAGGGGAAGGGAAAGAATAAAAAGTAAAGAAAGAAAAAGAAGATTACGAAACAGTGTCAACATCTTGGTACACCTTTCTTACGTCATCTACCGTGACCACGAAAGAATCTAGGGTGGTGGTAGGATCAGTGTCGTGTTGGTAATAGTAATTAATGCGATACCATTGGAATGCAGGATCAAACGAGGGATAGTCCATGACCTTGCAGTGGATCCACGAGGGATCGACCTTCTTATCAACGAGGGATCGAACAGCATCATAGAGAGGTCCACTGGTCAGCCTGTCAGCCTTAGGCCTGGGCTCATACTCAGGTTCGTTGGCTGCACTCTTCTTGATAGCACGGTCTTCAACAGATTCCCCGGACATATACTACTCCTTTACGATCTTGAGTGAGTCCCAGTTATCAAGGAGGAAGTTAATACGGTTTACTTCCTTCTCCCACTTATCTACCTCAACCCAGTCATCAGCAATAGCACGGAGGTGCATGCCCTGGGCAGTAGCAAGGGCACCCATGTGGGTAGCCTTAGTCAAACCGTTTACAAGTTCATCAGTCATTATAAAACTCCATAAACTTTCTGGCGTACCCGAGGGTAGCCTTCTTCTTGTAGCCGTTGGGGCCACCGTTGTGAATGCGTGCGATGTCTACCGGGGTGGGAACACGACCAAGCCTTCGCTTGACCGCATAACGATCCATGTAACCACGCACAACACGCTTTGAATAATCAAGAGAACTGCAATTAGAGTACGGTCCATTGACGCCAGAATCCAGGTGATAGCCCTTATGAATCTGGAGAGGACCAAGAGCAGCGCCTCCGTCACCCACAATAGGGCCGAGACGACCTGACGTTTCCACTTGGTGGATGGCATAGAAGATTCTATCCCAGTCAAGGTCAGAGTTCGACGATGTCTTCGTCGTCGATGTTGCCATCAGGGGTGTAGTAGCGGTCAGCACCAGTAGTATTAATCCACTCAAGCAAGCGGTCGATTGAGTCTTCATCATTACCAAATCCCATCTGATCCATGAGGTCAGAGAAAGTCATAAGTCAGTCCTTTGCCATTTCAGAGCGGATACCCTCGGCGGTAGCCTGGATATCAGCGCCGAGACCAGCGACAGTGTTGCATCCGGTCATGCCGAGAGCAAAGATGAAAGCGACGAGGGCACAGAGGCCCCAGGACACAAACATGTCCTTACGAGTGAACTTATGGTCATCCATTGATAACCTCCTCGATCTTCTTGACAAGCTTGGGGTTGTCAGAAACCTCAAGTGCATCGTGAATGAGCGCAAGGCACTCAGTCTTCTTGGAACTAGGAGTCACTGGGTTGTTGTACACACCCCAGAGAACGTTGAGAAGCGTGGTCTTATTCATAATAATAATTTCCTGTGTGGCGAAGGTGACGCCGGTGATAGTGAAATGCTGGTAAACGGAGGCCCTAGTCACACCGCTACGAGCGTAGCGATAAGTGTGACCAGGACCGTTCCCGTTTTTTTCGTATTATGACTGAGAGGATAGCCCCCTTTCGGGGGCGTGGATCAGTTGGAGATACCGACACATGGGCCGGTGATCTCCCCGGTGTACTTGACAGGGATACCAGCTACACTAGTACCACGGATAGCACGGTAGCCATCGATGACACATTGCTGCATAGCTTGGGCGTCATTGATGGTCGAGAAGAACGCATCATGCACAACGCCCATCGTACCCTTGAAGTTGTTGAGGACGTGACGCACAACGCATGCGTCAACAGAGTGAACGATGTTGGGCATGGACCCAGCGGCCTTGACCAGCTTCTTAGCTTGCTCGGTCTTGGTGATGTGTCGCTCACATCGGTACCCATCGGGTGCCCACCAGGCAAACAGCTTGTTACCTGAGTGCTTCATTTGTGTGACAAACTCAGCCATGCACAGGTTACGCAGCTCCTTGAGAGCAGGGTACTTCTCCATGAGCTTGAGCTGGAGCTCCTTGCAATAGTTCATGAGACTAGCGTAGTTAAATGAGGTCTTATTAATAGTAATATAAGTATCCTCACAAGCAACGAAGTACTCTTCGTCAGTCTCTTCGTGGATCTCGTACTCACCTGCGCCATCGTTGTCCATCCAGATACGAGTAGCCAGGCCACGGTAGCCGCTGCCATACCCGGTGAGCATGACAATAGGCTTACAGAACTTACGAGCAGCCCGCATGTCACCCTCGAAGAGAGTGTTATGGACATCACCTGCAAGGGCAGTCTCGATGTACAGGTCACGTCGCTTGCCATCAGGTGACATAAGGACATTGGTGGCAATAAGGAGCTCAGTGTCTGCCATGATCAGGCCCATCATCTGGAAGCCAGAGCAAGAGGCATCCTGCTCCAGCATATAATCTGACATACCTGTCTCATGGATGTCAATGATGGTCAGGGCAGCCCTGATACCAGCAAAGTCATCAGTCGGGTTGGCAAGGAAAGCCCTTGCCTCTTCGACAGTGGTGACCCAGCCCTCATGCTTGAACAGCTCCAGCATGTAGTCGTAGGCGCTGGCGGTGACAGCGTAGCGCTCAGGGGAAGCCAGTGCCCACCGGCTGATCTGATGTCCCTGAAAGGTCAGGGTGTCACCAGTCATGTGATAGGTACGACCACGGGTGTCATAGAACGAGGAGGAGAACACCTGCTCATCGGTGCCCTTGTAGTGGAACATCTGGGTGAGGTGACGAATAAGCGTAGCTCGCTTGTTCTCGTCCATCCCAGCTGCGATCGTGTTGATGTTCTTATAAATATAATCAACGTACTGAGGGTTGACCTTGTAGCCCTGCTGAGCAAGGTTAGCCAAGGCCTTGAAGAATGTTGAGGATTCGTCAATGATAGTGACAGGGCTACGAGAAATGATCTGCCGGTGTGTACCTGGTGTAGATACACTAGTACGCACATGCGGCTCAAGGCGCACGTCATGCTTGGCAGTCTTGTCACCGAGCGAGATGTAGTCGTATGCAGCCTGTGATTCGAGTGTGATACTAAAGACAGTCATGGTAATTATCCCATAAGTTGGTTGAAACGGTGATTGATACGTTGTTCTATCTTGACCCGGTGCTTCTCACGCAGGTGCTCAAGCTCCCATTCATAGGGCTTGAGTAGAACAACCCAGCACGAACGATACGAGGAGAGCTTATTTGCAATTTTATTACAATATGCAGTAGGCCACTGAATGTCAGAGCCAGCTGATATTAGGTAATGCTCACCGTTGTCATAAATAACATAAGCCGCATACTCACCCCATTTGCAGGAGGTGGTGACCTCTGAGGTGAGTATGCGGTTACAAAAGGAGCTGTCGTTGAGCACCTTGGCAGCTTGTTTGGCTCGCCAAGACACTACAGGGATCTGCACATAGACAGAATGATGTGAGCCTTGCGGGTATCACCAGGGTCATCTCGGGAGAGGAGATCCATGACACCCTGTGAGACGACGCTGAGCTCCGTTTGAGAGAGGTTGCGGTAGTTCTTGCCCAGGGACGCAATGATGTTGTGGACGGCGTCATGGAGCTCTGAGCCCGGCTCAAGGCCATTGGCTGCGGCGTGAAGTTGATCGATTTCCATAATAGCCTCTGTGTGATAGTGAAAGGGTAATAATAAAAAGGGGTGGTCCGTTAACGGGGACCAGGCGGCTCACCTTTCAACGCCAGCCACGAGCAGTGGTTATCTGGGCTATCCGTGCGTGGATTATTCGGGTAGTGTTAAGTCCGGACACCGCCTTGTACTACCAAGACACGGGCCTTAGAGCATTAATCACGAGCGCTCGACTCTTCGATTCCCGGTGGGGAAACGGTTTTAGACACAGTAGAACTCGGTCCCTTCGCCAGTGGTGAGCTGCTGGATAGCAGCCCGGGTCATCATCTGCACGTAGTAATCGTGATCTACGTGGTTGACAATGTAGGTGAAGAGGATGACGAGCTGATTGCAGGGGACACGCTGGTTGTCCCGGAAGCTGTCCCAGCACTGAAGCGACTGGAACACGGTGTTGCGGTCCTTCTTGGTGGACCTGTAGGTCTCGACCAGCCAGTCGATGCGCTCGGGGTCCTCGGACTCATCGAGCATATCCTTGCCAAGGCTGTCAACCGAGTTGTCCAG
>WLWF01000486.1_pt1 | contig 38240 bp, 30 predicted proteins | sample 6718331 | NCBI WGS metagenome assembly WLWF01 (sample SAMN12718692, study PRJNA515312) | sponge metagenome | isolation source: marine sponge | host: Mycale hentscheli | place: New Zealand: South Island, Marlborough, Capsize Point | collected 2003-05-01 | reverse complement strand
GTTGGCACGTCGCTTCAGGTATATCCTGCTGCTTCGCTCGCTTTTCTCGCCCCAGATGAAGTACGTCGAATTGTTGTTGACCCACACATTCCAGAGTCGATTGTCCGGACCACGTTTGAATGTATTGCGAAACCGGCCTGTGAAGGTGTGCCGAGTATCGTTCAAGAGTTAGTGGGAGACTCGGGTAATCAGTCGGACGATCATGGTGACGGGTAGCACTATTCTCAAGGTTGGAATTTCGGACTGTGTGGTTCCGTGTTAATAAACCAAATACTTCACTGGGTGATTCTCTTCTAGCACTTGATGATCCTGCACCTCTTATTGGATCATGTGCTAATCCTTGTTTAACTATTGCTGATGCTAATGTATTTTGTATAGGCCTAAATGTATCATTGTGATTGATATCTGCTGTTCTTTTATTTTTTTCTAATGTAGGTAAATTTAAACCTGCGGCTTGATATGTTTTACCACCTGCATTACCAGGAAGCATATAATTTAATCTGTCAGGGAATAAGCAACTCATTACCATAGGATATTTTGTATTACCGTCACCAAATGCTATAAGAACTAAGTTACCATTGTCTGGAACTGTAGTCCATAAACCATAACTGCTCATAGTATCTTGTGGCTTTTGTACATCTTGTCCTACTGTTCGAGGGTCTGTGCCTCCTGCAAACGGACTTGTCCATACTGCATCAAAATACCCTGCTGGCGAATTTTTGTCTTTGCTTATTGCTGGAATAAACACACGGATTCTACCAGTTCTGCTAATATCCTTTGTTGAAACTATTTCTGCAAGATATATACCAAATACAGCATCTTTACTGATATTCTTTTTAATTACAGGATTCTTTTTACTTGCTGTATCTCTACTAGAACTAATACCCATTACGCATCACCTCCACTAGCATCTTTTTCTATCTTCTTTAAATCTATTGCTGTTTGTCTTATTAAGTTAAGCTCTTGTGAAAATTCTCCACCTGAGAACATATGGTTAACTCCTCTGACCATGTATACACCTGTTAAGAAATATGATGTACCCATTTTACTCCAGTAACCACTGTTACTGTCGCTGTCTTCGTCTTCAACATCAAAGTCAAACAATCTAGGTGTTTGTAAATCAAATAACACATAGTTTTCATCACCTTGTGTTTTCATTGAGTTCTCGTCTGTTTTTTCTTTAACAAATTCGCTTCCTTTTACTTCTGGCTGATTGTCTCCTTTTGGAGGACCTAGCCACCAAGGGTCGCCTTTAATTTCCATATCTAGTGTTACAAGGAAATCGTCGATTGCATGTTGTTGCATTAAATATCCAAATACTGTGTTACGAGGAGTACCATTATAAGTTGCATCTTCTGCAGGGTTAGGCACTGAATCTACTTTAACTGCTTCCTGTGGCCCACTAGCATCGGCATTAGAATCTTCCTCTTCTTTTGGCTTTAAGGATTCTGCTAGTTTTTGTGTTGCACTTAATGCTGAGGCTTGTTCTAATCGTTCGCTTACACTTCCTATAATATCTGCAGAATAAGTATAGCCACTAAGCGACGGGGTATAATTTGTTCCGTCTAAATTTTTTGGGTTTGCTGTGCCTGATGCATTTGCAACCTGTGCCTTCCTAATTGATTCTGCTGCACCTTTGTTTGCTAGGGTGTCTTTTATTCTTTGTGCATTTGCACCTTTTCTATTTTCGACAGCATCTTTAATTTCTGCTTTTGAGAATCCTAATAATCCTCCTACACTTGCAATGTCCTTTTCTCTTTCAGGACTTTTATCGTTAAACAAATTATCTAATGCTTTGTTTGCATCTTCTTCATTAGATGCTTTTACAGCCGCCGTTGCTAAATCGTTACCTGTTAAATCTTCTGTTGGCGTTGCTGAAGTGCTAAGAGTTTTTGCTAACACTGTACTAAAGTCACCTGAGAAGCCTCCGGCTGGTGCTGTTAAAATTGCAATACCTGATTTGTATTCTATCCTACATTGTTTAATTTGATCATTTAATCCAGTGTATAGATAATGATATGATTTAAATATAGGCAAACCATTAACTCTTGCTCTTACATCATCGCTAGTAAGTCCTGAATTTTCTGCTACATCTGCTTGTACAGTATTTTTTGCTGTTGAATAAATTGTTGGTTTGAAAACTGTTTTTAATGCATACGCATTTCTTTTATAATCAAATGCTATATATTGAACATAAGCATTTAATTTAAACCACTGAATAGTTGCTTGATCTTTTCTTGTTTCGTTTTTCTCAGGGTCTGCTGGGTAAACTGATCTAGTACATCTATTAAAAAATTCATCGTTCATAGAAAGTAATGTTGCTATGTATCTCTCAAAGGATACACCTTCCCTAACTGTTACTTTATTTTCTGCTACTACTATGTCTAGTGTGCCTTCGTCTTTGGAATTTTCTTTTAATATGTCTTCGTATTCGTCTTCTGTTTTACCTTCTAACTCAGGGTTCATTATCCTGTTTATTTCTTCTGCCTGTGTATCGTCTGGCTTAGTTAGTTTAGTGTCTTTTAATGCATATTCGCCTTCTGTTAATCCAGATAAGTCAATTAAAATCTCGTCTTGTATAGCATACATGTTATTATTGGTTTCGTTATGCTCTCTAATTTTTGCTATCATATCAGTAACATGTTCTTCTATAGTTGTGCCGATTGATTCAATTTTCTTTGGCATTCTAAAACTAGTATCAATGTAAGCCATTTGATCTACTGGTACGCAACTAAACTGATAAGTGCTACCAGCATCGTCAATTTCTAATTGCACATTAGCAATTTTTAACATGTATCGGAAAGGACCTGCTGCAAGTATAGGATTACCGCCGCCATCTTCGTCGTCAATATCTGTGTCATATCCTTTAAAATTTATTTCTAAAAAGATAGGAACATCTTGTGCTGTAATTTGATCTCGTAAATATGCTTTTGCAGCCACTATCTGATCTAAGAAGTCTGCCGCACCAGGCTGAATTATATCAAAATTTACTTTTGCATTTTCCATGCCGCCACCTGGACCAACAACTGTTTCTATTTCTAAGTTGTCAATCTGTGTTCCTGTTACGCCTGTTTGTGCAAGTATAATTGTTTCTGCCGGACTTGCTACATATGAGTTTTGTAAGTAACCGCCTTGTCCACTTGCGTTACTAGCATTGGTTGGTTTGTCAAGTCTGGCATCTGCTGAGCCACCTTGATTATTTGCAGACGCCTGTGTTCCTACAGGAGATGCAATTGGTGGTATCATATATAATTTTAAGTTGTACTGATAGTTATCGACCTGATCTAAAATGTTACCGTAAACATTTTTCTTTAAAAACGGATCGTACTGTTCTGCCGATTGAAGTGCCATATTAGCCTGCTATTGTTTCTGCTGTGTTTTTACTTGGTAAGTAAATTTCTAATCCTGCAGTTACATCTCTGCTTGGATCTTTAATTGTGTCTATGTTTCTTAAAGCAATTATCCACCACAATCTTGATGAACCGTATTTGTCGTATGCTAACAAGTCTAGCCTATTAACATATTTTGCTTCAATAATGTATGTGTCGTCTGATGGTAGTTTAGGTACCGAAGGTAATTTGTTTACATCTAAAAATATGTCATACACGCCGGTTGGTTTTAAAAAACTATCGCTTCTATGAAATTTAGCCATTATACAAACCCATCCTTATAATTTTTACCTGTAGTAAATCGTTGTAGATCAAATCTCTTACGCAATTTGTGAGGAGTATATGTTGGTTGTAAGTTAATCTGGAAGTTACACATTGTAGGCACATAAGTTGTTTCGCCGCCGGCAATAGCCGTTGCTACAGGTACATAGTCTACATCTGCTGGTAAGTTCATACTGTATGATGTTAGCACAACCGGTACCTTGTTAAAGCCATGAGCACCTAAGTATTCAAACAATAACACAGGTGGTGGAGTACCATAGAAGCCACTTGCTACTGCTGCATCTCCGCCAAAGGATTTAGTTGCTACTTTACAAAAATGCATAACTGCTAATAGATACCTTGCTTCAGGTACTGTGTTAGCACTAAAATCTGCTGTTATAGGAATTGCAGGTGGTATTGTATTCTTGTAAGTCATTACAGGAAAGTTTTGTCCATGGAAATCTGTTTGGTTATAGTTTACCTGAGCACTGACCAAAATATCTGGTGTGTACTGCCAAATCAACCCGCCTGCTTCGTGCAAGGGTTTCATTAAGTAGTCAGTTCCTTCATTTGCTGAATCATCTGCGCCGCGCCAGAATAAATCTTGTCCGCCGTTTTTTGGCCTTAATCTTGCTCGCCAATCTACATTTGTAGTGATACCTTCCTGCTCTCCAGCAGTAGTAGTCAAGCCAGCAATATTGTTCAGGTCTTCTGCTAAGTTCCTGAGGAATCCCTTGGAACTTATGCCCTGGGATAATCCTCCCAGTGAGCTAGAACCTTTAGAACTATTGTTTGTCGCCATAATAATCTCCTATCTTACTATTTATCGGAATCATAAAATATAGTTTTAATGATTGGGCACAGATAAATACTACATAGTTAAACTTTAAAATATTGCCAGAATTTGCATTTTACGGATATAATTGATTGACACAATATATTATAAGTGTATAATATGTACAAAACTATAGGATATAACAACAAATGATAAAAAAACCAGCACCAGTTAATTATTTAAACAACAAAGACATTCTCAAAGAGATAAACGCAAGTAAACTTACTTACTGTCAAGTATCCGACGAAAAGTATAATAATTATGATGTTATAGTAGGAGACCTCAACGAGATCAACGATACTGTAATTAACCAAGCAAGATTAAACAAAGCAAACAAACTGCAAAGCGAGGCGTATGCTGTAGCAATGTCTACACACGATAGAGCAGATTATAAAAACAAGCCAAAGCAAAAAGAGTTTGCAGTAGATCCAGATAGTTTTAATTTAGATGAAATAGTTTTTCGTGTTATGAATATGGAACACATTCCGTTAGAGCCAGGTAGGAAGAAGAATCCAAAGACGCCTGCAGACGAAAGAGCAAAAGTAAACTTTCCAGCATTTAAACATTACGCATATCAAGGTGACAAATTAGTTGAAGTTGTTCGCAGTCATTGGTTAGGTAGTATTAGCAATGGTTCGTTCAGTGTTGACCACGGAAGGATCACAAACAAATTAGGTACAATGTTTTTAAAACTAGTAGAAAGGTATTCACACAGAGCTAACTGGAGAGGCTATACTTATGTAGACGAAATGCGTGGACAAGCATTAGTTCAGTTATCTCAAATTGGACTACAATTTAATGAGTCCAAGTCGGATAACCCGTTTGCTTACTATACCGCAGTTGTGAATAACAGTTTCACAAGAGTATTAAACATTGAGAAACGCAATCAAAATATTAGAGATGACATCCTAATCGATCAAGGACACATGCCAAGTTACAGCAGACAGATTAAACATGAAGAAGAAATTCGTAATTTAAGAGATTCAGCTGAAGCCGCGGCAGAACAAGAAAATACACCAGAGTAATTTTTTATGAGTCAGTTGTTTAAAACAGCGGCCTGTTTTACGGATATACATTACGGGCTAAAACAAAATAGTCGTCTACACTTAGATGACTGTGCTAGATATATAGATTGGTTTATTGCAGAAGCAAAAGCAAGGAATGCAGAAACATGTATTTTCTTAGGCGATTGGATGCATCATAGATCAAGCATTAATGTTGCAACAATGAATGCAACTGTACAAGATCTTAAAAAGTTAAATGACAACTTCGAAACAGTATACTTCATAACAGGTAATCACGATCTCTACTACAGAGACAAAAGAGATATGAACAGTATCGAATTTGCTCGTGACTTATCTAACTTTGTTATGGTAGACGACATGTTTGAAAAAGATGATGTTGCTATTGTTCCATGGTTAGTAGGTGACGATTACAAAACTGTTTCCAAGATGAAGTGTAAGTACATGTTTGGACACTTTGAACTTCCATACTTTAAAATGAATGCAATGGTAGAGATGCCAGACCACGGTGGCATTAACGATAAAATGCTAAGTGGACCAGAACTAGTGTTTAGTGGACACTTTCACAAAAGACAATTTAAAAATAACATACATTACTTAGGTAATGCCTTCCCACATAACTATGCAGATGCACAAGACGATGAGCGTGGTGCTATGTTCCTTACTTGGGGAGAAGAGCCTATATATGTAAACTGGACTGAGTGTCCTAAGTACAGAGTGTTTAGTCTTAAACAGTTATTGGACAATCATGAGAATTTGCTTGACAAGTATACCTATGCTCGTGTAAAATTAGATATTAACATATCGTATGAAGAAGCAACTTTCATAAAAGAAAAAATGGCTGAACAATACAATGTTAGAGAATTGCAACTTATTCCTATCAAAGAAGAAGAGCAGGAATTTGAAGGCAGTGAAATAAAGTTTGAAAGTGTAGATCAAATAGTGCTACAGCAATTAGACACAATTGAATCAACCACAATAGAAAGACAAAAATTAATCGACATTTATAACGAGTTAGAAATTTAATATGCTAAAGATTAAAAATGTATCAGCCCGTAACTTTATGAGTGTGGGTAATAATACACAGGCTGTTAACTTTGATAACTGCCAACTAACCTTAGTGCTAGGACACAACCTAGACATGGGTGGCGATGGTAGCAGAAACGGTACTGGTAAGACTACTATTATTAATGCACTAAGTTATGCATTGTATGGTGAAGCACTTACTAACATTCGCCGTGATAACTTAATTAACAAAACAAATGCCAAAGGCATGATGACCACAGTAGAGTTTGAGTCTAAAGGTATTGAGTATCGCATTGAGCGTGGACGCAGACCTAATGTACTAAAGTTTTTAGTTAACGGTGAGGATACTGTAAGCGAAGAACAGCAAGGCGATAGTAGAGAAACACAAAAAGCAATTGAAAAGATTATCGGCTTCCCTCATAACATGTTCAAACATTTGGTTGCACTGAACACATACAGCGAACCTTTCCTCAGTATGAAAACTAACGATCAACGAGACATGATCGAACAGTTATTAGGTATTACTGATTTGAGTGCTAAAGCAGAACAGCTCAAAGAGAAAACAAAGTTTACTCGTGATAACATCAAAGAAGAAGAATTAAGAATTAATGCAGTTAAAGACAGCAACGAGCGTATAGAAAAAAACATTTCAGAAATTGAAAGTCGCAAGAAGGCATGGGATGCCACACATAACACTAAAGTAAAAGATTTAGAAACAGCAATTACTACACTAGGCGAACTTGATGTTGAGACTGAGATTGCATCTTTCAAACAAAATATTGATGCCAAAGAGCAACAAGATCTAGTTAACACTCTTACAAAAGAATTAAAAAGTTTAACAACAAGTTATAATCGTAGTAAAGATAGGCTTATAGAGTTAGAGGCTAATTTAGTAAAAGCACAAGAAGGTGTATGCCCTACATGTGAACAAGGCACAGCACATTTAAGCACACACGAATCGTATACTAAAGAGTTAGAAGGCAAAATAGTAGAAGAGAAAGAATACACTTCCACTACAGAAGGTAAACTAACTGATCTAACAGAAGCACTCGAAGACATTGTTGTTCCTGAAACACTAACTACATTTTATAAAACTGCTGAAGAGGCATACGAACACAAACATAATTTAGAGTCGTTGGCATCGCAATACGAAACTAAATTAGATGAACCAAATCCGTACATTGATCAAATAGACTTACTCAGAGAAACAGGCTTACAAGAAGTTAGTTTTGATTTAATTAACGAACTTACATTCTTAAAAGAGCACCAAGAGTTCTTGTATAAACTGTTAACAAGCAAAGATAGTTTTATCCGTAAAAAGATTATTGATCAGAACATTGCATACTTAAATCATAGGTTAGCATGGTACTTAGATAAGTTAGGATTACCGCATGATGTAAAATTTGCGAACGATTTAAATGTCGAAATAACAGAGTACGGACGCGACTTAGACTTTGATAATCTAAGTAGAGGCGAACGCAATCGACTTATTTTAGGCTTATCTTGGGCATTTAGAGACATGTATGAGAGCTTAAATGCACCTATGAACTTAATGTGCATAGACGAACTAATAGACTCAGGTATGGATACAATGGGTGTAGAGAACGCCTTAGCCGTACTTAAGAAGATGAATAGAGAGCAAGGCAAAAATATTTTCCTTATTTCACACAAAGAAGAACTCGTAGGTCGTGTTAATAATGTACTAACAGTTGTCAAGGAAGGCGGCTTTACTGCATATAATACGGATACGGAATATGTGGATTGATATACACTTAGGTCGTAATGCAGAGTACACTCTCACATACGAACTATTTGACAACCGTGTTGCTGAAGTAATTTGGAACAACTACAAAGATCACAATTACAAGTTTGTAAGTCGTACTCAGTTTTATAACTGGGGCGAAACAATAGCAGAAGTACAGGCAAACTTAAATCACAGCATAGACAACATCCAACGCATCAAGCCTGAAATATTCACAGGCAGTGATGATCTAAATAGACTACACGAAAACTTTCCAGATCATGTACACGCCGAGACAGGTGAGTTGCGAGAGTGGCTCAGTATGTTTAACTATCACTTACATCATTTAGAAGATATAACAGGCAATAAAAATAGACGCTTCTTAATTAGTACAGCAACTGGCGAACCTGCACCTCAGCCACTAGAGGACAGTGATTACGAATTGTTCTCACCTACTAGACTAGATAATCATTTGTACATGAACTACCCACATGTAGGTAAACACATAATGGAAATATGCTACGACAATGATGTAGATGTTCCACAAGAACATATAATTCCCACCAGCATAGTTAAAAGCGATTTACTTGCATGGTTTGCACCGGATCAGTGTGTTGATGCAAAAGCAGTTACAAAACATGTAAAGCGTTGGTGTATGCAAGTTGCACACAAACTGCCACACGCAATTGACGACCCAAAGTTAGCAATAGGACATATTGCGTTAGGTAAACTTACACAAAAACCTGACTTAGAAAAGATTAGCCGATATAAGTTCGTACATAGCATCAGCAGTAGATAACTATGTACTATGTCACAATGGACTTTCCAAAACAAAAAAATAGATGTGCTACCTGAGGGTTGCGAAGCATTCGTATACCTAATCACAAACACAACTAACAGCAAAAAGTACATAGGCAAAAAGTTAGCAAAATTTAAAACAACTAAGCCACCACTAAAAGGTAAAAAGAACAAACGCCGAGGAACTAAAGAAAGCGATTGGAAAACTTATTGGGGCAGTTCAGATAATCTTCAAGCAGATGTTTTAGAGCTTGGGGAAGATAAATTTACAAGAGAGATATTGCACATATGCCCGAGTAGAGGCGTTGCAAGTTACTTAGAAGCGGAAGAACAATTTAATCGCAAAGTTCTCTTGACAGACGAGTATTATAATGGTATAATAAACGTTAGAGTAGGAGGTTCACAAATCCTCCGTGAAGCTCTTAAAAAGATATAACTATATATCGAACACGGCACACACAGACACCAAGTCAAAACAGAATTCAGGCAAATTACAGAACCCTTACATAAGGAACTACACCGCCCCGACAGGGCCTATAAAACTGTCGTCCTTGACAATCCGGCAATGGAAACACCCGGTGCGAGATTACTGGACTGTAGTCGTAAAGAAGCAAACAACGTTATGGCTTTAAAATGATACAGGCAATGAGAAAAAGCAACCTGTAAATTTGTTTAACTAAATTATTCTAGGTTTTACAAATTTCCGTGAGGTCGAAAGACAGTGACGGTAGTGTATGGGGACAGAAGGCTCACCGGTTCCTAGTAGCACCCGAGATATAAATGACGATGCTCATCTTGATGACATCCATTTTTTTATTCACCTGGCAACAGGTGAATTATGACTCCACTTTCTTGATAACTTCTTAATTAAAAAAACTTTCTTACAAGTGAATGAGTTTCATGAAATGAAACGATTGAATGTAGTAAGATAAGACACGAAGTGTCTATATACTGTTATAAATGTAATTAATTGTAACAAACAAAACTAATGCTTGATCTAGAGCGTAAATATAGTATAGTCTAAGAGGAATATAAAATGAAACGACTAATACTACTAGGGTTAATTCTAACAGGATGCAACTCAACAACATACACAACACCTAGCCCTCAATTCAATTGGATGCCTGACGAAGTAACCTGGCAGAATAATATAAGGACTTGTAGGAGTCAGCCAGTATGTAATGCAGCTGATTTATTTAATAGACACGGTATATAAATTTAGGCGCGGACGGAAGTAACCAGCGTTCCGGGAGGATTAGACAATGGATACAATTGGATATATTATATTCATGATGCTGATAGCAATCAACACAGCAGTCTATATCGGTATTGATTTGGGTTTCGAAAAAAACTGGTGGAAGTAACCAGCGTTCCGGTTAGAGCATTTCGTTATTGCCGGCTGTGCCGTTCTTGGCTTGAATAAACTTATTGAGAGTTGTTATAAGTAAGTCTCTGTCCATTGGGGGAATGAACCATGCCTCTGACCATGAAATTGCACCTTCACTGTATATTACTAATTCAGCAATATTTTTGTTTAGGGCAATTTGATCATTCTTGAGCTTACCTAGGTACGCCACTATGTCTTCTGGTTCAGACTGTGCTAGGAAGCTGTGAAAAAATTTACTGGGTCAAAGTTAACTTTGCTATCAAATACTAGCGGCTCACCATCATCGTCTAAGCATTTTTCACACTGTAGTTTCATTTCATGGTTAATGCCGATACTGTTTAGTTCAGTAATTTTTTCTTCAATCTTTTTACCAACTGATTGTTCTGCATTATCTAAAAACTCTTTGATATGGTTTCTATCTGTAACAGATTGCTCTTGACCTTCTTCGTCTGTGTAACCAATATTAGCAATACTGTCTACAATTAAATTAAAATTTAAATCAGCAATTTGCTTAAAGTTATTATTGAATAAACTAAGTCTTTCCATTTCATCTGGAACATCTGCTAGTGCTTGTAAACTTCTAGTACTTTGGAAATTTGTAATACCTGCTTGTATTGTACTTGCATAAGTGAACGGACGAATTTCAATTTCTAATCCGTTATGCTCGACACTATATCTTTCTTCAATAGAACCCATAGTACCGATTGCTGTTTCAACACTTGCTACACCTTTTTGTTCTTCTTTACAATTAGGGCATTCAGCACTTACTTCAACATCGTCTCCGTATGTAGCACCTTGAATAGCAACTAGTAAAACATCTACATCACTGCTTAACATTGATCTAGCGTCTTTAACATTAGGTACGCAACTTTGTATAACCTGTGCTACTGCTTCACCGTTTAGTAGTGCATCAGGATTTTTCATAATCATTTCGTCTTTTGCTGTCATAGCAAAAATTGGTAGCTCTTGTGTTTCAGGCATCTCTACGACTTTGTCGTTATAAAATTTTCCTGCACTCGGTATAGGTGCAAAAATCTTAGGAGCTCTAAAATGGGAACTTAATGGATTGTGTTTGTTTGTCATATGTTATCATCCTAAATATGTATGAATACATTGTGTACTCTTACTTCTTTAACTACATATTTATCGGTATTATTAAGTAGGGTTATAAAATGTTGGTAATTCAGTATTAAACCTAGTTTTAATTTTTCAGATAAATACATGCAGTAAGAGAGGAAACTTAATGTCAAAGGTACAACTGCCTAACAACGAAGAAGCGATTATTGCAGATTTTGCATTAGACAGCACTGCTCAGGCAATGCTAGTACAACTGACGGCTCTTAATAAAGGAATCGGGTCAGGTAGTTTAGAAAAACTAGTTGAATATGCAAAAGAAGCAGCCAAAGATTCTGAGAAGTTCCAAGCACAAACATTAGAACAACAAAAAGAACTACACAAAGCAACAGAAGATCTAGGCAAAGAGTTTAAAAAAGAAAACGCAAAACCATCCGGTAATGCACCAGGTGCTAACAATGCTCCTCCATCTTCAGGAAAAGTAGCAGATGCAGCAAATAAAGCAGCTACTTCATTAGATGGATTTAATAAAGGTGCCGCAATGGGCGAAAAAGTCTTTGTTGGTATGTATGGAGCAGTTACATCATTAATCACAGGCGCCGCCGCAGCAATTGTATTGTATGGCGGTATGTTAGTTGATTCTTTTGTAGGATTAGGCAACGAGTTAAATGAACTAACAAAAGTTGGTGGCGGATTTAGAGATAGTTTAGCTCAGGGTGGTATGAGTGCCTCTGATGCTATGGCAGAATTAAGTAGCATGGGTATCGATGCAGCTAACACCATGAAGAACATGAGTGGCATCATGCAAACAATGAACAAGAAAGCGTTTGTAGGATTAGTTGATTCATTCATGGAAGCAACCGATAGTGGTATAGAGTTAGGCATGAGCTTAGACGACAGTGTTGAGCGTATGGGTGCTGAGTTAGCAAAAAGACAACAAATGGGTGTGCTTGACGGCATGAACCAAGCAAGAATGCAAAAACAAATTACTCGCAGTATTAAAACACAGCAAAGATATGCAAGTGTATTAGGTGAGAGTGTTGATTCGTTAGTTGCATTCACAGACCAATTAATAACTCAAACACCGGTACTTACTTCTAGTTTATTGAGATTTGATAAAGAATTAAGAGGTAATGTTATAGCAGGTATAACAGACTTCGGTAGCACAATGAGAGCCATGGGTGGCGAAGAAGGTGGCCAGATTGCTCAAGCAATGACAGAAGCCGCTGCAAGTGGTGCTATGGGCTTCAGTGAAAGCATGACTGGGTATGTTAGAGCATTGCCTAGTTTAGCAGGCCCGATGAATGATTATATAACACAAATCAAGAACGGCACACTAAGCCAAGAAGAAGCAGAGCAAATGGCTCTAGACATGACTTCTCAATTAGGTAATCTTACAGCCGCAGAAAAACAAAGAGTATTCCTACTTGACAGAGCAGGTGATGCACAGGCTGGCAGTATGGCAAAGGCTATCATACAGTTCGAAGCATCTGAGAAAAAATTAAAAAGCATAAGCAAAGACCTCACAATGGAAGGCGTACAAAAAGGTACTAACAGATTAACTTCTATAATGAAAATGTTAACAGGTTCCTTTGAAGCAATTAAAACTAACTTCTTACAAGGCTTTGGTAACATAGCAGACGGCGGCGCTGATTTAAGCGAAACATTTAAGAAGATGAAAACGATTGTTTCCAATTCTATTGGTAAAGCAATGGAAGGGTTTGGACTTGCAGGTGGAGCATTCGACAACTTAAATAGTGCTGGTACAAGTTTAGGAAATCAACTAGGTGAAAGATTACCAAAAATATTAGAAAAATTTGCAGAATTTGTAGGCAAAGCCATAGAAGCATTGCCAGGCATTTGGGAAGGAATTAAAAGTTTTATGTCCGGTGTTAAAACCGTATTCAATATATTAAGTACAACAGTATCAATAGCAATGATGCCTCTTAAATTTGTAAGTGGCGTAGTACAAGGCGTTGTAGGTACATTACAGTTTGGTTGGGATTTATTAGTAGGTGTCTTTAAAATGGTAGCTGCAATGACAGGTGCAGTAATAGACTTAATTATGTTACCGTTTAAAGCAGTTGGTGCAACTGGCGGAGCATTACTTGATTTGATTATGATGCCGTTTAAAGCAGTTGCTTCAGTAGGCAGTTCAATACTTGATTTAGTTATGTCACCATTCAGAGCAGTTGGCGATGGTATATCCACAGCCGGTGCAATGATAACTGGACCGTTTACATCCTTTGGTAATTTTATGAGGGGAATCTTTGATAAAATCTCAGGTGCATTTAGTTTCTTTGGAAATCTACTAAGTCCTCTATTTGATGCTATTAGAATGCCATTTGATTGGTTAGGCAAAACATTGTCTCCTACATTTGATAAAATAGTAGCACCGTTCTCTTACTTAGGTGAAAAAATTAAATCATTTGCTGAAGTATTTACTGGAGGCGGACTTTTAAGCACCATAGGTAAAGTTGCAGGAGCTGCAGGTGTTCTATTAGTAACCATGAAAGCACTAGGTGTTGGTATGCCTAAAATGTTAAGTGGATTAGCAGACAAAATAACAGGCGGTGCAAAAAAAGTTGCAGGTGGTCTCAAAGATAGAATAATGGGCAAGAAGGGTGGTGCAGATGTTGGCGCCATGGACAAGGTTGGCAAGAAAGCAGGAGACCTCACTAAAAGCATTGGCAAAGGTATGTCAAATATTTCCAAAGGAGTTGGAGATGTATTAAAGAACTTGTCAAAAGGAATTGGCAGTGTAATTAGTAATCTTGCTAAAGCAGTAGGTAAAGCAGGTGCATCACTAGGCAAAGGCTTAGGCGACATGGTTGGAGGTGCATTAAAAGGTTTAGGTAAAGGACTAGCGGCAATAGGTAGTCCTAAAGCATTATTAGGCACAGTTGTATTAGCAGCATTAGGTGCTTCAATGTTTATTGCAGGAAAAGCATTCCAACAGTTTGCAGATATTAATTGGGCGGGTGTTGGCATGGGTATGTTAGCATTAGGTGCATTAGGTGTTGCAGCCGCACTAATAGCACCAATGGCACCTGTTATAGCAGTAGGTGCATTAGCAATTGGCGCATTAGGCTTAGCACTTGTTCCGTTTGCTTATGCTGTAAGTTTAGCGGCACCAGCAATGGTTGAACTAATGGGCAGTTTTAAATTGCTTAACGAAGTAGATCCTAAAAATGTATTATTGTTAGGCCCAGCACTAGTATCACTAGCAGCCGGTATGGCAGCATTTAGTGCAGGTGGATTAATTAGCGGAGTACTAGACGGGCTAGGTAGTTTGTTTGGTTCAGAGTCACCGTTTGATAAACTTGCTAAAATAGGGGCGGCAGCACCAGCAATCAACTCAATGACTGAGAATATGAATTCGTTTGGTACCACTGTAGAAACATTTAATGATGCAATGACACAATTAGATGGTGCAGCTATCTCAGGTGAGTTTGCTAAAATGGCAGAAGGCATTGACACATTAAATGCATCAATGGCTGAGATTAGTTTAGTTAGTTTAATGAAAATGGCTGCAATGAAGTCATTTGGTCCTGTACAAGAAGAACAAGAACAAGAAGAAACACTAGTTAAGAAAGAAGGCGCAATGTCGCCAAATGATCCAAAAGCCACAGTAGATAGGTCACCAAAAGGCAGGATGACAAGAAGACGAGCTGAAATGGTTGCAAAACGAGATCAAATGGATATGTCATCCGGTTCAGCTAGTGGCACATTTGTTGGTGGAAAATTAGTAAAACCAGTAGCGTCTCAACCTGTTAATACTCCTACAACTACAACAAGCATAGTACCTCCTACTACAGCAACAGCAGATCAAACTGCAATGAACGAAGAAGCAGGCGGAACTGCTAATAGACCAGAGTCAAACAAAGAATTGTTTGAAAAAATGGTAGCCAATCAAGAACAAACAAACAATTTACTTCGCAGGGGTAATAAAACTACTGCCGATCTCAAAGATAGCTTCTAATACGCTATTGCCTGTATTGCATTTTTTCGTTGACATCATTGATAAATACTGCTACAATAGATTAATAATGGACCAGATATGAGTTGGCGAAAGCATTTTACACCCTATGATAATTCAGGATTACCTTTAAACATCCAGCCGGGTGCTACTAAGGATGACGGCTCGTTTGGTGCAGCCGCAACAAGCAGATTTAACAGTTGGCTTCCAGAAGTATATGCAGGAAGTCCTAATAGGCTTATGCGTTATGTTCAGTACGATCAAATGGACAGTGACTTAGAAGTAAATGCCGCACTAGATACTATTGCAGAATTTGGCACACAAGAAAACGACTACTCAGGCTTACCGTTTACTATTGACTATTTGTCAACACCAAGTGATACAGAAGCAAAAATCATAGACAAAACATTGCATAGTTGGGTTAGGCTAAACAAGTTACACAAACGTGCATTTAGAATGTTTAGAAGTGTATGTAAGTATGGCGATCAATTTTTTATCAGAGATCCAGAAACATATGAATTGTATTGGATAGATCCTGCAAACATCGAAAAGGTTGTTGTTAATGAAAGCGAAGGCAAGAAGATAGAACAATACTTTATTAAGAATTTAGAAGCAAACTTTGCAGAACAAGTAGCAACAAGAGCAAATGCTTTACATGCTAGGCCGTATGGTAGTGGACAAGGCTTAACAGGCATAATGAGTCCTACTAATACTGTTAGTAACAATTACATGACAGGTTCCGTAGAAGGCGCAGGTGAAGGTATTCCAGTTGATGCTAAACATGTTGTACATGTTAGTTTAACAGAAGGAATGGATCATGCATGGCCTTTTGGTGTAAGCATACTAGAACCAATTTTCAAAGTGTTCAAGCAAAAAGAATTGCTAGAAGACTCAATAATCATTTATCGTGTACACAGAGCACCAGAAAGACGAGTGTTCTTTATTGATGTAGGTAACATGCCTGCACACAAAGCACAACAATACTTAGAACGAGTAAAATACGAAGTACAACAAAAACGAGTACCTAACAGCAAAGGCGACGGTAGCAGTGTAACAGACAGTGCATACAATCCAATGAGTATGTTAGAAGACTACTTCTTTGCACAAACAGCAGACGGTCGTGGTTCTAAAGTTGATACACTACCCGGTGGTGAGAACTTAGGACAAATAGACGACCTTAGATACTTCAATAACAAACTATTGCGTGGTTTGCGTATTCCTGCTAGTTACTTGCCAACAGGACCAGACGATGGAAGTGCTACTTACAACGATGGTAAAGTAGGTGTTGCATACATTCAAGAATATAGATTTGCAAAGTATGTTGAAAGACTACAAAAGCAAGTACAAGAAGACTTAGACAGAGAATTTAAAATGTTCTTAAAGTACAAAGGCATTGATATTGATAACAGCACATTTAGAATGTTGTTTAACAAGCCAATGAACTTTAGTAGTTACAGAGAATTACAACTTAACACTGAACGTGCTCAGATGTTTAATCAAGTTGCAAACTTACCATACATGAGTAAACGATTTGCTTTACAGAAGTATATGGGATTAAGCGACAACGAAATGAAACAAAACGAAGAGCAGTGGCGTGAAGAGAACGATTATCAGAAATATCAAGATAATGAAAAAGCAGCCGCACTTAAAAACATAGGCATTAGACCAGAACCCAATGAGGCAGTTGACTTAGATGCAGAACCAGACCTTTCTGGGCTCGAAGAGCCGGCATTAGATGCAGAAGGCATAAATACAACTGTAGATAATACAGTACCACCGGCAGAAGGCGAGCAATTAATATAATGAAAATTAATGAATTTTACGAACCTAGTAAAGACCAAGAAACTTTACGCTCTGAAGAAGATACTAGAAAATCTAAACTAACACTTAAAGAATTAAATAAGTTAAGAAAAGTTAGAGAAATTAGCAGAGCAGAAGAAGTAGAACATACAAAATTTGTAAAAGTTATGTATAAAGCTGGTGGCGAAGAGCCAGCACTGTAAGCACACCCACATTTAATCAGAAAAGTCATTATATGACTGTTTTGGTACCAAAAAAACACCATTATAACACATATTTAATCGATTGCTATAAGTAAATGGTAATCATGCAATTCTTATTGGCGTAAGTTTGCATTAAAAACAATTAAGGAGGCCACAATGTCTAAGAAGTTAGAATCAATATTAGAACTTCTCCTTGCTGAAGAAAATGAGAAAGCCGAAGAGTTGCTACACGAATATGTCGTAGACAAAGCACGTGAGCAATATGAAAGCCTTCTTGATGAGGAAGTAGAGGAAGAAGAAGTGAGTGAAGTAATCGACCAAAGTAACGACTTTGTTGATGATATCACTTCAGACGAAGAAGAAGTCCAAGCTGATGAAATCGGCGAAGAGGACGACGAAAGCGAAGAAATGCCATTCGGTGACGAAGAGTCAGACGAAGAAGGCGAAGACGAGTCAGAAGGTGAAGAAGACCTAGAAGACAAAGTTGAAGATATCGCTGACGAACTAGAATCATTAAAAGCAGAATTTGATGCACTAATGGCAGCTGGTGATGAACCAGAAGCTGAGTTAGGTGACGAAGAAGAAGCAGAACTTGATATGGACGGTGAAGAAGAACTTGATTTAGAGAGTGTTGAATACGATCTAGATGAAGCTGAAGAAGTTGACGAAGATTCAGAAGAAGAAGTTGTTGAAGAAGCAACTAAATTATCTGATAACGTTGCAGCACCTAAAGCAGGCGAAGCAGATTCAACAGAATCACCTTTAACTAAAGCACCAAAAGCAACTAAAGTAGCAGGCGCTGGAACTCCAGTTAAAGCTAAAGACGGTAGCGACGGTGTTAAAGGCGAAAGTGCTAAAGACCACACACCTACAGACAACATCAAAGTTGAGCCTAAAAAGGCGTAAGTAGGAGATTAGATTAAGATGCAATCCAGAAAGCTATACGAATATTTGAATCCAACTACTGCAAATATGCAGATTATGGAATCACAAGACGGTAAAGACCTTTTCATGCAAGGATTATTCATTCAAGGCGATGTAAAAAATCAAAATGGAAGAGTATATCCTAAAGATGAAATAGCTCGTGCTGTAGAAAGTGTTCGTAACCGTTTAGGAGAAGGCGAAACTGTAATGGGAGAGTTAGATCACCCAGAAGAGTTACAAATTAACCTAGACAGAGTAAGTCATATCATTACAGAAATGCATTGTGATGACGCTAATGGACTTGGCAAATTAAAAATCATAGATACACCCATGGGTAACATAGCGAAAGCATTGTTAAAAGCAGGGGCAAAGCTAGGCGTGAGCAGTAGAGGCAGTGGTAATGTAAATGAGTCAGGTAAAGTATCTGACTTTGATATTATAACAGTCGACATTGTGGCCCAGCCTAGTGCACCTGATGCTTATCCTAAGACTATCTATGAAAGTCTATTTAACATGAAAGGCGGTGCAATGTTGCACGAATTAGCCGGACAAGTTACACACGACAAAAGAGCAGAAAAACATTTGATAGGGCAGATTCATAACCTTATCAAAGAATTAAAAATATAACAGGAAGTAGGAGACTACTATGGCAGTGACATTTAAAGACCTAATTGAAGGAACAGATTTAACTTCTGAAGTTAAAGAATCCTTACAAGAAGCATGGGAAGCCAAGGTATCTGAAGCAAAAGAGCAAATGACAGCTGAACTCCGTGAAGAGTTTGCACAGCGTTACGAGCATGACAAGAGTCAAATCGTAGAAGCAGTGGACAACTTTATCACAGATAAAGTAACAGCAGAAGTTGCAGAAATTGCAGAAGAAAAAGGTGCCTTAGCTGAAGACAGAGTCAAATATCATAAAGCCATTAGTGAACACGCTAAACTGTTGAATTCTTTCGTAACTGAAAATTTAGCAAAAGAAGTTAAAGAACTACGTGCAGACAAATCAAGAGTAGCAGAACATGTTACTAAACTTGATGAGTTTATCACAGAATCTTTAGCATCTGAAATTGCTGAGTTCCACGAAGATAAGAAATCATTAGTAGAGCAAAAAGTTAAAATGGTAAGAGAAGGCAAAGCACAATTAGCGTCAGCTAAGAAGAGCTTTATTTCTAAGGCTGCTAACTTAATTGAGAATAAAATCAATACAGTTATCACCGAAGAAGTCAAATCTTTCCGTGATGATATCACTAAAAGCCGTGAGAATGACTTTGGACGTCGAATTTTTGAATCTTTCGCTAATGAGTACAACACATCGTACTTAAACGAAAGCAAAGAAATTAAGACATTACAGAAAACACTCGCTGAGATGGAAACTAAGATTAACGAAGCAACAGAAAGTGTAGAAGCATCGCAAGACGCAGCTAAACTAACTGAAAGCAAGTTGAAAATAGCAGAAGATCGTTATACTCGTAAAGAGACACTTAACGAACTAATGGCGCCACTTGGCAAAGAGAAGAAAGAAATCATGTCAGATTTACTTGAAAGTGTTACCACTGAAAAACTAGAAAGTGCTTTTAACAAGTACTTACCTAGCGTTTTAGATGGCGAAACACCTAGAGTGAAGAAGACATTGTCTGAATCAGTAATTAAAGAACATACTGGTAACAAGGAATCTGTGCAAACAGCTTCTGATGACGAAACAGATAATGTAGTTGAATTAGATTACATTAAAAAACTAGCCGGACTTTCAAAATAACAGGAGTAATTAATAATGGCAAATTTATTTGAAAGCAACTGGTCCGCAACCAAAGAAGCATTGCTTGAAGGTGTTTCTGGAAACAGAAAATCTTCATTGGATGTGGTCCTCGAAAATACGAAACGCTATTTGTCAGAGGCCGCAACTACAGGTGCAACAGGTGCAGGTTCAGTCGCAACTTTAAACAAGGTAATGTTACCTTTAATCAGAAGGGTTATGCCTTCAGTAATAGCTAATGAGCTAGTCGGCGTTCAGCCAATGACTGGTCCAGTTGGCCAAATACATACACTCAGAGTCCGTTATGCGGAAACTGGTGGTGGTGCTACAGCAGGTGATGAGGCTTTAAGTCCTTTCAAACTTGCTTCTACTTACGCAGGTTCTCCAGATGCTACAGCAGCAGCTGAAGGAACACCAGGTAAGAAGATGAGCATCCAAATCTTAAAAGAAACAGTGGAAGCTAAGACTAGACGTCTAAGTGCTCGTTGGACTTTTGAGGCAGCTCAAGATGCAGAATCTATGCACGGCGTTGATGTCGAAGCAGAAATTATGCAGGCTCTAGCTCAAGAAATCGTAGTTGAAATCGACCAAGAAATTATCGGTTCATTACGTTCACTAGCAGGTGCTGGTACTACTTTAGACTTTAGTGCTTTAAGTGGTCAATCAGTATATGTCGGTGACAGACACGCAGCTTTAGCTATTGAAATTAATAGAGCAGCAAACAGAATCGCAGCAAGAACACGTCGTGGCGCTGGTAACTACATCGTAGTATCTCCAGAAGCATTGACAATCTTGCAAAGTGCATCAACTTCAACGTTCGCAAGAACAACTGAAGGTTCTTTTGACGCTCCTACAAACACTAAGTTTGTTGGAACATTAAACGGAACAATCAAAGTATTCGTAGACAACTACGCAGCTGACGGTACTAAAGTACTTGTTGGTTACAAAGGTTCAAGCGAGTCAGATGCTCCAGCATTCTACTGTCCTTATATCCCATTAATGAGCACAGGTCCAGTTATGGATCCAAGCACATTTGAACCAGTAGTTAGCTTTATGACCAGATATGGTTACAAAGAACTAACAAACACTGCTTCATCTTTGGGTAACGCAGCTGACTATGTTGACGCAATTACATTGTCAAACATAGCATTCCAGTAAGCCTTAACAGACTTATAAGAATAAGGAAAAGCACACTTAGGTGTGCTTTTTTTTGACTTAACTTTCTTTGCTCAACTAAATACAGTTATGAATATACTAATGCTTAGTTGCAGTTATGGCGTACCTCATTTTATTGACTACCAAGGAACGCAAGAATCACAGACTATAGAAAACTATCTAAGTAAGCATCACACAGTTTTTAATTTATCAACTAACGGTAGCAGTAATTGGGGAGCCATCGATAGAGCACACGAATTTATTGACGGCAATATAGTATTACATATACCTTGTGGTGTAGATGCATACAAAGAAGTACAAAAGCCTGCAGATATAAACATAGACTATGTTATTTGGATATGCACTAGTCTACTTCGAGACCAGCAAATTGTTCATGTGCCAACATTAGATCAATGCATAGCAGAGATCCAAGTTATAACATACAATAAAATAAAAGAATTGATGCAAAAAATACCAACTGCTAAACTAATTGCAGTAGGTGGTTGTGGTCCAATTGACGAAACTGCTTTAAGAAAAGTTTTACCTGTACATTATTGTGTACCTGATTGGAGAGCAGATTTGTTAGACATGGAATACACTGAACATCTCAGTGGCGGAGCAAAACTTAACTTAAATGATTTAATAACAGACCCTCGTTTATCAGGACATGTTGCTATGGCACAAACAGTATACACTAATATGCATAGCAGTGATGCATTTCCAGATAGTAGTCATCCAGGCTCACCTGCTCATAAAGGTCTTTACGAAAAGATTATTCCATACATCAGTATCTAAATTACTTCAAAAATTAAACACGGCGTGAACTTAACAGGCATTATATCGTGGCATTTTGGCCACTTAAATAATGTGTACAAACACTTGACATCATTGCACTTTTTGTGTATAATATAACAATGCCGTGGACAAAAGGTAGGACAATTCTGTCTCTACTTAGAAGCCACAGTAGAAAAAGGAGGAATAAATGAAAACTTTATTCAATATAGAGAACGGATTCAAAGCACTAGTAATTATACTATTGTCAATGATTGCGTTCAATGCCGATGCGGCAAAATGGAGCGGAGAAGCAGGTTATGCAAATGACTATGTGTTCCGTGGAATATCTCAAACTCAAGGCGGAAGTTCTGCTTTTGGATCTATTGATTTAGATTTAGAGAACGGCGTTAACGCTGGTGTTTGGGTAGGTCAAGTAGACTTTGCTGGCAGCGATGCTAGTGAAGAAATCTACTCTTACATTACATATAGCAAAACTTTAAGTGACGCTGTATCTGTAAGTGTAGGCTACGGTGATTACACATACGCAGGAGATTCAAGTTTAAATGGATCTGAGCAGTATGTTTCCGTTAATGTAAAAGACTTTGGTCTTACACATGTAATGGGTAATGACACCTATAACGATTACACAAGACTAAGTTATACTGGTTTTGATATCGTTGACATAGCATACGGCATGCAAGATGGTGTTGGAGACAATTTAATATTCTCTAGATCTTTTGATATACCACTAGGTGGATTAGAAGGTTCAGTAGCATATATTGACTTCACTGCTGATGACAGCAGTTTACTACAGGACGAAGACCAATTTGTCTTTGCTGTAAGTAAAGCATTCTAAGTATACTAACTTAGCAGAATGTACCCCAAGGTGAAAACCGCGGGGTATTTTTTTGGCCGTTGTTTCGTAATAACATATTTTATCTTTCTTGATAAATAGTTATTATATTACAGTTTACGGTAGGGATAATTTAAAATGGCAAAACGCACAGTTATAGCAGCAGATGAAGAGTTACTGGTTCAGGGTACGCTCACCGTCACAGGGAATGTTACCCAGATAGAATCAACGCAACTTGTTAACAGGTTAGAATCGGATGAACTTGTTATTAACGCCGATGGCGATGATGTCACATCAAAACTTATTCTAAAAAGTAACACAACTCAAGCAACTATATCATACAATCACACTGCTGGCGTCATTGAAATAGACAAAAACATTACATTCACTGGTGCAAGTCCAAGTTTAACAACAGACATCGTTGGTGATGTTACAGGTCAAGTCAGTGATACAAGCAACCACTCAACAACAGATTTAAGCGAAGGTACAAACTTATACTTTACATCAGCAAGAGCTAGAGGCAACATCAGTGTTACTGATGCAGGTGGTGATGGCTCATTGTCATACAACACTGGAACTGGCGTTATTACTTACACAGGTCCAAGCCCTAGCGAAGTAAGAGCACATTTTAGTGTTGGTACTAACAGCGGTGACGGTGATTTAAGTTATGCAAACGGTGTATTTGATTACACAGGTCCAACAGCCGCAGAAGCAAGAGCACATTTTAGTGCTACTGATAATGGCGGAGATGGATCATTTAGTTATAGTAACGGTGTATTTACATATACTGGACCAAGTGCTAGTGAAACAAGAGCACACTTTAGTGGTAGCACAGGAATAACATTAAGCAGTGGTGCAATAAGCATTACTAACAGTGGTGTTAGTGCGGCAAGTTATGGTAGTGCTACAGCAATACCAACATTCACTGTAAACGCACAAGGACAATTAACAACAGCGGCAGATGTAAACATAGCAATACCACATACGCAAATCACAGACTTCAACACAGAAGTAAGAGCATTAGTAAGTGGTGGAACTGGTATTAGTTATAACAGTAGTACAGGTGTTATTACATCAAACGATTCTCAAATAGATATTCATAGTTTAAGTGGATATGTTACTAATGAACATATTGACCACTCAGGTGTTACACTAACAGCAGGTTCAGGTTTAACAGGTGGTGGTGATATTACTGCTAGTAGAACATTTAATGTTATTGGTGGCGATGGTATTACTGCTAATGCAAATGACATAGCAGTTGATAGTACAGTAGTTAGAACATCAGGCACACAAACTGTAGGCGGTGCTAAAACATTTAGTAGTGCTGTAACACTTCCTAGTCAAACAGGTATTAAGCCTACTAACAGTGGCGGAAGTTATGTTGCTGGTACAGGTGGTAACAACATAGCGGCTACTACAGAATATGTAGAAGCAGCAATTACAAGTTTAGTAGACGGAGCAGACGGCTCACTTGATACATTAAACGAATTAGCAACAGCATTAGGTAATGCAGACAATGTTGGTGCAGTAGTAACAAACAATACTGCCAACATAGCAACATTACAAGGCAGAACATTAACAGCAGGTGATGGACTTAGCGGAGGCGGCGACCTTACAGCAGACAGAAGTTTTGCAGTAGATGCAACTGTAGCAAGAACAACAACAAATTTAACAGCAGGCACAGGCCTAACTGGCGGTGGTACAATAGCCGCAAGTAGATCTTTTAGTATTACTAACACAGCCGTTACAGCAGGAAGTTACGGTAGTGCTACAGCAATACCAACATTCACTGTAAATGCACAAGGGCAGTTAACAGCGGCAGCAGATACAACTATAGCAATACCAAGTTCACAAATTACAGATTTTAATAGTGCAGTAGGTGCAAGAGTTGATGCAGAATTAACAGGTGGCGATGGTGTTACATATACAACAGGCACAATTGCTGTAGATAGTACAGTTATTAGAACAACAGGTAATCAAAGTTTAGCAGGCACAAAAACATTTACTGGAGAATTAGTTACTCCAGACAGTTCATCTACAACAACTGGTGCAATATATCATGACACTACTGCTAACAAAGCATACATTTATGTAGGCGGTATTGCAAGAGAAATTACTCCAGCAGTTGATGTTGGTACGCTAGAAGATGTCGGAGCAACAGGCACAGACATTTATGCAGGTGACAGAATTGATGGTGCAACAACATACGCAGGTATTAAAAGTATAGCAGACGGCACATACCTTACATTATCAGAATCAGCAAATGTTATCACAATGGATGCAGACATAGCCGCAATTAGAGGAGCCTTTAATGCTCAAGACAATGCAGGCGACGGAACATTCAGTTACAATAGTTCAACAGGTGTGTTTAGTTATTCAGGTGTATCACAAAGTCAAATCAGAGGCGAGTTTAGTGCTAGTGGTTCTACATTAAGTTACAATAGTGGCACAGGTGCATTTACATCTACAGCAGATAATTATAATGCTTGGAAATTCGTAACACCTACTACAGGAAATGTAGTTGTTGGCAGTGACGATGTAGTAACATTCCAAGCAGGTGCAGGTATTGGCATTAGTAACTCAGGTAAAGTTATATCAATTACAAATACTAACGCTGCAGATATCACAGCAGTTACAGCAGGAACTGGTTTAACTGGAGGCGGAACTGCAGGTGCTGTAACACTTAATGTTATAGGTGGTTCTGGCATAACTGCAAATGCAAACGACATAGAAGTTGATTCAACTGTGATACGAACATCCGGTGGACAAACTATTGCTGGTAGTACGCAAATAAACAGTCTTAACATTAACAATGAATACACACTCCCAACAGCAGACGGCGGTGCCAGCCAAGTTTTAACCACAAACGGTTCAGGCACATTAAGTTTCCAAAATCTTAGTGCAGTGGGTTTAACAAACGTGTTTGCTGGTGACGGCATGACCAGAAGCACAGCAATCGGCACAGTTACATTAAACACTGTGGGCGGTTACGGTATTACAGTAAATGCTGACAATATCGAACTTGCAAATGCAGATGTTAGAGGTTTGTTTAGTGCAGGTGGCGATCTATCATACAACAGTGGCACTGGAGCAATTAGCTTCACGGAAAGAACAGATGCTGAAGTTAGAGGATTAATTAGTGCAAGTGGCGATATATCATATGACAATTCAACTGGTGTAATTAGTTACACTACTCCAACAGCAAGAACAGATGCTGAAGTTAGAGGATTAATTAGTGTAAGTGGAAGTTTAAGTTATGATGCCGCAACAGGTGTTATTAGTTACACTGACTCAGATAGAAGTGATGCTACAATCAGAGGTTTGTTTAGTGGCGGAACAGGTATTACTTATAATAGTGGTACAGGTGCTATTAGTTTAACAGACACTGGCTACATAACAGGCGTTACAGCCGGTACTGGTTTAAGTGGTGGAGCAACTTCAGGAACAGCAACACTAAATGTAAGTGACTTAACTGTAGCAGAATTTGCCGGAGCGGCAATACAAATTGCATCAGAAAGTTATGCAGATAATGATACTTCATTAATGACATCAGCGGCTATTAGTGATAAGATTGAAAGTTACGGATACTCAACTACAACAGGTGATATTACAGCAGTAACAGCAGGATCAGGATTAACAGGTGGAGCAACTAGCGGAGGTGCAACATTAAATGTAGGCGCCGGTAGTTATATTGTTGTAGCAGCCGATACAGTAGCAGTTGACGCAACAAGTGCAAACACAGCAAGTAAAGTAGTAGCAAGAGACGGCAGTGGTAACTTTAGTGCCGGCGTTATTAGTGCAACAGCAACGGCAGCAAGATATGCTGACTTGGCTGAGAATTATGTAGCAGATGCAAATTATGATCCAGGTACTGTTTTAATAATTGGCGGTGAACACGAAGTAAGTACTACAGAAGAAGCCGGTAGTTATAAAGCAGTTGGTGTTGTTTCAACAGACCCAGCTCATTTAATGAATGCAGACTGCGAAGGCGAACATGTAGTTGCAGTAGCATTGCGTGGAAGAATACCTTGCAAAGTATTAGGCAATGTAAACAAAGGCGATGTACTTATTACTAGTGACTTACCAGGACATGCAATGGTTGCATCTAACCCTCAAACACTAAGTCCTTTACAGATAATTGGCCGAGCATTAGAAACTAAAACTGACGCACAACCCGGTGTCATTGAAATCCTAGTATAAAACCCATTATACATTTCAAATAGATAAATACTTACAACGGACTAGACAGTGCAATTGCACTGACAGTGTGTATTTACACACTCTGAACTAACCGGGGAAATAAATGGCAATTTTTGGAAATTTCAAAGGTACCACTACATCTGAATTCAAGATTGGAAAGAAAGATAGTGGTAGCAAGATATCGACGGGTACTAGACCTGCAGCAGACCTATCAAACGGAGATTTATACTTCGATTCAGCAAACGCAACGTTAGACATATACGAAAGCAGCTGGAAAAACATAGGCGAAACTTTAACTGAATTAAACGTTGATGACGGAACATTATTTGTTGACAGTACAAACGATACTGTTAGTATAGGTTCAACGGCATCTAATGAACGATTATTTGTTAACGGTAACTTACGATTAGGAACAAATCCAAGCCTTCAATTCTCTGGTTCAGCACTAGATTTAAGACATTCAAATGGCACAGCAACTCAAATACGCATAAGAGATAACAGCAGTAGCAGTGATCCTATATTTAAAGTATATGACGCAGACAATACTAATGAAGTCTTTAAAGTACAAGGCAGTGCAACCACAATTAATAATGCATATACATTACCAACAACAGATGGTTCCGCAGACCAAGTTTTAAAAACAGATGGTAGTGGAACACTTTCATTTACAACAGTAAGTGCAAATCCAGAAGGTGGCAACACTGATATACAGTTTAACGACAGTAGCTCTTTTGGAGGCAACGATGCATTAACATACGATAAGAGTTCAAGCACATTAAAAACTGGTGTTGTACAAGGCGTACTTTTTGAACCTATATCAGATTACGGTTCCATAACAGACACAGCAAATATGGTAATCAGTTTTGGTACAGTAGAAGAGTCAGCAACAGTTGGCGACTATGAGTACATTAAAGATACATTTGGACCAACAAGTGATTCCTATGTAGTTGCAAATTTACCAGATTCATCAGTAGCAGGTCAAATGATTTATGTAAGCGATGAAACAGGTGGAGCAGTCATGGCATTTAGCGATGGTAGCAATTGGAGAAGAATTACAGACAGAGCAATAGTAAGTTAAACATAATAGGACACACACATGCCAAGAGCAAAAAAGGAAACTAAAGTTTCTAAAAAAACACAAACAAAAAAGAGTACTAAGGTAGTAGAAGAAAAACAAGCAATAGGAACTTCTAGAATAAAAAAAGAAGAATCTACTGTAGATGTTTTAGCAGAATTTAAAGAAGAATTAAAGAAAGAATTATATAAGGAAATTAGAGAGCAAGTAATTGCAGAAAATAAGAGACTTGAACACATTGAGAAAACAAAGGAAAAAGTGGAAGCAACAATAACCAAATCAGAATTAGTACTGTCGGGCATTGAAACATTCCGCTTCACTGGTAACAAAGATGGTCTCAATGTTTCTAAGAATGACACTGTGATGCAGAGCTTTAACAAAGGCGGCGCAGTTGGTATTGGAACAACATCACCTAAAGCAATAGGCCCAGGTAGTGTTCATATTAGATCTAATTATAACAGTGAAGCATCTTTACCAGTTGATGGTAAAGGACAAGTAAGAGGTTTACTAGTTGAAAGTGATGCTGACGATAGCAATGCATTTTTATTTAGAGGCGTCAGTAGAAAAAATAGACAGGGATTAAATTTAACAGGCTCAGGAGAATTGTCGTTAGGTTTAATGCATGATGATACACAAAGTAAATTCAATGTGTATCAGCCGGTTCATAACAAAAATGTATTACATGGTTATGCACCTAGTAGATATTTTAATAGTAATTTAATAGATATCGAAACACAGGCAACTTCTAATAAAGCATATAACTTTATAGAAGCAAAAAATCAGAGTATGGAAAACGGCGACGAACATGCTCAAAAAGTTTTTACAGTAGATGGCACAGGAGCAATATACAGCGACGGTACTGTCCACAGTAACAATACAGGTTACGCAGAAATGTTTGAGTGGGGTGACGGTAATCCTCGCAAAGAAGATAGAACCGGATATGTAGTTACACTTAGCCCAAAAGGCCAGTTAGTAGTTGCAAACGAAGGTGACGACATTGTTGGAGTTGTTGCAAAACAGCCGGCAGTTATTGGCGGCGCAGCTTGGAATTATTGGAACGACAAATATTACGCTGATGAGCGTGGAAACAGAAAGGGATTAGGTGTACACATAATGGAGTGGGAGAAACGAGACCACACTATTGAAAGTCATTTTAATTCTACACTACCTAGAGATTTTCAGACTCCTGAAAATACAGTAGTGTATGAAACTCATCCAGACGGTAGTGATATGTACACAGGACATGAAACAGAAGAGTTCAATAGACAGCAAGAGTACAAAGGAAGAACGGAACGCAATGAGTGGGCAACGGTAGTAATACACGGAACTGCTACAGTGTGTAAGGGACAAATAACAGGGCAGTCATGGATTAGGTTAGCTGATATATCAGATGACTTAGAAAGATGGCTAATTAAATGATATTGATAAATAGTGTTAAATAATAAATCATTTTCTAACAAGATTTTAGGGGAATAAAAATGGCAACAGCTATTCAGTTTAGACGCGGTACGACCGCACAACACAGCTCATTTACTGGCTTGGTGGGTGAAATCACGGTCGATACCGATTTGGACACGCTTCGCGTCCATGACGGCTCAACTGCTGGTGGAACACGATTAGCAAAGTACAGTGAAGTTGTAGCAGCAGCAACAGGTGATATTACATCGGTTGTAGCAGGATCAGGATTAACAGGCGGAGCAACAGATGGTGATGCAACCATAAGTTTAGATTATGCTAACATAGCAGGTAGTTTAATACCAACAGCTAACGTTACATACGACTTAGGTTCATTAACAAAACAATGGCGAGACATATATGTTGGACCAGGTTCATTATACGTTAACGGTACAAAAGTACTTGAAGACAATTCAGGAACAATTCAGTTTACAGCAGACAATAACCAGAACATCAGTATTTTAACTACTGGTAGTGGTGACTTGGAAATGACAGCAGGTGGAGCAATCCAACTGAAGTCAGACATTGTATTAACAACAGCAAAAACAATCACATCAAGTGGCGGTGTTAAGTTTGGTTCAAACATTAACATGAACAGCAGCAACATCAACAATGTTGATGATCCTGTTGCGGCACAAGACGCAGCTACTAAAGCATACGTTGATGCACAGGTTGATACTGCAGATGCATTAAGTGAACTAAGTGGTGACACAGATGATGTCACAGAAGGTTCAACTAACTTATACTATACAGATGCAAGAGCACGTGGTGCTGTTTCAGTAACAGATTCAGGCGGTGACGGTAGTTTAGCATATAACAGCACATCAGGTGTAATTACTTACACAGGTCCAAGTGCTAGTGAAGTAAGAGCTCACATTAGTGTTACTGACTCAGGTGGTGATGGCGGATTAAGTTTCGATAACTCCACAGGTGTTATTACTTACACAGGTGTAAGTGCAGCAGAAACTGAAGCAAGAATTGACGCTCATTTAACAGGTGGTGATGGTATTGATTATAGTGCTGGTGATGTTGCAGTAGATAGTACAGTTGTTAGAACAACTGGTGCTCAAACTATAGCAGGTGCTAAGACATTCAGTAATGATGCAACGTTTAATGGTAATGTTACTATTAGTGGTACACAAACTATTGTTAATTCACAAATTACAAGTTTAGCAGATAGCGTTATAGAATTAAACAGAGATGCAAGTGGAACTCCAAGTGAAGATGCAGGACTACAAGTAAACAGAGGTTCAAGTGCAGATGTTAACTTAATATGGGACGAAAGTGAAGGTTACTGGTCATTTACAAATGACGGTTCTTCAAACTTTAAGATAGCAACAGAAACAGATGACCTAGTTGAAGGTTCAACTAACCAGTACTTTACTCAAACAAGAGCTAGAGGAAGTGTTAGTGTAACTGATGCAGGTGGTGATGGTTCATTAGCATACAACAGTGGCACAGGTGTAATTACTTACACAGGTCCTAGTGCTAGTGAAACAAGAGCTCACTTTAGTGCAAGTACAGGTATTGCTATTTCAAGTGGTGCTATTAGTACAACTATTACACAATATACTGATTCAGATGCACAAGGTGCTATATCTGTAACAGATGCAGGTGGTGATGGTTCATTAGCATACAACAACGGTACAGGTGTATTAACATACACAGGCCCAAGTGCAGCAGAAGTACAAGCACATATTAGTGCAGGTGGCGATCTATCATACAGCAGTGGTGTAGTTAGTTTCACAGAAAGAACAGACGCAGAAGTCCGTGGCTTAATTAGTGCAAGTGGCGATATATCATATGACAATTCAACTGGTGTAATTAGTTTTACTAATGACGCAGGTGACATTGAAAGTGTTACAGCTGGTGCAGGTATGACAGGCGGCGGTTCAAGTGGTGCAGTTACTCTTAATGTTATAGGTGGCAGTGGTATTACTGTAGCGGCAGATGCCGTTAGTATTACTGATTCATATGTTGATGCATTAGCAGACGCAAGAATTTCAAATGCAATACTAGATTCAGACAGCATGACAGGTGCATTAGCAACTAATGTTCCATCAGCAGAGTCTGTTAAAGCATACGTTGATGCACAGGTTGATACAGTAGATCATTTAAGTGAATTAGGTGGTGACACTGACAGCGTTAGCGAAGGTTCAACTAACTTATACTATACAGATGCAAGAGCTAGAGCAGCAATTAGTGAAGGTTCAACACAGTTAAGTTATAACAGTGGTACTGGTGTATTAACATATACACAGGGTGATACTGATACTGTAGCAGAAGGTTCAAACCAATATTATACAGATGGTAGAGCTAGAGCAGCAATTAGTGTAAGTGGTAGTTTATCATACAACAGCACAACTGGTGTTATTAGTTATACTGACTCAGACAGAAGTGATGCTACAATCAGAGGATTATTTAGCGGTGGAACAGGTATTACATACGACGATAGCACAGGTGCTATTAGTTTAACAGATACTGGTTACATTACTGGTGTTACAGCAGGAACTGGTTTAAGTGGCGGTGCTACAAGTGGTACAGCAACATTAAATGTAAGTGGCTTAACAGTAGCAGAATTTGCAGGATCTGCAATTCAAATAAGCTCTGAGAGTTATGCAGACAACAATACATCATTAATGACTTCAGCAGCTATTAGTGATAAGATTGAAAGTTACGGATACTCAACTACAACAGGTGATATTACAGCAGTAACAGCAGGTTCAGGTTTAACAGGTGGCGCTACAAGTGGTGGTGCAACTCTTAACGTTGGAGCAGGTTCTTATGTAGTAGTAGCAGCTGACACTGTGTCAGTAGACGCAACATCAGCAAACACAGCAAGTAAAGTTGTAGCCAGAGACGGTTCAGGTAACTTTAGTGCAGGAACTATTACAGCAACAGCAACAGCAGCAAGATATGCGGATTTGGCTGAGAACTACGAAGCAGATGCAGAGTACGAAGCAGGAACAGTTGTTAAGTTTGGTGGCGATAAAGAAATTACAGCAACAGACAGCGAAGGCGACAGTGCTGTAGTTGGTGTTATCTCAACAGACCCAGCTCACTTAATGAATGCAGATTGTGAAGGTATAGCATTACCAGTAGCATTAGCAGGACGAGTACCTTGTAAGGTAGTTGGTCCAGTTGCTAAAGGTGACTTAATGGTATCAGCTGGTGAAGGCAGAGCTAAAGCAGACAATGCGGCACAAGCTGGTCATATCATTGGTAAAGCAATTAGTGCAAACGAAGACGGCGAAGGTGTTTGTGAAGTACTAGTTAACATGATGTAAACAATACTTAGGTAAAATAAAGAGCACTCTCCGGAGTGCTTTTTTTTTGACTTTAATGTCATAAATACTGTTATAGGTAGGTAGGCTTCCTATAACGAGTGATACACAGACATACACCGTAAAGACACAATGTAAACACGGCGGAGCAATCTATGAATGAGATTTTTGGATTAATAGGAGAAGTAGGAGCACCAATTGCTGGTAGTCTAGTAATGGGTTTCTTTATATTCTTAGTTATAAAACAAATACTCGAAGGAGTAGTTGATCAAGTAAAAACACTTACAATTTTTTGTAAGAGTTTAGAAAACCGTGCATCGACAATGTCAAATGAGATGATTAAGATTGACATGCTTGTAAGTAGTGCATTAGATTTACGACCAGACATCGAACGTATCGCTAGAGCTGAAAACTTTGTGGAAGAAGGCAAAGTTGATGTAAGGAGAGACTAGTGAGATTTTGGGATTACGAGTTTGAAGTTTTAGACGAAAACATTATTTTTGATGAAGAATTAACAGCAGAGCAGCTGAGTGTTAAGCCAGGAGATGGCTTTATTACTTTTGTACAAGAAGACGGCACAGTAATACTTAGAAAAATAGACTTAACTAAGGTTGAGCAGATATCGTTAAAGAAGGTTAAGGTAGTAGAATAAATGGAAGAAATTGTCAACGCTATAAACGACTATGGATTTCCTGTGGTAATGAGCGTTGGCCTCGGATATTTTGTGTATTATATTTGGTGGTTTATTGGAGAACAAATTGATCCAGCATTAGAAGAAATGCACATGGCATTAATTAAAGTTATAGACAAAACTCGTATGCTAGATCAAGATCTCATACGACTACAACAAAAAGTAAATGTTGTACTTGAATATAAAGCCAAAGAACAGATTATAAAGGATGCTAAGAACCAGGAAGCAGTTAAAAATTTAAAAAGGAAGGAATAACACATGTTTAATGACAAACACAAAGATACACCACTATTAGTTTTAGGTTATATCTTATTAGGTATGATAGTACTACTATCTACTACTGCAAACGCAGATCAATTAACACACAAATTTAAATCACCAAGTTTTAGTGGGATAGGCACAGGCGCCCATTACCTTACTATTGAAAACCAGGAAAAAAGTCGCAGAGATAAAATCAAAGACGACATTGAGTCTGCTTTAAGACAAGCAGAACGAGAAGATGCTAACAGCACAATAAACAAATTCATAAGAAACTTAGAGTCTCGAATATACGCACAAATATCAAAAGGATTGGTAGATAGTATGTTCTGTGACCCAGCAACAGTAATAGCATGTACAAATTCAGACGCAGGTGATTTTACTATCGAAGGTAATACTGTGTCATACTTAAGAACTTTTAACGAAGACGGAATGGAAATAATTAGACTTACTATTACTTCACCCGACGGCACTGTAACAGAAATTGAAATACCGATTGGAATCGGAAGTATAGGCGGCTAATGATTAAAAATATAGCAATTGCATTTATGTGTGTAGGCTTGTTCTCAGGTTGTGCAAGTATGGCCATACCTGGTGATTCAAACTGCAACACTGGATTCTTAGAATGCGTAGAAGAGCCTAAAGAAGTACAACTACCAACATATACAAAATTAAGACAACTGCCACCGGCTAAAACAAGACCGATTGTAGCAGTATACAAGTTTGACGATTTAACAGGACAAAGATTAAGCTCAGACGGAGCTGCAAGTTTTAGTACAGCAGTTACTCAGGGTGCAAAATCTTTATTAATAGACGCACTCAAAGCAGCAGGCGCTGATTCAGATCCTAAAGGAGCATGGTTCAGAGTAGTTGAAAGAGGCTTGGGTCTAGATAATCTAGTGAGAGAAAGACAGATAATCCGTAGCACACGTGATAGTTACGCCACGGCTGAAACTGCTCCACAAGACGTACAACCATTATTATTTGCAGGAGTGATATTAGAAGGTGGTATTATAGGATACGACACTAATGTTGAGACTGGCGGTAATGGTGCTCGTTACCTAGGAATAGGTACAACTAATCAATATAGAAGAGACAGCGTTGTAGTTTCTCTTAGAGCAGTTAGTGTACTTACTGGGGAAGTGATCATAAATGTACAGACATACAAAACCATTCTCAGTGTTGGACTAGGCAGTGATGTATTCAAATTTCTCGATATGGATACAAAATTACTAGAACTTGAGACTGGTATGACAGAGAATGAAAGTGTAACATGGGCGGTCAGGTCAGCGATTGAAGCCGCAGTATATGCTCTCATCGAACAAGGAGACGAAAGAGGTTTCTGGAAAATAAATTATCCGTTATCGGATGACACTACAGATGGCGCAGTCGACGGTGCCAACACAGAAGAAGAAACTAACCCCTCTAACGACATAAGGTTGTCAGAGGATAATGATAATGATTAATCATATATGGAGAATATAATGAAGACTTTTACACGCAAAATGTTTGCAGGTGTCTTCGCTACGATTTGCTTTATGTCAATGAATATAGCTGCGGCAGACAATGAAGTTTTAATCGATCAAGTAGGTGATAACTTAACTTTAACTATCTTACAGGCTGGTTACGGTAACAGTTTATCCGGGGATTCAAGTCAAAGCACAGACTTAACACTCACAGGTGCATCGTTAATTGTAGACTTAATACAAGACGGTAATTTGAATGAGATGTTTGGTTCGTGGGTTGCAGACGGAAACGGCTCTGCAGTACTTGACTTTTACTTCCAAGGCGATAGTAATATTTGGGATATGAACATGGGTGCTACAGGTAGTGCTGATTACAACGACATCTTGTCAAACATAGTAGGTTCTAGTAACTTATTTGATATAGACATCGGTGGTAACGCAACTGCTGAAAGCAACAACATAGATCTACTTATACTAGGTGATAGGAACGACTTTTCAACTAGTTTTACTAACAGCAAAGTATGGGCTGCAGGTACTGGAAACAACAGTACTGGCACACAGACTTTAGCAGGTATAGTAATAGATTCAAGTAACAATGTTTGGAATTTTGATATTACAGGTGACGACAATGCATTCGCAACAAAACAGGCTAGTAATGGTGGCAACAGTATGACTGTAGAACTCATGGGTTCAGATGGAGACTTCCAACTGATACAGAACATGACATCTACATGTACACCAGCATGTGCTGGTGTTATCAATTTAGATATTGATAGTGAAAATGCATCAGTTAGCGTTGTTCAGCAAGACTAAGTGGCTTTTGCTACTTAGTTGCATTGCAACAAGTTCAATTAGTGTCGCTAATAATAGTATTGGCGACATTTTTGAGCAATCAGGTTCAGTAGGTAAAATATCACGGACCACAGGCGAAATACTACAGGCAGAACTAAAAGCAGGTATTATTAGCATGGACGAAGTAGAGACTGCTAACGGCAGATTAAAAATTAAATTTGTAGACGATACGCAAGTTAGTCTAACAGAAAATACATACATGGAAATTAACGAGTATGTATACGATCCAGATCCTAACAAAAGTAGGATGGCATTAAATTTTGTACAAGGTACTGCAAGATTTGCCACAGGTGGATTAGGCTTAGTGCCTAGAGAAAATATACAAATAGAAACCCCCACCGCGAGTATCGGTATTAGGGGAACAGATTTTACTACCACAGTAGATGAACTGGGTAGAAGTTTAGTAATATTATTACCAGATGCTAATTGCACAGACAAAGTTAAATTAGAAGAAGGGTGTAGACCCAGTGGTAGTATAACAGTAAGTAACTTAGGTGGTACGCAATTACTCACAGAAGCATATCAAGCAGTAATGGTTAGCACATTAGAAACTATACCAACACCACCGGTTAAGATACTAAACTTAAATTTAGACATGATAGACAATATGTTTATTGTGAGCGAGCCAAAAGAAATAGTTGAGGCAGAAGAAGAACAAGCAGACCAATTAAAAGGCGATGGTGGAATGCTAGACTTTGACGGATTAGATCAAGAATTATTAGAGCAAAATATTTTAGATACAAATACAAAGTATCAATTTGAATTTACAGAGTTAGATATAGATTACTTGAATGTAGAATTTTTAGATGACTTACTAGATGTGTTAAGCGACGATATTGATCAACTTGAAGAACAAAATACTGGAGGAGATAAATTAGTAAACCAGCGTTGGGGATTTGATCCTGTAACACAGTTTAACTCATTCCCAGAATTTGATGGTAAGGTATTTTTTCTAAAACAAGTTAGTAACAAAGTAGGAATAAAATTAGCACAAGGATCGCAGGCACAAATTATTATTAACGACCAAGATACAGGAGAAACTGTGTTTTGCCTAAACAACTGTGAAGGCATATACATTAGTATTACACAAAATGATTAAAAATATATTAAACAAAATAACAGGAACACACTTAGGCATACTAGTTATATTAATGTTCTTTACTGCACAGGCATGCTACGGATCAGATAACGAAGTTCATATAGACCAGTCAGGAAATGACTTGGTGCTGGATATATTACAAGCAGGTTACGGAAATAAAGTTAGATCTTTAAATAACGCAGCAAGTAAAGCAGTTCTTTATGGTGCTACAAATACAGTAAGCATACAACAACGAGGTAACAATAATGATTTGGGTATGTGGACTAGTGGTAGTAATCAAATATCTGATGCCTATGTAGAAGGAAATAACAACGATTTGTTTTTAGATAACCACGGTAACTACAACCAACTAAAAGCAGATATAATGGGTGATAGCAATTATGCTTGGTTAGAAATAGGTGCCAGCAATCTTCACACTAATAATGAAATACAACTTTGGCAAGCAGGCGATGATCATTATGCTTACCTCGAAGTATTGTCTGGTACCAATAATAGTATCGATGCTTTCCAAGGCGGCGGACAGAATGACAATTATATTAGAGCTATTATGGGTTCAGGGTCAGATAATAACGATCTTAAAATATGGCAAGGCAAACATGCTGACGGCAGTACTGACACAGACGAAACCGGCGACCACGAAGCATATTGGACTGTGACTGGAGATAATAATGCATTAGCAAGTTATCAAACAGACACAAACAGATCTTCAGGCGGAGCAGGACACCATTTAGCAAATATTATTTCAGGCGATAGTAATACTGTAGCACATACACAAATGGGCAAAGCAGGACACGATGGCTTTATAGAAATAAACGGTGATAGTAACACTGTTGATTTATATCAACGAGGCAACGGTGGCGTTAAATGGGCAGACATTGTGTTAGAT
>WLWF01000485.1_pt1 | contig 38250 bp, 46 predicted proteins | sample 6718331 | NCBI WGS metagenome assembly WLWF01 (sample SAMN12718692, study PRJNA515312) | sponge metagenome | isolation source: marine sponge | host: Mycale hentscheli | place: New Zealand: South Island, Marlborough, Capsize Point | collected 2003-05-01 | reverse complement strand
TGCGTCTAGGCTCCACATTGTTTTGTGAAACTTTTTACGTATGCCACGTTGGCCTTTCCATTCGTTACCAAACCATTTTCTTAGTTCAGCAATGATATCATACCATTGGTCAATGTAACGTATTTCAAAATAAACCTTGTGCATTATAAAACCTCTCGTAAGATGTTAAATAATTTTTCGTGGGCAAATCGGTTCGCATGTACAAAATCTGGCGCAAAAAATTGAGGACATTGTGACATATTGTCTCTGCGTTCACTGGTATCTGTTAACTGTGTAAGTAAAAATCCAGTGTTTTCAAAATTATTTGATTTCATTTTATCAATTATCGGAAGGTCAGGTAGTAAATCAAAAAGCGGATTCTCAGTTCTATGATTGTCATTCAAACATAAATTTATCATACTTTGACATGCGATAAAAACTCCTGGGTATTCTTTTTCAAATGCATCAAGCCATAGCACGTCACTACATCCTCCAATTAAGCCTATTCTAACATTATATTTAAGTGCAAGGCCAGACAAACGGTAGTAATATCCAGATATAATTCTACGTATGTAATCAATGTCAATAACACTATTCAAAGGTAACCTGCGTCTATAACATCTGTGCCACTCCGTTTGGAACACAAAAATGCTATCTACATCTGATACCTTTCCAACTGATTTTAATGTATTAAGGCTATTATTTAATTGGTTCCAGACATCAGTATTACTCGCATCGCCAACACTTAGGTTAATTACAGTATATCCATCATCTTGTAAATATTGTTCAAGCCCTGTGTGTGTAACTGAGCCAAACTGAACAAATGGGCCAGTGTCGTCGGGCACTCCGACTTCGCCACACCCCCAACTATCACCAGCAATAATAATCATATTTTTTCACCAGCCTCAAATCCTCTAAATCTTTCAAATCTAGGAAAACGTAAACTGTATGTTCCGTCTTGATTCTGTGTTACTGCATCAGCTTTGACTTCAACAATATAACCAACTAGACTATCTTTTCTAGTCCAAAAGTCATCCCTATCACTATCAGACAAGCCGCTTCCAACGTTAACACGTATGGTACGATCTTCGTCGACACCTTCGCATACAAGAGCTCCCAAACGTCCTGCATTTCTTCCTGTTCCTTCTTCAATGTCAATTACCTCCAAGTCTACTGTTATAACTGGCTTCCACTTCATCCAAAATGTACTACGTCTACATTCGTATGGAGCATCAAGTTTCTTAATCATAATGCCTTCATAACCTTCAGCAACACAGTCATTTGCATAATTTGCCATAAATTCGTGTGCTTCAGGTTCGTCTAGGTTGATTTGCTTGCCTTTGACCATAACAACGTTTTGCATTTGTACTCTATTTACAAGACTTTCCAGAGCAAGTAATCTATCAATTTGACTTGTATTACAAAAACCACGTTTAAAATCATCAAGTATCATAAAGTCAAACACATTAAACACACTGTCAGTTGCAGTATGATCTTTTTTAGTAGCACCTCTCATAAGTTCTTGAAAGCTCTTACCAGTAATCTCACCATCTATGACTAATGCATCAGTATCATGTGATCTAAACGTGTCTGCTATCTTAGCAAGTTCTTTTGCAATGTGCGGAAAGTTTTCAAACTCTTTGCCGTTTCTACTGTACAAGTTTACAGTACCAGTTGCATGAATGATTGCAATAGTTCTTACGCCATCTAACTTTGGCTCGATCATTACTTCGCCTGCAAGTTTCTTAGGATGTCCTTTTGAGTCTGTTGCTAGTTGTACTTCAAATACAGGAATCTTCCATTCTGTTTTACCAACAATTTTGTTAAGTGTTTTACTTGTGATACCACAACGTAAATCTTTTATAAGCACACGTCTTGCTAACAGGTTCCATTGATCACTGTCAAACTTTTCACTCATTAGTTGCACTGCTTCTCTGGCGGCATTGCCTGTGATAGTTCTAGTACGTAAACTTTCGCACAATCCCCAAAATGCTACCCAAGGATTTTCTCTGTGTTCATAGCCAGATGTTTCAGCAACCTGTTTAATGTTGTACATGAAGTATGGATTGTATGCAAGATAGCAATTGTATAAAAAGCATTCTGCACTATGACTACCTAGTCTAGCAGCCACAAGTGCTTTTTCAATTACACCTTCTTTGTGTAAGCGACTATTGCTTTCCTCAAGATCTTGTATCCAATCGCAAGCCACTTGTAATCCATTATAATTTTTTGAAGTGTATTTTATTTTGTTTAGCACGAGTGATGTCTCCATTCCTGTTACATATCATACTATAAGTATACAACGGTTCTATGGGTTTGTCAACCGTTTTTCTGGTCCTGGACCGTCTTTTTCTTTCTGATAGAACCATCCACTTAGACTATAACGAGGATGATCAGCCCCTATGCTCACTGGCGATACAAAGTGTGTATTAATATCTACCTTACTAACATCCATAAGCACTAGCCTGTTTCCATAAGGTATTATACTTTCTTTAATATTTTTGCCTGTATTGTCCATAATACAAAGTTGTCCGCCCCAATCAGGTTCCCATGCCGGATTAAAGTAGAATATGTAAGCACACCATCTCCTTACATCGTTATGCATTTTAAGCCAACTTTGATAGTCGTAGTATCCATAGTTTCCATTTTTTGCAACCATATTAGGAAATCCAGTAATGTCAGTGGCTAGATCATGAAATGTATAATCAGGTTGTCCATGGGTATAATCTTCTTGTATAATATGATTAAATTCCGTTACCAATGGATCAGTATGATTTTTCTTATCTTTGGCTGCTACATATACATGGTGAAAGTAACTGAAGTTGCCTTTGGCGTTCTGTATATATTGTTCTAGTGTGTGTTGAAACTCGTCTGTGTGTTTATAATCAACTGCATATGTTCGTACATCTATACCTGTAGCCCTTGCACGAAGTTGATATGGCATTTCTGGAGCGGCTTTGTATAGTGCTTGTATATGTTCTTCTTGTAGAACATTGTCAATTACACAGTATCTGTTTTGTGTAAAGTCTGCTTTTGCTTGTGCAATATTATCTCTGTTGAACATTAACTTCTAACTATGATTGCATCTGCTTGTGCAACTGTATACGTACTGCTCGCAATTTGACCAGGATTTGAAGGCAAAGTTTGTGGTATCGGAGCATCCGATTGTATATTTGCAGTAGCAAGTTTGTCTACATTCCTTGCTTCTCGCATTGCACCAACTGCGGCCTGGCCACCTGTACTTGAAAAATTCATTACACGTTCTAATAGTTCACTTGCTCCACCTGCAGTGGTATCTAATGCAAAAGCAGGTAAATTACTTGCAAGTTGTATTGCAGTATTGTCTTGTGACTGAACTACCGTAAGATCTAAATCCATCTTAATACGAATAAGTTTCTCTCTTGCCTGTTGATCCTGCATACGTTTGAAATTACGTTGAATAATCTGTGCTCCAGGATTAGCATTGTAGAAACTGGTCATTAATGTTTTGGCGGCTGCTATAATGCCTTCAAAGGCTTCTGTTTGTGTAGCATAGGTGCCGGCACCGTATACACCGGCTGGAATGACATATGGTGTAACCGCAGGAGGTGTTGGATCGTAGGCACCAGCAACAAAAAAATCTATAACTTTGTAGATACCTGTGTTTGCACTTGCTGATCCATCATCACGTGTAAAAACATCCATTGCACCTGAGGCAATAAGTTTTTCCATTTCAATTTTGTTTTGTTGCAACGGCGCCGCACTGTTATATCCTGCCGCATAACCAATCACATCGCTTATGCTATAAGTTCCATTTGGCCCTGTTGCAAGTGTAATTCCGTCTTGCGTTTTATATGTTGTCGTCCAAAAGGTAACAACCTCAGGCTCAACGTAGGTTGTTTGATTTTGTATTAAGTCTAAATCTTTAAATGTTTCAGCAGTAGTACTTGCAGTTGCTAATAGATTTGCAGTGCTTCCGTCAATACCTTTTACCTGTCCAAAGCTTCGTGCTAATGCACCATTGGCTACTGCTAAATCATCAGGAAGTGCACCAGCAAGATTTGTGCCTAAATCATTAAATTCAGCATTAACTGCACCGTTAGATGTGTAAATTGCCCGGTCACCCACACTGGCTGTCCTTAGTGGTGCCGTAAGTGTTGAAAAACTTGTAGGGAATAGTTTTTGCGGATTCATTAGGTCTCCGCCTTTTGCTATTGCCGCTTGTGTATTTCCTAGTATGCCTTTTACATCACCTAATTCTGCAGTTGATAATCCATCAAATGCATTAAAGACTTGACTCTGTATATTGTTAGGTAATGCAGGACCAATTTCAGCTACCTTATTAAGATCAACACCTAGACTACCAAGTGTAAGTCCGCTTGTACCAGAATTCACTACATTAGTTATTGTGCTTAAATCTCCACCTAAACTACTTGCAATACGAGGATCAATTGTTATATCAGCAATCTTATCGTACATAGGACCGAGATTACCTGCAAGGTCCATATTTTTTAAAAGTTGTCCCGGTGATCCTAAATCACCTATGCTTTCAAAATTTATAGTTTGTCCAAGACTACCTAAGTCTGTTCCAAAGTCTGGCAATGCATTTGTTATGCCAGTAAGGTTGCCGCTCATTATGCCATCCATGCCAGGGAAGGTCCCGCCAGCAAATGCACTTGCACTGTTTGTTGCGGCGGCAATCATCGAATTAGCACTACCAACAAATCCATCTGCACTACTAAACACACTGCCAAACTTTTTAGCACTGCCTAGTATATCTGAGCCAGTAACACTACCTCCCATTACCTTGGCCGCTTCTGATAAGCCAGTTGGAAGTACACTTCCGATGCCAGTTGATGGACCTAATACTGCAAGAGCATCTCCTGAGAACACATCAAAGCCTGCACTGAAAGCATTGTCACCTAGTCCGCTTGCCATATTACTAAATGTTTGGGGCATAGTACCGCCAAGTCCTGACACACCACTGATTGTGCTTGTTAGTGCAGTTGGTGCCGCTAATCCTTGAAAGGCAGCTTGATTACTAGTAAAACTAGCCATGCTTACATCGCCGGTTAGTCCAGTGACACTATCAGTTATATTGTTTGTAATTCCACTCGTTGACTTTAAGACTTCACCGCCAATATCGCCAACCATACCTGCACCAGCAGTAAGCACCGTTGCTGTTATTGCACCACCACAAGCCATACTAACCTCGTGGTATTATTACGTCATTGCTACCATTTGCACGTGTGTGTCCACACGTGTCTGGTGATCCGACGTAGTTAATTGGTTTGCCCGTTGCTATTACACTCATGGATCCGAGTGTGGTTTTTGCACTACAATGTATTCCACAACCTGGAGCTCCGCAACATGGATGAGGTGTAACAGATGTTCCTACTAAACAGGCTGCCCTGCCATTAATAATCACAGTGCTTGCACCAGAACCTATTGCGGCTCCACCTGCTGAATTAACGTCACCTATTCTTACTGCTCCTGGCATGTTTATCCTTTTAGTATACCTTTTGTTGGTGTTACAATGCCTGTACTTGCCTGTATATAACTTGCAATTATATCTTTGTTGGTTTCTGTATACATTGTAATGTTATTTGTATTTATGGTCACATTTTTTGTCTCATCTGCACTCATCATTGCAGGCAAAAGTTGCACACCTTGTTGTGTTGGAATTAGTGAAAATGGACCAGATATGATTGTTTCGTTATTATCTGTGCTTACAATTTTACAGATTATTTCACTGCTATCACTCAGTCTGAGTGAATAAGTCTTGTTTGGTTCTAACATGTTGCCTCCGATGTTCCTACTTAATTAGTAGCCGGTGCCATTGAAGCCTGTATTTTCTATGTATTCGCACAGATCATCGTACCCGCCAACTAGTTGTCCATGTATGACAATTTGTGGTACAGTTTTTGCATTAGGTGCAATTTCTAAAAGTTGTTCTCTTGTAACGTCTGTGCCTATCTTGTATTGATTATACTTTACACCCATGTGATCAAATAAGTCTTTGGCTGCATCGCAATAACCACACAAGTCTTTTGTATAAATTTCAATACTCATAAACTAAATCCTGCAAAGCTATTTTTATCTACGTCTTGTTTTGTTCCGCCGTTAACATAACTAGTTATCTCTGTTTCTTGTGGAGCAACTTGTACATCACCACCTGCAATCCACTTTTGTGTCCACGGTAATGGATTGCTTGCACCTTTATAACTGCTAGGTACTCCAACTGCTACCATACGTTTGTTTGCAATCCATTGTACATATTCTTTGAGCAACTGTGCATTAAGTCCAATCATTGATCCATCTTTGAACAAATAATCAGCCCAGGCACATTCTTGTTCTACTGCATCTTCAAACATCTTAATTACTAGTGGCTCGCACTCTGCTTTAATTTTTACAAAGTCTGAATCGTCTTGTGGTAGTATTTTCATCAGTTGTTGTGTACTTGCTAGATGTACATTCTCATCTCGTGCAATAAACTTGATTATTTTAGCATTACCTTCCATCTTCTTAAGTTCAGCAAATGCCCAACTACAAGCAAAGGATACATAAAAACGTACGCCTTCTAAAATGTTAACACTTGCCAAACATATCCACAGTTTCTTTTTAAGTTCGTATAGATCAATTTTAATTTTCTTACCGTTTACAGTGTGTGTACCTTCACCTAGTAAGTTGTAGTAACTGCAAGTTTCTACTAAATCATCATAGTATGCAGTGATGTCTTCTCCACAGTCAATAATCTCTTGAATGTCCATCATCTCATCAAACACCTTGCTTGGGTTTGCATACACATTACGGATGATGTGTGTATAACTTTTTGAATGTATTGTTTCACTAAACGTCCAAGTAATAATCCAGTTTTCTAACTCAGGCAAACTTACAATAGGACCAAATGCCTCAATTGGTGCTCTACCTTGCACACTATCCAATAAGATTTGTCTTTTTAGATTGCTAGTAAAGATATGCTTTTCATTGGCAGTAAGCTCTTTGAAGTCTTTTGCATCACGTAGTACATCTACTTCTTCTGGACGCCAAAAGAATCCTAACTGTTTGTCAGTAAGTTTGTCAAACTGTCTGTACTTCAGTGTATCATAACGTTGTATGCCGACTCCTCCTGCTGGATCTAAAAATGCAAGACTGGTCGTATGGTCTCTATTGGTTGTATTCAATACACTCATTGTGTTTCCTATATTGTGCAACTATCGCAGGCTTCTTCGTACATAGGCTCTTCGATAGTTAGTTCTTGTTGTTGTGTTTCATTCATCTTGTCTATGTCAATTTCTCCAGCACCATCAAAAGTGTTAAAGTAATACAACTGCTTGTGGCCGTATTTATAACATAGTAGCAGATGTTGTAACATTACACTCATTGGTATCTTTTCATCTTCATAGTGTACAGGGTTGTAAGACGTGTTTACACTTATGCCTTGATCAATATATTTTTGCATAACTGCCATTATCTTTATGTAACCTTCTGGAGACTTTTGGTCCCATAGTAGTTCGTATTTGTTTTTGTAACGTGCATATCCTGGCACAACCTGTTTAAGTACACCATCTTTGCTTTGCTTGATACTTACAAATGCTCTTGGTGGTTCAATGCCGTTTGTACTGTTGCTTATCTGTGCTGATGTTTCAGCAGGCATAAGTGCCATCAGTGTTGAATTACGTATGCCCGTTTCTCTAAGTTGTGTTCTCAATCCTGTCCAGTCAACTGCATCAACATGTAACACTAGTTCATCAACATCTTTCTTGTAGGTGTCAACTGGCAACACACCATCTGAATACTTTGTTTCGTTATTCATTGGACATGCACCAAACTCTTCCGCAAGATCAGCACTGGCTTTTATCAAGTAATAACTCCAGTGTTGAGCCCATGTATCTACTAGTTTAAGTGCATCTGGATCTGAGTAACTGGTATCATTTTTTGCAAGAAAGTATGCAAGATTAATTATACCAACACCAAGCGGGCGTCTACCTTCCGTTGCCATTTGTGCGGCTATGATTGGATAGTTTTGATAACTTAAGAGTGCATCAAGTCCACGTACTGCAAGTGTACATGCCTTTTCCATATCCTCTGGATTTGAAAAACTACCCCAGTTAATTGCACTTAATGTACACAAAGCAATTTCACCGGTTACATCATTTATATCATCAAGAGGCTTGGTTGGCAAGTCTATTTCACAACACAAGTTGCTTTGCTTTATAGGTGCAACATCTGTTTTAAAACTACTGTGCTCATTTGCATGATCTACATTTTGCAAGTATATTCTGCCTGTGTCTTTACGTTCTTGCATGAACGCACTAAACAGTTCTGTGGCACTTATTTTCTTCTTCCGTATACTTGTTTTACGTTCTGCGGCTTCATACAGTTCACGAAACTTGTCTTGATCTTGGAAGAACGCATCGTACAACCCAGGAACATCATTTGGAGAGAACAATGTAATGTCTCCACCATTCATCAAACGTTCGTACATAAGTTTATTAAACTGTACACCATAGTCCATATGCCTTACACGATTGTCTTCCGTACCTTTATTATTTTTAAGTACAAGCAAGTCTTCAACTTCTAGGTGCCACAGTGGATAATATAGTGTTGCCGCTCCGTTACGCACTCCACCTTGTGAACAACTGCGTGTGGCGGCTTGAAACATTTTATAAAATGGCACAACGCCAGTGTGATAAGCATCACCGTTTCTAATAGGTGACCCTAATGCTCTAATACGTCCACCGTTAATACCAATGCCTGCTTTTTGTGAAACGTATTTTACAATTGAACTTGCAGTTGCATTTATACTATCTAAACTATCATCAGTTTCTATTAGTACACAACTACTAAACTGTCTTTGTGGTGTACGAACACCAGCCATTACCGGAGTTGGTAAACTAATTTGGTGTGTTGAAATAGCATCATAGTAATCTTTTACATAACGCAGTCTGTTTTTTCGATCATAGTCTTGAAATAGTGTGGCTGCTATAAGCATGTATGCCATTTGTGGAGTTTCATAAAGTGTTTTTGTAACTCTGTTCTGTACAAGATACTTGCCACGAAACTGTTCCATGGCCGCATATGTTAGTTGTTCATCACGATCATGTTTGACCCAACTGTTGATGGTATTCCATTCTTCTTCAGTGTATTCACTTAACAGTTCTGCATCATAGAAACCCTTTTCAACATTGTGTTTTACAAGTTTGTAAATATGCCACGGCGTTGCACCACCATAAACCATTTTGTTAATATGATATACAATAAGTCTACCAGCAACTGTTTGATAGTTTGGTGTTTCTTCTGATATTAAATCAGCGGCACTTTTTATAAGTGTCTCTTGTATGTCTGTACTTGTGATGCCATCATAAAATTGTACATTACTGCTTATTTCAACTTGGCTTGCACTTACTCCTGTTATATTCTCTGTTGCCCACATAACTACTTTGTGTAATTTTTCAATGTCTAATGCTTCTTTACTTCCGTCTCTCTTGGTAACTTGGATTGTCATCTATGGGGCCTTTCTATCGAATCGTGTGTACAAACATAGCAGAGTCTATGTTTCTGGTTAAATTTTGATTATCTTTAAGTGTCATATTTACTGTGTTATCCGCATTCTAATTAAGTGTGTATAATCCATTGTTCACTTGGACTATATAGTAATTCTGATATACGATTAGTATAACACATTCATAATAATTTTGCAATACCACAATAGGTATTTTTGGCTATAAAAACTTATATGTTAATTATACAGAAAGATGTTCTATTGAATATTTAAAGGTTGCCGCTATAGTGCTTGTGTATTGGATGCTGATTGTTGATCCGCTTTGCACTGCACTCAGTACAAAACTGTTTGGATTGTCTTCTGAAAAGTCATCGACATATGCTAGTGTACCTGCACTATCATCTGTATCCTGTCCTACAACTCTTAACTCTCCAAAACGTATGACGTTGGTTGTTGGTTCTTTGTATTGATATATCACATTGAAAGCAGTTGCATTAAGAGTGTTCACTGTAAAAATTGTTGTGGCACTTCCTTGTACTGTTAGTGCGGAATTTACACCTGCAAGTCTATGATATGTTCCAATTTCAATTTCATCGCCGTTTGTTAATGCATAGCAGGCTTTGTCGTTATTCTTTACACGAGGTTGTGATCTGTCATCAGCATCTGAACGTTCAAACATATCACCAACAGATACATTGTTATCACCGTTGAATTCAATTACAGCGGCTGCTTGGTTACCTGCTCCTAAGTAATCGTTTGCAACGTCTAAAAAAATGTTATATGCACTAATGTTATATGCAACTGCACCAATGCTAATTCCTTGTTTGCCAATTTTATCAAACAAGTTCTGTACAATTCTTACGCCTTCTGGGCCGCCATTGTCTGGTGTGCCTGTGCCTAGCATAACGCCTTGGTATAGGTTTGTAAATTGTGAATTTTGTACAGTTACACCTTGTATATTCTCATCGGTAATAAGTCCGTAACTTAGAAAACTAAACTTACAGTTATTAAATTCTATTTGTTTACAAGTGTTTGATGCAGTACTATCAAAACGTACACCTGCAATATCATCTCCGGCATTTGCAGGATTTGTACTTAGGTTGCCTTTGAAGTTACAGTTAGTTACACTTACACCATCTGCTCTGTCAATAAGCATCATGTCGACACCTGCTTCTAAACTAGTAAAGCTCATACCACTAATTACTATATCTCTTGGAGCAGTTGCACTGTTGTTGCCAATGTTTACACCTGTCTGTTGCAAACTGTCTGCAGTTTGAATAACATATGCACCAAAGGAACTGTCTGATCCTACATCCATTTCAAGTATAGCACTGTCAGGGCCGTCACCAAATAGTTTTGCATAAGGAGGTACCAGTATTGGTTGTGTTATTCTGTAGGTTCCGCCTGGAAAAAATAAACTACGTCTAATTGTTGTATTAGTTTGTCTACAAAACAGTTGAAACAGTGCTCTATTAATAGCATCAGTATCATCTGTAACTCCATCTCCAGTTGCACCAAAGTCTAATACACTGGCAAAGTTATCTAGTTTTGCTTGTAGTGTTTGTGCTACCGGATCACTGGACGTTGGTCCTGTTTGAACAGTGTAACCTGCATGTTCGCCTTTGTAGGTATATGAACTTGATATTGCAAGTATATCACTGTACTGTGTTAGTATCTCAGTGTTACCAATGGCCGGAGCACCTTCTGATATGGTTCCGTTACCTATGTATAATTTACGTTGATCAATTACCCAACCAAATTCTGCACCTGCCAGTTGTGGTAGATTTTCACTTAAACCTTTGCGGTTTGTAATACGCGATACTTGTACTATTGCCATCTATTGAAACTCCGTAATCTAGCAGTATTTACCTATTCTATGTACTGCTTTAGATATTCAAATATATAATGATGAGCCGATCTTCCTGGATGACCACCATCTGGAAATGTGTCTGGGTGAGATTGCCAAAAATTTTGTTTACGTTGTACTTGGTCAAACACTTCAACTGCATATGTTTTATTCTTTACCACACGTTCAGCTGCCATTGGCGTGCCATACATAGATACTATATTACAGTCTTCATGCAGTAGTTTATTCACACTTGGTATTGCAACTTCAAAGTTAAAGTTGTCGGTTGCTACAAAGCCTTCAATATCACACAATCCGCCTATCACAAATATTTCTAAATTGTTTTCTACAGATAATCTATCAATTGCTAAAAATGTTTTGCGTAAACTTTCTTGTGCAAGTGGCAATGGATTTTCCATAGTAGCCTCTAAGTCACGTAATGGATCTGTAATAAACCAAAACACCTGCTGATTATATACATTGCTGTTAGCAACAATATTTACTTGATCCTGATTGCTATCTCCGCCTCTACTTAGATTGCGTACTTTTATTCCTTCGTCTAATGCATATTGTTCAAAACCCTTGTGTACACAGATAGGTACATCGCCTGGTACTATTTGCCATTCGCCACAAGCCCAACTGTCTCCTGCTATAATCATTGTGTATAGTATTTTTCAACACGTTTCCACCATTGCTGGCGCCAGTGTTCAAAGTCATCACCTTCAACAATAAATTCTTGATACAGTGGCTCTTCTTTAAGATGGCCCATTTCGTCGACTGCTGGCTTGACTGCCATTAGCACAACACCTTTTTTAATTTTTGTTCCATACACTTCGTTGTGTGCTTCTGCATATGCACAAAGTTGTAGTTTATAATCTTCAATCCACTCAACTTTTTTTGGTTTGTTTGATTGTTTAAAGTCCATAATTGCATCATCACCACTGTGTACACCGACACAGTCTGTTGTACCTGCATATATTCCCGGAAAGTACATGGGTACTTCAACACCCCATACTTCGTCAACATTGCACATACCTTGTTCTATTACTGCTTGTGCCATAGCATGTGATTGCCAACTAAATGGATTGTTGCCACGCTCTTTAATAGTGCCATCAATACAGTAGTTTTCTAAGTAGGTATGCATACGTGTACCTCTGTTGGCAGCTTCAGTCACTATCTTTTGTGCTTGGTCAGTGCCTACACGTTTACGCCATCTGGCTAAGCCTTCTTGCTTTTCTTTTGATTGTGTAGCACCAAGTATGGTAGTTACACTGGGCACGGCATTGCCATCAGGAGTAGAATACAGTCGCTTGCCGTCGACCTGTTTACGTGAGAGATTTTTGTATTGAAATTTTTCTATAAGCATGTATCTATTATACTATAGTTTTATCCATTCTGCAAGTTTTTTTGCAATTAGAGCATGTCCATTATGATTAGGATGGGCAAAGTTTGGACGTATGTATTCATTATCTTGTACACCAAGTAAGTGCTCGCCATTATGATCAGTTGCTCCTAGCCAATCAGCCGCAGTTTCATTTCCGCCTTTGTAAATTTTATCAGTGTCTACACCAGGTAGCCAATCTGTTTGTCTTATCCATCCTGCAAAGTAATAGTCGTTGATGTTAAGTGTTTTACACATTTGTTGCAGTGTAATTACGCTCATACTTGTTCTAATAGTATCTTTATTGTCATCATGAAAGTGTAATTTTAGTGTTTTAACAAAATCCTTTGCATCTGAACACCAATGTTTTCTTTCGTTACTGTCATGCCGCCAACTCATACCCAATGGCCAATGCATGCTCCTTGCTGGGTTTGTTAAAAAGAAGATTGCAGTTGCATTCTCTAACTTTGATTCAAGAAGTTGTAAAACCATATCTTCGTTACTTGCACCTGGTGAACCATAATTATAAAACTTGTATCCATACTGATCTGCAAGTTGTCGCCCGTACGGGTACTGACCGAGATCCTCTTGTAGTTCTCCGCCTTGTGGCCAACTATCACCAAAAGTTATAAGTGTTTTCATTTATGTAAGTGGGTTTGCGGCATCTGCCATTCCGGCAACTGTATCTTGTGCTTGGTCAACAGTCATGGTGTCAGCACCTTCTTCACCGGTAACTCCTGCACCGACAAGTACAATGTTGTCTGCATCTACATTTTGTATAATGTTCTTTAGAGGATCTTGTGTTGCAAGAGTACGTAGTTGTTGATCAGTGATGTTTACACCCATGTTGTGTGCCATACTGAGAAAAACATCTATTGGTACTGTGTGTTGAGTATCTTCGTCATCAGCTCTGCCCAGCAGATATTCTGCTAGTGCAGTTAGTTGTTGTGCAGATGGTTTGTCAGATCTACTGGTGAACTCAAGGATACGCATAGATCAAGGATACGGATTGCTATGACGTTTGGCATGTTTCATTACGACGTATGCCTTTTTAAGTGCTTCTCTAACATCTTCGAAATGATGGGTAACACCGTCAAGTTTTCTGGAAATCTTAGCTAGATAGCCATCATCCTCAAAGGTATTGATCATATTAGCGACTTGCTCCATTCTGAAGTCAAAGAGTTCATCAATTTTTTTTAGAATTTCATCTTCTTCTGGACTATTATATGCCGGTTTGTCATCATCTTCTTTGAGAGGTTGTGCTATCTGATCTAGTTTTTCTTGTAATGCTCTGTATTCTGTTGCGTTCATTATCTTCTCGCTCTTCCTAATGCACCATCTTGTACATCAACGTTTACGTCGACTTCTTCGCCGCCTGCTTCTGCATCAACGTTTACGTCTGCAGTTGCATCAATTGGATCTGCCGCTAGTGGATCTGCTACTGGCTCATCAATAGCCGGAGTGCCTGCAACTTCTTCTTGTCCTGGTACCACAGGAGCAACACCTGTTAGTGTTCCTTGTGCAGTTTCCATTTCAACTTTTGAAGCCTGTATTGCATCAACTAACACTGCTAAACTTTGTCCGGCTGCATCATTGAATGCTTGTGCTTCGTTAGTGCCTATTGTTGTTTGTATGCTTCCAGCCAGTGCAGGTAAATCTTTGAACTGCATTGATGTCACGTCTTCTAACATCTTCTGCATTCTGTCTACCATGTCCTGTGCAGCCAAAACAACTTGTGCTTGTTGTACTTCGCTTTCACTTAGTACACGACCTGACATTTTAAGTGTAGCACCTTCAGCAATCTGGTTAAGCACTTTACCTGCTTTGCCTTCAAACTTGCTTAGAGTTTTTGCAAGGTTTGCACGTTTTTCTGTTTTAGCATTATAGTCATCTTTGTTTGCTAATACTTTGTTAGCAAATGCAGTTGTACTCATGCCAGCAGCCTTTGCTTGTCTTGTAAACGCACCAGGATTTTTACTTGTTGCTTTCTTGATCCAGTTTTCTGCTTCTCTTACTAGTTCTTCTTCACCAAGTGTAATTTTACCATCTTCAACATCTTTTTTGAACTGCATAGCAGTTGATTGATCATTTGTAGATCCAATTATGTCACCGTCGTTTTTGATTTGTGTTGCACCAGTTTGAGGTTCAAGTGTAATATTTGCTTCACGCAATCTTGCATTCAATCCTCTTTCCATTACAATTAGTTTCATGTAAGTGGTATCGTTTTCGCTTTGCACGACTGATTTAGTTGTACGGTGTTCATATATCAACCCACGAACTTTTGTCAACATATCGCTAGCCGCTTGTGGTTTCATGGCTGCAAAGTCAATGTTGTTACCAAAATAGCTCTCTAGAACCTTTTTGGACTGCTTAGTTTGTGGAGAATCTAAGTCAAATAATTTCATTTTCAAATCCTTTTTGTTGACAGTATTTAGCAACATTTATACTTTTGGTCAATTGTTTTTGCAAGTTTTGATAGTCTGCTTTTACACTTTGTAAACGTGTAAGTACAACTTCACGACGAAAATCATCAGTCTTAGGCGATGATGCAACATGTCTATAATGCATCATTTCATTTTGTCTGCCTAATATTTTGTCTTCAAGGACAACTAAGTTTTTAGCATCTAATAACATTTTATTTTTATCAAGTATACAATAGGTTAATGCAATCCTACATGTACTACAAGTTTCAACAAGATAATCATTTCTATAAATTGAATATTCGTCAGCAGATTCTCGAACTATTTCATAGTCTGCAAACGCCATTATGCTATCACCATTTCTAAAAATAGCATTGGGATTTGAGTTCAGAAGTTCATCTGCAATTTTGTTTAATAATCGGGAGGCTTTATCTGTTACCCGACCACGTAAGTTATTACTAACCATCCAACCGTTCCTACAAGAGCTGCAATTATACCTGTTCCCCAGCCTATCAGCTGGTCAGTCCTACGTTGAGCCATTTTCTCAACCATACCATGAACTTCATTAATCATCATTTCCAAGCGATCTACTTTTTTATCTAAGCCTTCTATATTTGAGGCCATAGATTTATATCGCTCTGCACATAAATCAACATGTGCTTCTAAACTCTTTTTTTCGATTGGTGCTGTGTCTACCATCGTAGTCTTTCTAATTCCTTTATTAAATGTATTTATTAATTTTATAGTATATCAGATGCCTGTAGTTGGTCCAATAATGTAAACATAATATTCTGATTTTCGCCTGTAGCGAGTAAATAAGGCATGAGAAAGCCTTCTTTATAGGTTTCATTAAGTCCAACAATCATTGGAACTCCGTGTACTTCCTGCTTTAGCAATCCAAGTTGATCATTGCCATCATCATAGATACCTTCGTGTTCTATGCCAAATGTAAACTGCCATACTTTTTGATTTTCTTTGGTTAGGCAAACCGGTTCAGTAATTCCAATGGCTTGTGTTTTTAAACTTACTACTTGCAATATAGTTTCCCAATTGCGTTGTTGGTTGCGACTGTAGTTCCAATCGTCAATGGTGTTAATTTTATGTCCTACTGCATTTGTTGTATTTGGTTGTAGTTTTCTATAACTTTTAGTTGCAGTCGGAGTGCAATCAAAATATGTGACCACGTCAATTACTTGCATTTCTTAAACTCCAGTAAACTTGTAGTTTGTCTAGCATTTCTTTTAATGCTGGATCGTTTGCACTTTCAGTAACAATTTCAGTTAAATGTGGTGAAATAGTATGAGCATCTGGCTTCTTGATTACAAGCTCACGTTCTCTACTGTTAGCACGGCGTCTGTATACTGTGTTTCCCTTGTCAGGACTTTCATATATCCATTCGGTTTTTTGCATACAAATACTTAGTCACAAAAAAACCCTAGTTAATAAAAACTAGGGTTTAAATTTTAATAGTTAACTAAAATTATGCTAACTTGAAGTTACCTGAAGTAACGTCTGAACCTGAACAGTCAATGCTTCCACTACCAGCAGCAGTAAGTGTTCTTATTTTTGCTTGTAGTGTACTAGTTGTGTATGCACCTGTTGGATAAATTCCTAAAGAAATTTGACCAGTTGTGTCATCTTCTACTTGGTAAAGATAAACACCTGCTGAACCAGAGTTAATAGTTTCTAGAATTTGTTCTACTGCTAAATCAGTTCCGACTTGTGCTTGTAAGTCTTGAGCTGCGTTTGATGCGTTCTCTACGATTACTTTGAAGAAGTCTAGTTTTGGACCAGTAAAGTTAACTGGTGATGATGATGCTAATGCACCGGATAAACTTCCGTTATCGGTATCAATATGGAATACTTCTTGAGCATTACCATGGGTTCTTGTGAATGTTGCCATTTTAATCTCCTATATCTAATGGTGGAATCGATCTTTCGGTTCCTACTTTTATTTAGCAGAGATTGTCGGTTTTTGACCTTAGGATTAGCGTTTTTTGAAGATTTTTGTTCGACGTAAAAACTCGTAAAATTCGTTCTGTAAGCCTGATTTACGCATTTGTAGCATGAGTCTATCACGTATTACATTCTTATCTCTAGGTACAATACGTTCCCAATTTGCAATTTGTCTACGCATTTGTATCAACGGTGCTGGTAAAAAATCTACCATGTTACGTTGTAGCATGAGCATCATGTAGCTGTAATCACTGTTTTGAAATTCTCTTTTTGCAATAGCACGCAAGTTACGTTTTAACCGCAGTTCAGGGATGGTAATTTGTACATTCTGTGCAATACGATCTTTAAACTTTTCAGGTTTCATTATCATTGCAATTACATTGTATAGGTCAGGTTGGCTAGTTCTAAACCCAGGCCAGTTTTGCAGTTTCATTATGTCGCCAGCAATACGTCTGGCATAGTCTGGATCACTGTTTGCAAGTATCTGCAACGCTAACAATTGCTCAAACAACTGCTCACCTAGTTGACTTTGTTTAAGTCCGTTAAGTTGTCTTGGTGTTCTGTATGCACGACTTTCACTTAACCAGTCAAAAGCAATTTTTTCTTTTTCAGTGCTTTCTGATAGTCCTTTGACACGTGCAATAGCATTCCATCTTTGACTTACAGTGTCGACCCATTCCCATTTGTCGCCTGTAAATGCACTTACACCTTTTACAAATATATCCCATTCGCCTCTGTGGATGTCGTTATCATCTAGGTGTCTTGATATTTTGTATTCTAATCCATTGTGTGTCATCAAGTATGCACCAGGCTCTTTAGGATGCTTTTTAGTAGCACCTTCTTTTACCACAGGCACAGGACGTACACTCTTACGTGGCATTTCATAACGTGTGCCAATTCTAAACGGCGAATCTTCAACTGCAAATACTCTGTTTGGTGTACTGAAATCTTTTTTACGCATTATAGTTTTTGCAATGAGATCAAGTTCGTCGTTGTCCTTGTCGTAAGTCAGTGCAAAAGGTACATTAATATCTGTTTGTAAATCACGCATCACTGCTTCGCTATCAGGTCCCATTTGTGCAATAGGCTTGCCGTAACGTTTGCGTTCTTGTTTAAACAAACGTGTAAGTTCTGCTGGTACTATAGGCTTGGCATTACGTTCACTGTTTACTCTGTCTTTGAAATGTTTTGTAAATTCCACATCGATACCAACATTTGCAAATATTCTATCTGCAAATTGTTCTAGTTGTTGTATATCTACTGCGGTTACACTCATTAACTTAACTTTTTCTTTATCCATAAAACCAACGCATAAACTGCTATTGCGTACACTGTTGCTATGCCTACGTCTACTATATGTTCACGCATACTATATATGAATTGTATTCCTGCTTCTGCATCTGACATTATGCTGCTCCTGGATTGTTTGCGGCAAAGTTTACTCTGCTGAACTTGTCTCTGTCTACCAGTTTAATACCATCTCCAACATAGCCTTCGTGTCCGCTTACGCCTTTGATATCTGCTTTTATATCTTGATCCTGATTGTCAAGATCTTTAATCAGTTTATCTTTGAGCAATGCTATGTTTACAAAGGTACTAAACAATGCTTTGACTGCACCTTGGTTCTCACCCATCCATTCAATTATTCTTGGTGCTTGGGTTGGTATTTTTTGTGTTATCCATGGACCAAAATCTTTAATCAAATTGGTAAAGCCACCTTGTCTTACTTTAAAATTAATATACTGTTTCATTAGCTTTGGTGTGCTTGTAATCTTCCTGCGTGTAAGTTCTTGTGGTGATAAAAAAGCATCAATTGCAGGAGCATATTCATTGTATGCATCTTGTATTTTTATTACAAGTCCTTTGTCTAATTCTATTGCACTTCCGGTGTCTTTCATAGTACTGTCTAAGGCTAGTACTCCTGGAACTTTGTCAAGAACACGTGTGGTTACCGGACGTACTGTTCCGCCTGGCTTGTCAATTTCTGTGTGTACTGCAATACCTACATCACTATTGCCTATTTCTTTTCCAAGTGGTGTGTCAGCACTTACTCTATATGTCACTTGATTTGGTGTGAACACATATGAATTATCTTGTACAGGCGGTGTTGCACTGTATAACAGGTCTGCTTGTACAAATCCTTTAAAGTGTTGTGGTACTGCACGTTGCAACAATGGAAACAGTTTTTGATACACACCAATTAGATCTGTGTAATCACCTTTTCTATTGCTGAATACTCTTGCCATATCTTTTGCACTAGTAGCCATGCCGTTGTATCCTGTTGCAACAAAGCCGCCCTTGTCTGTTAGTATAAATTGTTCACTATCGTCACGACCAAATACTATAGCAGGCTTGCCATCCCATTTGATAGTATTAACCTTTGATGGTTCTTCTGCACTGCGTTTTATTCCGTCAATTGCTTGTTTAATTCCTTTTGATCCATAGTCAAAAACTAAATCTTCCGGGTGTTCTATCCTAGCACCTTCTGCAAGATAAGGCTTATATGGTGAACGATTGTCAGTAACAACTTCCATGCCTTGGTTTACAATCCTATCACGCAGTCTTGCAAGCCAATCACTACCGCCTTCTTTGATGCTTTCAAATTGCAATCCTTCACGTTCAGCATAGCCACGAAAGTCTGCTAACTTTGCATCTTTATCTGGATCATTCTGTAACGCACTGAGTATTGCTTCAACACTGAACAGGTCTTTTTCTGTAGCACCTTTGTTAAGGATGTACTTTGCAATTTGTTCTGGTTGATCTGTAATAAAACTGTTATCAAGTCTGCTTAACAATCCTGAGTTTGGTGATAACTTATATCCTGCAGCCTTAGCAATTGAATTCATAAGCACATTACGTGTTACACCTTTGTATGTACTAGCCGGATCAGCTCTCATTAGAAACTTTGAAAAGTCTGGCTTTTCAACAAACATGAAATCAGTTTGAATATAACCTTGATCTTCTCTACCAGTGATAGGTGCTTTAAAGTGTACACTAACTCCTGACTTGCGTATCCATTCCTTAGGATCAAAGCCATGTGATTCAGCCCACTTGGTAAGTTTTGCCACAAGGTCATCTTTGCCTATTGTTTTAGGATCAACTGCTAGATCTAAGTCACCTGATGTTGGCTTTTGTCCTGTGCTACCCAGCATGTTGTCCATAAGAGGTAAGCCAGTTAGTTGCTCTAACCACTGTACTGTTGGCTTAACATCTGTTTGATTTATTCTTGTTGTTGCTATAGCACCGTCAGCATCCTTGAAGACGTTGCCACCTTCTTTGATATACATTAGGTCACCGCGTTCAAGTATGCTAGTACTTGTTTTTTTATTGCTGGATTTTGATTAATTTGTTGTGCCAATGCCATAACAGGATCATCACTGGCTATCTTTTTTAGATCTGGCATCTTTATACCAGCAGTTTGAAATGCCTGTTGCATAACTGCACCATCAACACCTTGGGTGGTTAACCATTGTGCAATTTGTACACTGTCAGTTGGTTTACCTGCTTTGTTCCATGCTTTCATAAGTTTGTCAGCAGTAACTTTGGTTGTAATATTGGTACCAACTTGTTTTGCTTTTTGTCCTAATGCAGTTACACCTTTACCAACTTGTGTTTTTAACTTTGAAAGCATACCTGGTGCTTCCATAAGGTTTTGTTTGTATGCTACTGCAACAAATAATTTTGTAATTTGATCTTCCGACAATATGTTTGCGGCAGTACTATGTCCACTTTGAAAAGCCATCGACTTTCCACGATTTGATAACTGTTGTGCAGTTGGTTTAATCCTTGAGGCAGCAGCTTGATCAAATTTTTCTGCCGCTCCGTCTACATTTGTTGTTAACCATTCCTTAGCCTCAGGACTCATTGCGTCTGTGCCTGGAAACAGTCTGTTAAATTCTTCTATTTGTCCTGGGTCCGTAATTGGAATGTTACCTCTTACAACAATTCCTTCTCCTGTACCGCCTGGTGCAACTAAATCTGCTTTGGCACGTAGAGCTTCTTTACGTTTTTCAATTTCGTCGGCCATGTTATAGCCTTGTGCATCCTTACTAAAGTCACTACCTGACTTACCTCTTATATCTTCTGGATCTATATCGTCGCCGGCTACTGGATTACCTTGGGCATCTAGTTCGGCACTGCTTGTGCCATCAACAGTAGCAATATCACCACTTTGGTCAAGACCAGTACCATCAAGATGCTTTTCTAATTGTGCGTTAAATTGATCGTTGACATCATCTGGAATGGCGTTTGCATTATCCATGTCAATGATAGCATCCATTTGTTCTCTAGACAGCGGTGTGCCTGGTTTGTAGTCTGCTAGATTTAAGTCACCATACATTGTGTCTAGTTGTACGTTGTACTGATCTAATACGTTTTGAGGTATACCATCTTGGCTTGGTAAATCAGTAATCATATTCATTTCTGCGGTGCTTAACTTACCATCAAAATCAGCAACAATATCATCTATACTAGTGGCACCTGATATATCTTGTATGCCGGCAGCTCGCATATCTGCACCAGTTTGAGCGTCAACGTCGGTGATTCCATCAACTCCTGCAGCATCTGCGGCAGCTTCGCCACCACGTACTAGGTCACCAAGTGTACTTGCACCTGCAGCCAATGCACCAGTTTTACCTGCACTGTATAATGCACTTCTAACGTCTTTGCCTTGTAACAGTTGATCAGTGAGTTTAAACAATCCTAGTGCGGCTGCACCACCTAAACCAGCTCCACTTACACCAGCACCAGCAATCAGTGCGGCATATAAAAAGCCTTGCATAATTGGATGTTTTTCTGCAAATTGTCTGTACTTCTTAACAACTTGCATCACACGACCTTCGTCACCGCCTGCACTTTGTTTTAGTTTTTCAGCGGCCGCATCATACTTTTGTGCAAAGCCTTCCATTGGCCCTGAGTTATAGATTTTTGCCTTTAGATCATTGTAAGGCTTTAATACTACTTGATCAATTTTGTCCTTGGCTTGTCCAATTCCTGTTCTGTTTGAACCAGCGTCAGTGGCAGTTTTTTCTATTGTAGCAAATAAACCTTGTATCTGTTGTGGACTTAAGGCCGCTTCTTTTAGTTGATATCCTACATTTTCCCAAATAAGATATGTGTTCTTACTTTCCTTGTCAAGGCTTTCTAGCAGTAAGTGTCTTGTTTCATATTGTTTAAATTCTGTTATCTTCATGCGATTGCCTTCTTGAGCTTTTGCTTACTAGCAGGATCAAGTTTATCTATTTTAGATACTGTGCCTGATGATGCTTTTTCAATTGCTTTCCTAAGATTTTGCATTTTTGGATCGTTTAGATCAACTTTTTGTCCGCCTATCTTTGCAGTGTTTACACCTGTGTTCTTGCCAACATTTTGTGCAGTCTTTGTTGGTTGTTTTTGTCCTGGCACCTTGGTTGCAGTTTGCCCGGCTTGTTTCTTTTGCATGTTAGCAATGCCTTGATTGGCACCATCAATTTGTGCTTGATCTATACCTTTGCTTACTGCACTTCCGCCGGCTTTGTTTGCGGCACGTCTATCTCTTTGGTACTGAGCACTCTTAGTATTGCTAACCTTACCTGCTACCCTACCACCTGTCTTTGCACGTTTGGTTGCTTGTGTTTGTGCTTGTGATTGTGTTTGTGCTTGTGTTTGTGTTTGTGTGCCTTGTGTTCCTGCTGGCACTTCTTTTGTAGGGTTAGGATTTACGCCTTGTCTATAATCGTAACCACTACCGGCCGCAGTATCTAATGCAACGTTGCCTAAGTTCTTTGCTAGGTTACCCATAACACCAGTTTGTCTTGTTCTTGTTTGACCTTGTGGTTGTGCTTGTGCTTGTGCTTGTGCTTTTGGTTGTGGTGCTTTATAATCTTGTCCAGCAACTGCTTTTTGTGTTTGTTGTTTGCCTTGTGTATATGCTTGGCCTAATGCATCAACACCACGCTTGGTAGCACCTTTAACCTTTTGCCCTGCACCTTTTACTGCACCTACGCCTTGGCCAATTTTTTTAGTGATGGCTTTTGTAAAGTCACCTATTTCATCTAACAATTCTTCTTGTAATTGTTGTTCTGTTAATCTATTTGTCATTGGTTCGCTTCACCGATCTTGCAAATTTATCCGCATCACGCAAACGAATAGCATTAAGCAATTTGCGATTTAGATTTTCGCTTTGCTCTGCATCATACAAAGAATCAATCTGTTCCATTAGACGTATAGCACTAGCAATTACATTGCTTGCACGACTTTCTACAATATATCCACGCTCTTGTTTCTTAGCATAGCGGTCTGTGTAGATGCCGTCTAATTCTTCAAAGATGCTTCTTGTCTTTTTTTGCATGACTTTGTTCCTTTGCAGTATTTAGCAGTTTTTGCTTATTCAAATATTTATAGTAGCACAAAATTCTGAGTAAATATACCTATTAAGGCATCTTTAGGCACACATAGGCAAACATAGGCAAACATGAAAACAGAAATAGAACAGATACAATTATTATTAGAACAATTTAGAAGACCAACTCCTGAAGGCGAAGAATATCAAAACAGACTAGCAGAAGAATTTGAAATTATACTTCAGCAACGTTTCACAGATTACTTTCTCAAAATAAGACTCATACTTGATCTCAACGAAGACATACCACACATGACCAGAGGCAGTGCTGGTAGCAGTTTGGTTTGCTATCTCATGGGCATAACTGATGTTGACCCAATTGAATGGAACATACCACTGGCAAGATTTTTGAATCCATACAGAGATGACTTACCAGATGTGGACATTGACATACCGCATCACAAACAAGAACTTGCAATGCAACGTGTGTTTGACAAATGGCCAACACAGAGTGCTAGGATATCAAACTATGTGCTTTACAGAGAGAAGAGTGCAAAACGTGAAGCTGCCAAACGCCTTGGAGCAAAAGGCAGACTGCCAAAAGATATAGACTACGCAAAACTAGGTGTTGACGAACAAGAAGCAACTCGCATTGAACGCAAACTGATGGGTAAGAAACGTTGTATAAGCAAACACTGTGGTGGTGTGCTTGTGTTTGACAGAGCATTACCAAAAAGTTTATTCCGTGATGACAATCTTATACTGCTTGACAAGAACGAAGTAGAGGACTTGGAGCATCTAAAGGTAGACATACTTGCCAACAGAGGTTTATCACAGTTACTAGAAATAGATCCTCACACAAGACTAGATGCTTATCCAAAACAGGATGAACGTGTTGCTGATTTGTTGTGTAGAGGTGATGTACTTGGCGTAACACAAGGCGAGTCGCCTACTATGAAAAGACTGTTCCGTGCATTGCAACCGACCGGAGTTGAAGACTGTGTGTTTGCCAGTGCATTAGTACGTCCTGTTGCTATGGAAGGCAGACGCAAGGCCAGTTGGTTCCGTGACTGGAGCGAAAAAGGCATACAAAAGAATGCAATAGTGTATGAAGATGATGCTATACATAAAATAATGAAACTGATTGGTATATCACCATATGAAGCAGACATGTATCGTCGTGCATTTGCAAAAAAGAATGAAGAAAAGATGATGCAGTTTATGGCACGCTTAGGTGATCATCCAGACAAGCATGACATCTATGAACAAATGCAAAGCCTAAGTGGGTTTGGCTTGTGTAGAGCACACGCAGTAAACTTGGGCAGACTTATATGGGCACTAGCATATCACAAAGTATACAATCCAAAAGAATTTTGGCGTGCTTGTTTAAAACACTGCCAAGGATCATATGCACGTTGGGTATATCGTAACGAAGCAAAACGTGCTGGATGGGATCTGCGTGACTTAGGCTTTGACAATTGGATTACAGAAGACCCTGTTGAGAGTTTCAAACAACATGGTGCTTGGAACAGTCCTGGCTTTTTGCCAAACATGGGTTTGCAAAATTTATTCTTAGACAAGTTTCAGTTTGCAGGTATAATTGCCGCCAGTAGAGTGTTTAAAAGCGATGCAAAAAATTACATACACTTTATAACACTAGGGGTAGGTGAAGGTCGCTATGTTGATCTTGTTGTTGATCGCCCTGTGAAATATACTCGTGATAGTGTGGTAATCGGCGAAGGACAAATGTGGACCAAAGACAACAGTAACTATTTAAAAGTAAAACGCAAGAACGTAAAAGCAATGCCTATTGATCAGTATGCTTAACCTTTACTTTTAATACCTGCTAACATCTGTTTAAGTTTTGTGCTTTGTACATCAGCAACAATTTTGCCTGGCTCGTCAGCCACTGTTGCATCACCGGCTGAATCTGATTGTATTGACTTTGCTTTTATTTGATCATAGATACTTGAACTTTGTTTCTTAAACTGTTGATACTCTTCATCATCTCCTAAGTCACGTATACGCAAACTTTCTATGTCAAACTCTAGGTCCACTTTCATACCAACACCACTCGAACTTCTAGTCTTCATAGCCTGTATTTGATATCTGCCACGTTCACGCATAGCACGACTTGTGAATATACCAAACACGTTATCAGCAGTATTAATCTTACTAATACCACCACTAATGTGTGAATGATCAAACTCTACTTCTTCAACCGCACTTCTATTCAACTGCGATGCAGTAACAAACAGTATGTTAAGTTCTCTTGCTAGGTTACGCAATTCTTCTGAAACATACTTGTCCTTAACAAACAGATCATTTGGCGATACCTTAGCACTTACTGGCATAAGCAAATCCAAATAGTCAATACACATAAAGTCTATGCTTTTGCCTTGCTTTATGCTTAGTTCTTTTACAAATGCTCTTATGTCATTTACTGTGCTTTGTGCAGGCATGTACTTTATTTGCAAGCCACCTGCTTTCTTGCCCATCATCTTAACTTTCATTTCAACAGTTTCAATGTCTTTGAACAACTGTTTACTTGGAGTGTTTGTTAACATACTATCAACACGCATAGCAGTCAAGCCTTCACTAAGTTCTAATGTAATGTATACTCCACTGAGTCCTGCTTCCATCCAGTTCACTGCTAAGTTTTGCATAAACAAACTTTTACCTGATCCTGAACCACCTGCAAATATCTGTAGTTCACCTCTGTTGAATCCACCATACAACAGTTTGTCTAACTTCGGCCAACCTGTTGAATTCTGTCCGTTGTTGTCTTTCAGTGCCGCAAGTCTTGCACGAGGATCCTCAAAATAATCTGTGCCCAAGTCCTTTGTTAAACTTATTTGTACTGCATCCTTAATCAGTTTCTCAACTGGTGAATACTCACCTTTTTCTAACAAATCTGCACTTTTAAGTATTGCACGTTCTAGTTCTGTACGCCTAGTAAATGCTTCAAATGTTTCTAAAAACCAATCAGTATGTCCACTGTTTAGATCTGGAATCTCCATTAGTTCGACGTTTGTAACTGCTTTTATCTGTGCTCTATCTGGAAGTGTTTTGTGTTCATTGGCATGATCATAGATAAACTTTGCAGTTTCTCGCAAGTCTCTGTCAAAGTTTTCTTCATTAAAAATATTCTGTACCCTTAAGAAACTTTGTGCATCATGCATCATCATTTCTAAGAATAATTTTTGTACATCATATGTATATTCTATCATACTATCCTCGCTAGGCGTTTACGTGCCATTTCAATTTTTATCTTACTACGTTCTGCACACTGATGTATCTGGCGTAGTGTTTCTGCTACACCAAAACGCACCACTGCATCGTTTACATCTTTAATATCTTCAGGCCACTCAGGTATACTAACTTCAAACTTGTGTTCAACTGCGGCGTCAATTATACTTAATCCTGCACGATCCTGATCAGGTACTACTATAATTCTACGTTGCAACTGCTTTAGCAACTGTGCCTGGTCCTTGCTTATAGTTTCATGCATACATGCCAAGCCAGATATACTCAGTGCATCAAATATACCTTCAACAACTATAGCCGTGGTCCAGTCTGACTTTTGTAAATCATAACCAAACACATACCCAGGTTGCTGACTGTTTATAAACTTTGGCGTACGATTGTCCAAGTAACGTGATGTATGTCCTACTATTCTGTTCTTGTATGTGTATGGTATAACAATTCTATCTCTTGGTCCTCGTTTTTTATCTACTAGAAACGGATAGCCAAATACCATGCCACGTTTCTTTAGGTATTCAACATAGTGAAAATGCTCTCTATTGTTTTCATCTATGCGTTCAACACCTGCGGGTATTTCTTGTTCGTCAAAGTCAATCTGCTTTTGTTTAATTGTATTACGTTCAGCAGTTAAATCTAATAAACTTTTACGTTTCAGACTTTCTAAGTTGAGTCTTTCAATGTCAGTTGGATCAACACCTAGCCATTCAAGCAATTTACGTGCCTTGTAACCAACACTACGCCCTGCAGTAAAACTTGCAGTAAAGCCACAGTTGAAGCAGTGATAACTCCAGTCATCATCTTGTTGTTTTATACCTCCACGTAAACGTTTATCCTGTGACTCGCCTTTGTGTACACAACAAGGTGCATTAAAGGAAACCCAACCAGAACTTGTATTTTTCCGCTTCTGTGGAATGTAACTTAATAGATCGATCATTATGCTAGTATATTAGCACAATCTATATGATTAATCAAGTGTTTAGATATAATTTTGTGTCCGTTTTCATTTGGATGTTTACCTGGATAAAGATGTTCTGGTTTTAGCATTTGTCTAAAACTGCTGTCATTGGTTATTACATTAGGATTCTTGTAAGGATTAATAAGACAATTAAATTGTACTACATTTTGTAGACTGGCAAATGTTGCGACTGTCTCCCAATGATTTTGTTCTGCCCATTGTGAATCATAGCAATTTGCTATCCATAACTTATTAAGTTCATACCAACTAGGATTTATACTAGGGTCGTTGTCTTTAAGCCACACACTATGCACATGATTGTTCCAAGGTCTATCAGGCTGATTAAAATTAAAGTTATATTCTGCATCATTGCCTAGTGCATTGTACCAACTTCCACGAGTGCTTTCAGTAAGTCCTACAAGCCATAATATTTCATCTAAATTTGTATTATTTTGCACATGCCATCTTAGTACCCACCGCATACTTTCGAGGCTTGCTCCTGGATACCCACAGTTTTCTAAGTGCAAGCCATAATGTTTTGCAACTAGTCCGGGATAACTTTTTTGTAATCTTGTTTCTTCAGGTAACTCAGCACCATAGGTCCAACTACAACCAATGGCAATCAAACGTTTTATGGGCAAGTGTTCTCCTAGCGATAGGTTATTTGTGTAATTTCCCCATTGTCTATAATAACATCGGGTGCTGTTATATATCCTTGTCCGCCATTGGTTAGTGTAATAGTGCCTAATTTGCCGCCGTCTACAGTTGTGGTTGCAGTTGCACCTGAACCTAATCCTTCTAATCTCACACGCGGATTGCCAGGACCATCCCATTCACTGCCTGACCCATTGCTGGAGATCGTAGTTACTGCTCCATTTTGTACTTGTGCAGTTGCATTGCCGTTAACGCCATACTGATTAAGTTCTAGTCGTAACCAATTGTGTCTGCCGTCAATATTGATATAGCTTCTAGTTTTTTGATTTGTGTATTCAATTTGACTACCAACATCGTACCAATCTGGACCAATTTGATTTTCACTGGCCTGTACTTTTACATTACCTGAAAAGTTATCAAAGTCTAGTTGCAATGTTGTTAATGTGTTTTCAGCAGTATAAATTGCACTTGTGTTTACTCTATTTCCGTTTGCCGCAGTACGTGAACCAATCGGTGAAAGCAATGACATTATTTTACTTTCAACAAAGTCTGGATACACACTGTCTACTATTTCAACTTGTCCTCTGCCTGCACTATATGCATCAGTAAACACCGCTTCATACAAGTTGCCACTTGCACGTTCTAAACTGTATGTTGCAGTTTGTTCTTCTATTAGATCAAGTTTCTCACTTGACAGTGTTACTTTTGCTCTTCCAAATGCACTGCTTAAATGCACAAGATCTTCTGCTATTAGTAATTCATCACCATCTGTACTCATCATTCTAAATGTTATTGTACTACCTGAGATGTTTACAGGTTTCTGGTCTTGGTTGATAAATTCAAACAATATGACGTTGTCAACTCCTCTGTTGACCTTTAATTTTTTTGCATACACTGGTTGCCATCTCCTTTGAAAGTACGCACCGCTGGTGTCAGGTAATAGCACCTGTTGCTTTTGCTGATATAAATATACGGTGGTAGAATACATTAATTTTAACTCCAATTACTAGGTATTTATGGGCGTAGAGCTATTCGAAAAGATTGCAGAACGGTATCCATTCATTACATTTTGCACATATGCAAGTAATGAATACGTTGGCGTAATACAAAACCGTGACGATCAAATAACAACAATCTACGATTTTGGCGGGATAGTCGAAGAGCAACTTAAACGTGATTTTTTAGAACTTGCAAATCAATGGTGGTGGGAATCTAACCGCAGTATACCAATAAACATATTCTTAAAACATGATTGGGAACAGTTCAAGCCTTATCTTAAGACTTTTATCAACAAAGATTTGGATATAATACTTGGCCCTAGCACAAGCCTTCAAGAACTTTCTCGTAAAAAGGTAAAACGTAGAAGTATTACACTGGTTCGCAAAGTAGATTAATGTGTAATGCAACAAGACGTGCATAACTTACTGCATGTGATTTCTTAAACACAAAACCAGCACTATCATCACCGTCCCAAACAGTTTCAAATACTTCTTTCCATGGCTTGTGTTGTAGGTGTGCTTTTCCTGGACGTATAATGCTTATAAACGCTGCCATACGAGCTATTGAGTTAGGCTGCATTGCTACTTGCAAATCGTGGTAGTTGCCTATATGCACTACACGTTCACAGAAACTTTTATCTTGTAATCTATGCCATTCCGGCTCTTTAGCCAACATAGCATCATAGTGTTCTTGATCACGTATCAATGTATACACACTTTGGTTTAGTAAGTCTAGTTTAAAATATCCACGTTGCTCAGCATATTCATAGTCTATACTTGCACAATTATTTGGTGCATCAACAGGTATTGGCGTTACATAAACACCACTGTTGTGTTTACGACCTTCAGCATTTTGTCTAGCAGGAGTACACTGGATTAGATCCATTATGTGTTGTCTGTCAGCAAAGTCTATGTCTACATCTGCACTCATAATTGTCCTGTTTCCTCTAACTTTGGCATTAATACTTGTTGTGCAAATGCCTTGTGTGCATCACTATTATAGTGGGCAATTTCAGGTGTGTCAAGCATATCGAGCGGATTAAATTTTTTCTCGTATGCCCAATCTAAAAATCCAAAAGTTTCTAGATCAAATATACGTGTATCTTGCTTGATTTCTTTTTTAAAAAAATCTAATACATGCTCGTGTTCTAATTTCTCTGCCATCGGTGATTGAAAAATTAAATAATTTACATTATATTTGTTGCAAGTTGCAGTAAACATAAGCAAATCTGTTAACAGGTTAATACGTTCTGCATATGCACTATAGTAGTATGCACGACCCTCACTGTATTTTTCAAAAAACTTTGTGTGTGGTATGTGTTTATTATTATCGGTAAAAGTATGTGTTACAAAATTAGATTCTTGTTCTTGTTCTTTTACTGCAACACGATTTTCTAACCATAACTCAGATCTCAATTCAAAAGTTAAACTGATTAAGGCAATAAGTTTTTGTGTTGGATTTATTTTTTTCTGTTCAATTATATCATATAAACTTGTACGAATAATGCGTCTATTACAAGAACCTGGGATACTATTGTTTATTAAAAATCCATTTACTTGATCAGCAACGTAGTTTGCATGTACCTTACGTGTTTTACCCGGTGTGCTATAACTGCAACCATTGGCATATACAAGAGGAAAGTCCATTTAGATAAGTCTATTTCCTATACCAGCAAATTCTGCAATAGCAAACGTAACTGCGGCCATTTCTATGTTGCCAGTGAACAACATATAACATGCACCTAAACGTATTGCACTTTTTACCATGCCAATTATAAAGTCATTGTCTTTGAGTTTAGGCTTTTTCCTAACTTCCATTTGATCAATTTTTGGTCTTGTTAATCCCATGTTCTTCTCCTCTGGTAATGTTATAGTTATTTTTTCAGTGTAAAAAGGCATTTTACCATCCTGCTTGTTTTAATATTTCTTCACAGTATGCCTGATCTGCTGGATAGTCTTTAAACTTTTTAGTCCAAAAGTCTGGATCAATCCATGGCCATACTATTTTTGTTTGATCAGCATTCATGTCTGCCAAGTATGCTTGTCCTGATTCACAGTTAAATACCAACCACGGCGATATTCGTCCAGTACTTATTGCAAATGCTACACTGTTATCATTTCCATAACGTAAAAAGTCCTGTGCAGGGTGTCCTGTTTTTTCACTCCACTTTATGCTATATTCAATGCCACGTTGTAGTGCATCAGTAAGTGCTTCTCTTTGAATGTATTGACGCAAGTATTCATCATACACTGCTTCTTTACACCAGTGATCCAGTTTCTTGTTTTCTTTGATTACCCATTCAACAAACTTGGGCACGTTGATTGCGTTTATGCTAACACAGTGTCTTCCAAATTTTACAAATGCTTTGTAGTATGGTGATGTGGCAAAGTCTGCATAGGTTTTTAGTTTTGCACTGCCCTGTGTCATGGTGTAAAACTTTAAATAACTTTGCAATCCAATTTGCACACCAACTTCTTTTTCTTCTTGGTATCTGCGTTTTTGCTCACAGAGATGTACTGCCAGTGTGCTTTCTTTTCTAAACTCACGTTCGCAGTACTTGCATTTATACAGTTCACTTTTTGTCTGCGACTCCACTGTCACGCATGTGTTCCTTTAGTTCTTTGTTTGTCATCAGTTTGCTTAACAGTTCTATCTCATCAGACTTCATTGCAGGAAACAGTTCCATCAGTATTTTCTTGCCTTCGTTGTTGCCTTTTTCTTTCTTCTTGGGTGCAATCCATTGATGTCTATGTGATCCCATACCTGGTGAAATACTTGTGGCACACAACCATTGTAGTTTTTGATGCTTGTTAATATCAAAGAAATGCTTGTTAAGTCTTTCATTACACGCAACCAAATAGTATTCTTGCAGTTCTGCAGGACCTTGTACTGCACTGCTCCAACGTATCATGAGAAAGTTTGAATACTTTTTACGTTCTTCATCGGTCAAACTGTCATAGAAGTTGCGATCCTTGTTATCCAAGCACCGCATTTCATTTGCTATACTAAGTTTTTCGCTCATTGTATTTTGTCCATATTCTATGTAATATATAAAACCATATGCCATTGATGCAAGGTTCAACCAGTGCTACCAGTCCAGCCTCCCATATGCTTGCGCCGGTTAGCCAATACACAACATTCATTGCTATTATAACATGACCGCAAGTATAAATCAATGCCAAAATTGCACTGTCGTTCATCTTGTTTCTTATTACATTGAATATGCCGTTAGTAAATTCCATATTACCACGCCTTATTATAATCCACGATCTCACAGTTACGACTGATGTCCTTCACAAAGTACGCACATCGTGGATCGTCTTTGTCTTCGACCGGAACGGCCAACATCTGTCCATTTTTCAATTTAGGCACATACCATGTTACATCCTGGTACACATCAACTATTTCGATGTCCATGTAACTAGGCCTAAAACTGGTTAGTGGATTAAACTGAAATACTTTAAATCCTCTGTCGTTAATGCTAGTAAGTTGTAGCATTTCTAAGTCACCTACTTCTGGCTCTCCAATTAACACTTGCCAATCAATTGGCATTTTCATTGTTTGATCGCCAATCCGTAGTACTAATGCTGGCGAATTAAATGTTTCTAAAAATATAAGTGGTATGTACAAGTGATCTGGGTTTTGTGGATCACTGTTGTCAAAGATTGAAAAACGTAGGTCATCTATCTCTTCTGGTAGTGTATCTAAATCAAACACAGTATTGTCTAGTGTTAGTATTCTCATAATTTCTCCGCTTTGTTACGCATTCCAATCCAACTTCTCTACACTAAAAGGATAGTTTGCTTCTCTATAAAATGCTTTACGTTTGGTTAGGTGTCTTTTTGCAAATCTGCAAGTTGATGTTATGTCCCAGATTTGGACGTGGTCTTTGTCTTCCGCTTTACGAATACCCCTACCAATACTTTGTATAACCCGTACAAAACTTTTGCCAGGCTCCAGAAGGACAAGATTGAAAATACGTGGGAGATTAATACCAACGGCCGCGACACCATATGTAGCAATAATGATTTTACCTGTCGCAGTAGCCACTTCATCATATTCATCCTGTCTGTCTTTTGCTTTGGTTGCACCACTTACAAACACAGCTTCATCTCCCATACGATTCAGCAGTTCTGTGCCAGCACTTATTCTATCAACCAACACCAATGTGTTACCCGTTTTATTTACTTCAATAACCAAGCCTGCAATGGTATCTAATCGTCCTTTTTCTTCAAATAGGTACTTTAATTCGCTTTGATAGTTTGTAAATTCTGCATGATCTATAAGTTGTACTACGTTAACATGACAGTTCGCAAGTACACCTTTTTCCTGTAGCTCGCTTGCACTAAGTTGATTTATCACAGGACCCAAACTACAATGCAGTGCTTGAAATTCAAATGGTTCTTTGGGTATTGTACCAGTTAGTCCCCACCGCAATGGTATCTTGCTCATTACACCAGTGAGTAGTGTTTTAAGTGCATCTGCTTTAGCCATGTGTACTTCATCAACTATCACTGCAACCACATCTTCTAAAAACTCATGTATGGTAATATCAACTGTTTGATTCTTTGTGTTCTTAAGCAACACATTTAAACTCTGCCATGTGCATATTGTATGCTTATGTCCAAACTCTTTTCTATCACCATAGAATACACCAACATCAAGTTGCATGTTTGAATAGTCTGCTTCTGTTTGTGTAACTAAACTTTTGTTTGGTACTATAACAATGCTACGTCCGTAATTTTCCACACGTTCACTTAGACTTGCAGTCATTATTGTTTTACCAGCACCAGTTGCTACTTCTTGTAAGCACTGTGGATTTTTTAAGAAACTGTTTATTATCTCAACTTGATAGTCACGCATCTTAATAGGAGTGCCAGAGGCAGGATGATTCTTCGGCCACATAATGTCACTGTAAGTATCTTCTGCCACTGGATCAAACTTGAATACTGTTTGGTATTCTCTGTTGTCTTGTATATCAACGTCGTAGTTAAAATCTTCAAGTATAGGAAGTATATCCGGCAACAAATTTAAGTATGTACTACCTCCCATTTGAAAGTATGCAACTTTACCATCCCATCGTCCTAGTCGAACTGCTGGCAAATATCTTGCATGTGGCACATCATACTTAAAAGTATTCACTAGTTTCTTGCGAACATCAAGCTCTAGTCCTGATATCTTAAGATTTACTTCATCGTTGATTATTAGTGTTGCTGTTCTCATACTTTAATTATATACACTTTTTGCAATTAGTCAAGGAAAGTGGGCAACATTTTTCAACATTGCCCACTTTAGGTTGTCCAGGAGCTAGATCTGATATGACAACCTGTTCTATCTGCGTCTCATCACAGTGTTTTCTGCTAACTGTTTCCAGTTAGGACTTACTTTTGTAAGATCTGCTATCTTCAACGCCATTCTTAAACTGACTTCTCTTAATTTATCCTTAACAGTATCCATGAATGCAATTACTTCGCCTTCCATTTCCTTGCTAAGATCATAATCTTTAAACAGTTCACCAGTGGCAACAATCTGTTTAATACGTAAGAACTTGTCTCTCATAGTATCTAGTGTTAGATCCAAGTAATGACATCTTGATTGCAATGCCTCTAAATGGTCTTGTAGTTTTCTACTTCTAACGTTTTCAAACTTCACGTTAGTTATAAAGATAACACCGCCCTTGAACTCAAACTTGTCAGGTATACCTTCTGATCTAAGTTTGTTTGAATCCGCATTCCAATGTAGAACACGTTTCTTACCTGAATCAAGTGCGGCCTTTAGAATGTTAAGACTAAGTTCGTCCATAAGCACACTGTCACAGTCATCAAATACCAACACATGATTAGCATCTGCATGTCTATATAGTGTAGCATACAAACCAAGTGCAGTCATTGCACCTTTTACAACTTCATACTTGATAGGACGACCTGCTATGTTATCCATCATCGATGCTTTGTCTAATTCTTTTTCAACACCATAACTCTTACCAACTCCTGGAGGTCCAGTAACAATCATAGCTCTAACATCACCAGCAATCACTGCTTTGGTCATGTCATGTAGTATATCAAAACGTGTAGCAATACGGTCCATAACCTGCTGATCAGTTTCAAAATTAATAGTTTTGGAATCTTTCTTTTGTGTTTGCATTCTAGCTCTCCTATGCAATGTTGTTTTCTAACTGTATAAACAGCTTAACACACTATACGTATATGTCAACCTATTAATGCATTATCAGGCATTTTTCCTGATCTTGTTTGCAATCCTAACTTGATATATTCGTTTCTCACTGCCATTGCTTCTTTAGCACTAAGACTTTCCCATACTTCAAATTCGCCTGTTTCGGCACTTTCGCCTAACACATAATACATTATTTTTTCTCCTTAGATTGCGGAGTTGCTTTTGGACGACCTTTTCCTCGTTGCCAAGGATTAACACTAAAAGTTTCTGAACGTGCATTCTTATCTACTATTGTTACTTTACCGCCATTAGCAAAGAATGCATCATATGCTTCTTGATCTGCTGGATCTTGTGCCGTACGTGGTGTAGCATCTAATATTGGATCTGCGTACTTTTTAATTTCTTCTGACATATTTGCTCCTGTTATAAAACTTGATCTGTTCACAATCAGTACAGTTGATCAAACTGTACCGGGTAGTTTTTAGTTGGAGTGTTATGGTTCCTTGAGTCCTACCTGACTTGTAAACCTCTGTAGTTGTCGAGCACCGCTCTCCCTTAATCAACTACTTACACTTTACTGCTGGCTATGTCATCTTGTTTCCTTTTCCTTATTATGCTGTTATAATAACACAGTTTAAGGATAAGTCAACCTTTTTATTTGTTTTGGCCATAAAAAAACGCCCAACTAGTGGACGTTCTGATTAAACCGCTTAGTAAATAAGCGAACATGTTGGCGCCTTCTCCCAACTTGCGAATTCTTTTTGTTACTTTTATTTATCTAGTAAAAATATTAGGCAGTAGAAACTGCCTATTAAAATTTTTACTTGGTCCAGTTTGCATTACCAACACATGCAACCAGTGTTTTGTAAACACGCACAGTAGTAGTAAATACCTGTCCTGCTATAAGAAGATGATGATATCCATCAAATGAATAGTCTGATGGTTCGCCTTCAGGCACAGCAACGGCACTACCATTTATTGCAAAAGTATTTCTATTTGTTATTGCATTGTTTGTATCTGAATTTAGTGCTGATCCATCATGGTAAACACCTTCACCGCCACAATCCCAATAGTATTTGCTGTCAATTTCAATTGCTGGCGGTTTACCATCTGCTGGATAACCTTCAAAGATTGCATTATCATTATTGATGATATCGTATATATTTCCAACACTTGCTGAACCAGCACTTACTGTAATGCTTAATGCATTGTTAGATTCCGCAGTATCATCTGCATTGTTGTATGTGAACTCGCATAGTTCTGCTGGAGTAAGTGTGTCTCCGCCCCATACATCAGCATAATCGACAACAGTACCTGATATTGCGCCGTTAAATACTTCTGTTCCGTTCCAAGACACAGTAAATGCAGCATCAGCCGCATGTTTGTATCCAAATATCTTAATTGTTCTGTTAGCCATTTTAATTCCTTATATGTATTATCTATCGATAAATGTCTTTACAAAGTATATTTACCTCCAGTGTTGAAATATATAAGGGTCATTACAATCATGAGGTTTAGGATTGCCGTGAAATACTAAAACACTTGCATCTGCATTAATCTTTGTTTCGCTACCTGCATTTACCGGTTTTCTATATCTAAAATCGTAGCCACCTTCACGTGCTTGCCAACGATAACTCAAAATTTTATTGGTATCATAGAATGCAACGTCATCTTTTATCTGACTGTAGATATAGTCTTGATCACCGTGCCATGGACAACGTGGATTGTTAACAACACTTTTGAGGTCAAAGTTTTTATACACATAGTGATATTGTTTTGGGTCAAACCACATTACACTGCTGTTTATACACCAACGTGAGCTTTTCATAAGATACTTAAAGTCCCTAGGTGCCCAGAACTTACCTGCATCCATTTGCCATAGCCAATCTATATTACCAACAATGACAGTATCTAAATCAAAGTAAAGCATTTTTGTAGCACGTTTGGGCCAGTGTTTGCTATTAAACAACTGTACTTTGTACCACCAACTGCTTTTTGGTCCTCGAATACCTTCCCACTCTTCTATATCGTGTCTGACATAGTTAGCAGGTACAAATCTGTTGCTTTCTGTGTATACGTGCAATCTAACTGTAGGTGTAAGATTACGACACAAACTATTATACAACTTGTCTACATAACTCCAATCATACAACGTGTGATGTATTAAACATGCACAGTCAATGTATTCACCTACTCCAGTGCGTTTTTTAATCTTGTCAACCATAAACCTTCTGCTATCTCATCTACTGTGTATTCTGTGTGGCTTATTTCAACTAGCCACCGATCCTTGTTACGTTTTTGCGGTGGATTTTCAATTTGTTTAAGTTTGATGCTCATTGGATAGGCTAAACTTTTTTGATCAACCAGTACATTAGAGCCTGCTATCACTGCATTTATTCCTGGACCACTGCAATGGTTTACAACAGTATGATAATTATAGTCAATATTAAATGCATCATATGTGCTTTCAATTTGCATTGGAGTCTCAAGCACACAGTTTGATATAACTTTGTTCATTACCAGCATTTTAAATCGTTGTGTTGGTATAAAATAAGGACAACGAGGATGATAACGAACCACAATATGCCTATCACTATATTTTCTAATTTTGTGTATTAGATCTACCGTCCAGTCCTCTAAACTAGGCATACCTTCCCATTGTAGGCTTTTATTGTGTTGTCCCGCAATCAGAATGCTATCATTCAGTACATTCTTCTGTAAACTTACGCCAAGTTTTTTAGGTCGGTCCCAATCTAAATTGTCTGTATGACCATAGTATCCTTCTGCGGTAATGTTGTTAATTGCAATTTTCCAAGTGA
>WLWF01000484.1_pt1 | contig 38285 bp, 30 predicted proteins | sample 6718331 | NCBI WGS metagenome assembly WLWF01 (sample SAMN12718692, study PRJNA515312) | sponge metagenome | isolation source: marine sponge | host: Mycale hentscheli | place: New Zealand: South Island, Marlborough, Capsize Point | collected 2003-05-01 | reverse complement strand
CTTTCAACTCTTCATTACCCTTCTCAAAGTAGATGGCGGGTAGGAGAGCAGAGATAGAGTCAACAACCAACACATCAATGCCTGCCTTCATAAGGTCTGTGCCTGTGTTTGCCATATCATTAGTTGTCTTTGCTTCACTAACGATGAGGTTGTTTTCATCTACCCCCAACTTGTGTGCCCAGGATGGATCGAATGATTGCTCTGCGTCGATCCAAGCACAGGACTTGCCTGCCTCTTGAGCCATGCTTACGATCTGTAGGCACAGGGATGACTTAGCGGCACTCTTACTGCCCCAGATGAGGGACTGCCTACCATAAGGCAACCCACCATTGAGAGCACGAGTCAAAGCATGACTGGGTAGAGGTTGACGATCATACTGAATGTCACTACCAAAGTTAATTGCTTGTCGCATCTTTGGGTTTAGTTGTGCGAGAACTGCTTCTACGCTCACTATGCAAGCACCCCATGTCGCCACTCACGTTGCTTGTTTTTCTCTACCTTTTCGTTGAGAGCATCTGATAGTGTCTTCTTGGTGTAACCCGTCACGTTGAGGAACGCCCAGAAGTCAAGCACACGAATGATAATGTCTGCTAGTTCTTCTACTACTTCCTCGTCGCCCTTATCCTTGCGGATTGCTTCTAGCACTTCGGTTACCTCGCTATGCACCATAGCAAGTTGCTTTAGGTAGAACACAACGTAGTCTGCCTCATCCATGTGATCGTAAGGCTCGTAGAATCCCTGACGCTTTGCGTGAGCGTGTAGGGTGTGAGCCAAGTCATTCATGTCAGTTAGATATTTCACTTTTCTCCTTAGTTTTTGATTACTTCTTCCAACGTTAAATCACCTTGCTTAGTCTTGCCGAACTCCATCTTGAATGCCTTGCCCAACTCCAAGCGTGTGTGAGCCATAGCGAAAGATGATGGGAACACAGTTACCGCACGCATCTCTCGTGATGAATTGGCGACCAACAAAGATCCCATATTTGCCCCAGCCTTAGTCTTGCGAGGCTTCCAAGCCAACACATAAAACTCATCTTCTGAGAAAGAAAGTTGCTTTAGGTTTAGGAACCTAACGAATGCAGCCTTGTTGTCACGAATCTCTTCCACAGGGACAAACTCCATAACTCTATTGTTTGCGACAAGTATAACATAACTCTTGCCCTTCTCAATAGTTGTGTTCTGTTCGTCAAAGAATCCTGCCGTTCCTGTACCATCCATGATGTTTACCAGACTCCAACCTTTGCCCTGACGGATACCGTTCACTACACCCATGTAGATGAACACACCCTTGTCCTCATGGTCATCACAGTCATCAAGGAAGGCATAGAAGTGCGAGGGCACATCCACATTAAACTCTGGTAGATTAAGGTATTCGTACAGATTTCTACGCACCTTCTCTTCGTCAGCAGCGTTATCTGGGAATGTCAAAGCACCTACGGCATTCATGGCCTTGAGAGCACGGCTGTTAAGACCAGCACCCTTAGTGTATGTCAGTTCCTCAATCTCTTTGTACGACTTGAATGGACGATGATTTAGATACCGTTCACCAACCAACGCAGAGATATACTTAATTGATGTTAGACCAAAGCGAATGCCCTTACCTTCGATAGTAAAGTCTAGTTCGCTATCGTTGATGTGCGGCAACTTGAGGGGGATACCCATACGCTTGCACTCAATAAGGTACTCTGTACGAGAGTCATTATCTTTCTCATTACGCAAGATAGCGTACATAAACTCTAGTGGGTAGTTAGTCTTGAGCCATGCAGTCCAGTATGACAACATAGAGTATGCGACAGCGTGAGACTTGTTGAAGGAGTATCCAGCGTGCTTCTCAAAGTCAGTCCACATGGACTCAGCATAAGTAGAACCAATATGCTTGGACGCACCAGCAACAAACTTTTTCTTAAACTTGTTGAACTCTTTAGCGTCTTTCTTCTTACCGATGATCTTACGGACTTTGTTTGCTTCGCCCTTCGTCATGCCGCCTAGTTCTACGCAAGCACGCATAACCTGCTCCTGGTAAAGGATAAGACCAAATGTGTCTGCTGTCCAGTCCTTCATCAAAGGTGAGATAAACTCTACAGCCTGCTTGCCATTCTTACGGTCTAGGTACTGACGACCGATAGACTTCATAGCACCAGGACGAATGAGAGCGTTAGAAGCGGCAAGTTCTTCAAAGTTAGAAACCTGCATCTTGACAAGCAAGTTAGTATAGGGCGTAGTCTCACATTGGAACACACCCTTGGTACGGCCTGCCGCAAGCATTTCGTACACCTTCTTATCGTCTAACTTAACTTGTGTTAGGTCAATCTTATTTCCTGTGCGCTCCTCAATGATACTGAGAGCATCTTGCACAACGGATAGAGTCTTAAGACCTAGTGCGTCAATCTTGATAAGACCAATGTCTGCGGCCTCTTCCATATCTACCCCGACTACAGGGATGCGCTCTTTGGAGGAAGGATCTACACGAGTCTCAATAGCAGTAACTTGTGAGATAGGCTTCTTGCTAGTCACCACGCCTGCGGCATGGATTCCTGTGCCACGGATACGACCACGCAACTGCTCACCGATCTCCACAATCTCTGGGTACTTCTCACGGAAGTCTGCTGTGGTACGAGAGGAGCAGAAGTGATCCCAAGTCTCTACGTTCTTGAGGGCACGGTTGACTTCGCCCAAGGGGATGTTGAGCACACGACAAATGTCACGCACCATACCCTTATCTTTGAAAGTTAAGAAAGTAGCGATAGAAGCAACGTGCTTGTATTGTGCTTCTAGATATTGCTTGACTTCCTCACGACGGGAGTCCATAATGTCTGTGTCAATGTCAGGCCAGTCATCACGGTCAAGGTCAATGAATCGGAAGAACAAAAGATTATGCTCAATAGGATCTACCTCTGTGATGCCTAGGGTGTAACACAGGAGAGATCCTGCACTAGAACCACGACCAGGGCCGACCATAATGTCATTCTTCTTTGCCCATTGGATCATGTTACGCACAACAATAAAGTAGGGTGCGAACTTCTTATCCTTGATGATAGACAACTCTTCTTCCAGACGCTCAACGTATTCTGGCTGGTCATCTAGTTTGAGATCCTTGAGCCCAGCAAAAGCAAGGGTGCGAATCTCTTCGTCGCTGTCTTTGTGTGTGACAGGCAGTAGGTTTAGGTTAGACTTAATATTGTAGTCTTCTACCTTTTCTGCTGCCGCAAGAGAATTAGTAGCCATTGACTCATCCCAGTCATCACCCATAGCAGACTTCATCTCATCGTAATCAAGCAGATGAATATCAAACTTATTGAAACTCATCATTCGGTCAGAGCCATAGAGGTAGTCAAACCGTTCCATTAGGTTGTCATACTTGAGAGACTTCTTAAAGTCTGCTTCCTTATCCATCTTTGCGTGAGTGTTATTAAGTAGCATAACTTCTTGGATGATCTTTTGATCTACCGTTGCGTGGTGGCAGTCAGGAGTGACAACAAGTTGGTAGCCACCTTCCTTTGCCAACTCTACTAGGGCAGCGTTCATGCCTGGTTGGTTGTGTGGCATAACCTCAACGTAGAAGTCATCACCAAAGCGATCATCAAACCACTTGAGATGTTCCTTGGCTACGGCAAACTCACCAGCCTCAATAGCCTTGTTAATCATACCCGACATACAGCCAGAGGTAATGATAAGGTCATCACCGTACTTGTCTAGGATCTCAAAGTCAAAGCGTGGCTTGCGATTGAATCCCTCCGTCCAAGCAATCTCACTAATCTTAGATAGATTGGCAAGACCCTTAGCATTCTTAGCAAGCACTACCAAGTGATTGTAGTTTAAGTCTAGTGGGTCTGTGCGTTCTGATTTGTCTCGCTTGTCATGGCGATCCTTAGTGAAGTAGCCTTCGATACCTAGGATAGGCTTGATGCCTGCTTCCTTGGCTACCCGATAAAACTCACGGTGTCCTGATAGTGTTCCGTGGTCTGTGATTGCAACAGAGGTCATGCCGATTGCCGATGCCCTATCAATATATTCTTGAGGGGTGGCTACACCATCCATGGGTGAGTAGTGAGTGTGAACGTGCAGGGGTGAATACATTACTTATATACCTTCTTATCTCTGTAGTTTATCTTATATTGTTTTTCAAACTTGGTTGCAAACTGTGTGACTCTTTCCTCTATTCTACCATCTACCTCTGACATTGACTTCCATGCCTCCCGCTTGAATGGGATCATCTGAACGATGGGAGTGCCCTTGGGTATTACACCCTGGAACTCAGCAGGAATATACGCAGGACAATGTGTGGGAATGGGGTGCCTATCTGTATCCACAATACCTTCTAGTGTGGTGAATGGCAAGTCCTGATGTGAAGGATGTTTAAATAAAGTGCTGTACCCCTTGGGGGTCTGAATCTGGAAGGGCAACATCCACTTGAAACCTTGACCTAAATTAGGATAGTGTTGTGTCTGTTGCGTAGAATGAGTAAAATCTAAAACCTGGAAAGGCATATTTGGGTGAGTAACCCTTGAGAATTCATCTAAGTTAAATTGTATATCGCAGGGAGTCTTCCATATGTATCCTTGAGTCATTGCGTCAAATACAGGCATACAACTCTTGATAGTTCTATTTACTCCACCGTCTTTAGTTAGCGGCAAATCTTTTGTTTGCTCATCAATGTAGGTAAGTGTTTTTACATACCAGTCTGGTACGCATTTGCTGGCAGGCACAGGGGCTTCAAAGCCTACTGTCTCTGGTCGCATAAGAAATTTTATGTTTGGCATTACCTTTCCTAAGTATAGTTTTGGTGGGGGGCTTTCTCTGCCCCCCACCCTGGAATTGCTACCAGTTAATGTTTGTGGTGCTTGCAGATGAAGTGGGCATTCCACCTTCAAAGCCAAGGTAGAACTGCTCTTGCTCTGCGTAGGGAACCTTACGAACAACGTTCTCAAGGTTGTAGAGTTCGAAGGGTGACCAATCGAATGGCTCTGAGTCTGGTGCAGTTGGAAGCAACACATAGGTTGTGTCGGTTCCTGTGCCCTGACGCTTGATCTTCCAGGTCAGGTTGCTGATGCTGCCCGTGTCAGAGGTGTACTCCAACAGAGTGTGAACAGCAGACTGCTTACCTAGTCCCTGTGACCATACTGCAACGTATGGCTCTTCCATTCCATCATCCACGATGACATTGACGTAGAAGCGGTTACGACCACCCCAGCCTGCCTTTGGATCTTTGCGGTGCATCTCCTCTGCCCAGTCTCGTCCCTCTGCCTCCATGGTACAAACAGCCTTACGCTTGTAGTCCTTGGGATTGGAGTGCTCACGAACGACGATGGCAAGATTGCGACCCTCGTCAAAGTTTGGTGAGTCCTCGTCTAGTTCATTGGCAAAGCGAATCTTTGCACTCTGCCCGTCGTCAAGTTGTAGCCAACGTGTCTTGGGGCCACTTGAGTCGTATGTTTTCTTGTTAACAATTGTCTCTACGTTTTTGAGACCTTTTACAATGCTCATATAGTTTCTCCTAATAGTGTTAATGGGTTTTGTATTTTGTTATGTAATTTAGTTATATCTTCTGTTGTCAAATCTCCAACATCTTTGTAGCGATCTGGCAACCCTATAATTATACCACGGCTTCCTAACTGTGTCAAGACCTTCTCACCCATCATCTTTCCAGCCTCGTCAGTATCGGGCACAACATAAACTTGGTTAAAGTATTTCTTCATAAGGTCACATTGCTTATTGGACACGTTAGCCCCAAGCGTAGCAACCGCAGGAACGCCCTCCTGGTGGAGCCTAATGGCATCAAAGGAGGATTCGACTACATAGACATACTCTGAACTTCTAACCCTGTGTAGGTTGAATAGTATCTTAGACTTAGGAAGTTTAGGGGTGTTCTTAAAATCCTTACCCTCAATGCTACGAGCCACCCATCCCACACAGATAGTTCCACTTGGATCAAACTGAGGAACTGTCACCATATCCTGTGCCTGTGAGTATCCTAGTTTATATGTTGATAGGTTTGTTATTCCTCTACCCGCAAAGTAGCCACGGGCACGGTCACTCGCAACTGCTTGCTCGTGTAGTCTCATTACCGTTTCGTTATCAAACTCAACATAGTCTGGTTTATCTACCAACTTCTTGTCTAGCACATCAACAAAGTCTACCTCTTGCTCATGCTTCTTGATAAGACGCAGGGCACTAAACTCATTCTGTCCTGTCATCTCCATCACATACTCCATGAGAGATGCAATCTTGCGACAGCCAAAGCAGAAGAACGTGCCGTTCTCTTTGTCGATCTCAGCAGCAGGTGTGCGGGTGTTGGCATGGTACGGACAGAATATGATCCAGTCCGTGTCTACTTCTCCTGATATGGTGCCGCCTGAGGCAAGGATGACTCTTTCGGTCTGTTCTGGTGAAAATAGACTGGTTTCCCGCCTTCTACTCCTTCTAGGCACTTTGCTTTTTTCCTTCCGACGTATGTCCCGTATATGGATATTTCAAATTCGTAATGTGATTTCTGATATGAAGTTGTCCATTCTGGCATGAGGTCAAGGCGTGGTACATACCCTGCCTCCCGCATTTGTTCTTCTAGTACCTCTGAGTAGATCTGCTGCATTCGGGCGAACGCTGTGGATGATATGATCCTTCCGTCTATAGAGAACCTTTTGATACTCCGATGTGCAGTTTTCATGGAACATATTATACCACCATTTACTCATTTGTGTAGTCTTTTTCAACACCGCACTCCTGACAGATCTCTCTACCCCTCCACTCAACGTATTCGTGCTTACAGGTCATCCTCAAAGTCCTTGTAGATAAAACTACCAGAGTCAAAATCTACTGTGAGCATAAACTCTCCTAGGAATCCGTTACGGTTCTTGCGGAAGACCGCTTCCAATGTATCACTATTAGCAGCACGCCCAAGGGCTAGGAGCCAGTCAGCGTCATAGGCAATCTGGCGTGACCAAGAGGTCTGACCAAGGGTAGGTGCTACGTCCATGCGGGTTACGTCATCAGGGGTAGCAGATGAAATAGCCACAATGGGAACAGCACTTGATAGGGCAAGCAACTTCAACTCACGGCTTAGGTTCTTCATCTTAACAACCTCTGAGTCTGCCTTGGTATTGGAAGTCATCAAGTTAAGATAATCTAGGAAAACAATGTCTGGTGAGTGCTGGTCAATCTTACCACGCACAACAGCAGGATTGATCTCGCCAATACCCTCATTAGAAATGATATGGATAGGTGGCTTGCCTGCGAATGTCTTTTCCATCCATGACTTCATTTGATCTAGTTCTACTTCACCACGGCTCAATTTCCTGTGCCGCCACATACCCGCACCTAACACGGTGAAGAAGCGGTTGCGAACCTCTTGCTCTGTCATCTCCATAGAGATAATAAGTGGTGAGCGTCCCTGAATCCATGCCTGTGCCGCCATGTAAACAACAAACCAAGACTTACCAATGGCAGGGTAGGCAAGAAGCACACCCAACTGTCCTGGTGTAATGCCTGCGGGGAGGTAGTCATCAAAGCCTGGTAGCCCTGTACGAATGCCGTGGGAGCCAGACTCATTTAGGATACGAACTTGCTCAAAGTAGTCCAGAGCATTGTCAATATCTGCTACGTCTAGGTCACGAACCTCACTCGTTACCCGCTTGAGTTCAGCAGCATCAGCAATCAACTTATCCAATGCCTCAACAGTCTCACCCTCCTGAACGGACGTTGCCGCTGTGCGTAGAGTGTTGCGAAGGTTGTCACGCAGGTAGTCAGCACGCAATTCGTCTAGATGGTGCTTGGTTGCTCCTACCTCAATCTGTGGCTCAAAGTCAATAAACTTCTCCTTCACGAGATTCACGGTGGGCACAACTTGGTTCTGCTCGTAATACTTCCGAACAAACTCCCACACATCCCCGTGTGTGCGGAATAACTTAGTTGCGTCTGCCTGTAGCAGAACGTGAATCTGTGCGTCTTTTAGGACTGCACTCAGCAGCCTATCCTCTAGGTTAGTAGCCACGCTTTTGCCTTCTTCCTGTTTTCTTCTCGTAGTTTTAGATCTTCTTCTATCTCAAGTTTCTTAGTCAAGAAATCATTACACTTGTATTTAAAGGTATCCCATTTTGGGGTAGTAGCACAAATAGAAATGTAATAATCTATCAACTCAAGGACAGTAGGCATACCGTAAGAATCTACTAAATCTCTAGCAGCCCATTGCTCTGTGTTCCTATTCATTTGTGGGTAGAAACCATAAGCATTATACACCGAATCTTTCCAATAGTCAAGTACGGCATACTTTGGTTGCTGTTTAGCCACTTAATTCCTCCTTGGCTTCTGCCAATTTATTTACCAACTCTTGCTCAACGAATGCATAGACTCTATCTGATGCATCTTTAGTGGTTTCACCTTCACGAACATAGTCCTCAACAGAAGCGTCAAGACGTAGTGACTGGAAGTTTCCAGTATTAAGGGTGTAACCTAACGTCCAAGTTACCTTGGTGTTTTCCATAATAACCTCCTTCAAGGTTTTCTCTATAAGTATATTATACACACTACCCCTGATTTTGTCAAGGGGTTAGTCGTATATTTCTTCTGCGAACACAGGAATAAAGTTTCCTGATTTATCTTTAGTATATAGTTGTGTCGAATCCCCCATGGCTATTGATAACTCTAGGGCCGTGGGTGTTTTATTATTTGTAATGAATCCATCTTTGCGAGGCCGTCCTATGTGCTGCCCCGCTAAAATCTCTCTCATATCCTTGATTGTATCCTCGCTGTAGTATGCCTTTTTACCGAACACAGGGATGCCGTCCTTGGTAGCACCTACAGGGGGTGACAGAATACCACGGCTAACTAATCTAGGCAGGGATTTTCGGTGTAAGTTTAATAATCTAGCAGTTTCACTAACTAGGTATGCACGCCTACGCTTCTTTTTCCATTCAGATAGAGGGATCATAAACTTTTCCCATCTATTAATATCATGTAAGGTAATCATTCCTTGTGCTCTGGAAATGTGAATCTTCTTAACTAATGTTCCATTGAGGAACCATAGGGTTTTAGTACGACGAGGGGCACGGGGAGGTTTAACATCCGACATTACTGAGGAATTCCCACCGCTACAATATTAACTGACAGGGAAACAGATCCAGTAACGTTGTACCGAACCGTGTAGTCAACACGACTTGTCGTAACCTCCTTGATTGACACGATTATGTTATTTCCATAGTTGTTCTTTCCTACGTTTACAGGACTTACTGTAACTACGGGAATGTACTTGTAGTCTGTAGGAAAGTTAAAAGATAAATCTTTTGTAGTATCAGCAATAACTGACTCGCCACTCACAACCTGCTCTGTGGCTGTAATAAACTTCAATTCACTTGTTTTGAAATTTTGATTACCCATTGTAGTAGTATAGATTGTTGAGTAGTTTGTAGCATTATCCGAAACCTGTACCGCCAAATCATTGATAGCAGAGGCAAGGGAATAGATATAGGCAACGTCTAGTGGTTGTCCTCTTTCGGGTAAGGGTACTCTAGCCATAGTCCTATTATACCACACTAGGGTTGGGATTGGGAACCGTGAAATATACCCAATGGGAGGTGCGGTTCTCATCAAGAGATACCACACGGGCTCTGACCATGAAATAGTTCTCTGGAACCTCAGGCATATCTTCGTACTTTACTTCTACTTTTTTAGACATTACATAACCTCTAGACCAAATCTAAATTCTAGGAATGAGTTAGAGCCAGCGATCTTATTGACAATCTGATCTGGAACGGTGTATCCAGACATAACATATAGGGGGTTTGGGGTGGTTTTATTATCAAAGCGCATTGCATCAAATGCTAGATACCAATCTGCGCTACCGTTTGATATTTCCATTTCCACCCATCGTGTTTCTTTCCAGGTAAAGTTTGCGGAGTAGATTAGATCATCTAGTTTCTGCTCTAGAACTTGATACTTTTTGTATGTTGTTACGTCATCTTCATCTGTAAGATTTGGCTGTACGGTGAACTCTGCAAAACCTGATGTGGGGTTTCCTGGGTCACGCATAAACCTTAAAGTAATTGTTGGTGGAGTAAAGTTTGTTGTGTTAGGCTCCTCAGGTGTTGTCTTGTGTAGGGCTACCGCCAATTTAAGCAAGTCTTCTGGTGAGTTTTGTGATAGGTCTACGTTACGACCGTCGATGTAAATCTTCTTCTGCGTATCGCTACGAACAAATAGAGTCTGATTTAAGAACCTTGCCCCTTCATCTCTGCGATCATAACCACTTGTTACTTTGTGTACAAGAGTTTGGTTAGAGGCATCGCACCAGAATACTTCATCTGCAACACGGATGACCCCATCCTCATCAGCAAGTATCTTTTCAGATAGAGGGTCAGAAACTACAGGAATAGAAATGGGAACGTTGGGATCGGCATCGTAAATCTTCCAGTTCTCACTATCCACAAAGGAGAAGATAAGTCGGCTATCGCTCTGTGAGAGGGCATTAGAGCCATCTGACCATACCCCAACCTCTGTAATGCGATAGCGAGGATCAAAGGGAATCTCAGCAGCAAAAGAGATTTGATCTCCTAGCAAAGACCTTGCAGAAATAGGAACACGGAACATCTCAAACTTCATTTCTGTCTCATCTCCCTTGGCTAGTTCCAAAGGATCAGCACCGCAACCAAAAGAGATATAAGAGGCATAGGAGGGAACCTGACCTAATAGGTACTTTCCAATAAGGTCTTTGCCGTTATTGGTGATCATGGGCTTACCTCCAATTGTATTAGTTCATGCTCTGTTGCAACTTCAAGTTGGACATATTCATCCTCATTGACACTATCTAAGTATACCACAAACCCTGTGGCATCACTCTCTATTGCTGCCTCTAGGTCAGGGATTCTCTTTGACATATCAATAGCAAACTTGTTGAAGATGTTTCTAATATCATTATTTAGCATAAGGTTTAGGCTATTGAACTGCATCTGTAACTCATCAACATTGCCTAGGTATCTGTATGCTGTCTCTTCTCCATTGATATTATCGTGCCTTGCTACAGAAAGAATTTCGGTACCGCCAACATCCTGGAAATATAGTTCCTCCAATTGAGACACAGACATATCAGTCTTGGTCCAAGTCACTATGTTTGTATCTCCAACCTGCACATTAGCGGTTATAGCATCCTGTCCCTTAGGTGGGGGAGGTGGAGGGGGTGGTGGTGCAGGAGGTGGTGCGGGTGCTGGGGCTTGATACCCTGCCCACCAGTTTCTTAGCCTTGTAGACTCTGCTGTTCTACTTTCACCAGTAGCCTTCCAATGCTCGTGCTCTCGTTGTAGGGCTGCTTGTAATTCAGCATAGGTAGCCATCTTACACCTCCACCAAATACAAAGACATATTTACGCCTTGCTCAGTTTTACCATAATCAACCTGATATGTTACAAACCTTTTCTCTTCATTGGAAATGGCATCAACACCATCTAGAACCTTGTAGTTGAGGGTATAGATATCGCCCAACTCTGTGTGCTGCAAACCAAAGGCATTGATGCCGATCATTTGCTTTGGCTCCATTGTTTTGCTCATAATCCATCCTATCATATTCTCTGCCTGTGCCGTGTTTTGAATGTAATCACTAGTCATACTATCGAAATCTTTTAAACCATACTTACTACGAGATGTAATAATTTGATTATACTTCTCACGGTACTCTTGGGCAGAAACATTTGTGTCTGGATTATTTAGTTTGGACAAGTCTCCTACCTTGCCGTAGTAATCGTCTACGGTAAGTTCTTTTGTTGTGTCTTGCGTAAAGGACACTCCAATAATTCTCAAGAAGTTTCCACTATCTGCGTCAAGTTGTAATGCTGTGTCTGTGTTATTGAATACTAAAAACTCTGCCCCGTATGCTCCTGCTATGAAGCCAGAGGTGCTGTACCCCTTAGCATCACTAATTGGAGAAGCCAGCATAGCAGCAAGTGCTGGATATGCCTGATCGTACTTGGCCTCTATATAGGCACACTCTCGCATGATGGTTCCAAACTCATCAAAGTACATTTGATAATCTGGGGCACCTTCGGTCTTGATTCCTGATAGGTAGGACTCACGAACCATTCCAGAGATTCCATACTTTCTTATTGACTCTGTTTGGGTAATGCTCTTTGTTCCAAAAACATCAGAGATATTATTTGCTGCCACCGCAGATGGGTTTTCGGATATTCTCTCAGTCAAGGCATAGATGTTGCTGAACATACACTTTGCCTTTCCTCTTACAAACATGGCACAAGTGTTTCTTGGCCTTTGAATTGGATTATCGTCTACGACAGTAGCAATTTGCTTGTTGTTTAAGTACAGATAGAATGTGCGAGAGTTAGATGTGTCCTTAAATTCTACACCCATATCATAGATGGTTTCTTTTTCGTTTGTTGATATCCTGAAATTCTCTGTAAATTTTCCGTCATTTACCAAGATCTCTGCAAGACCTTCCCACATAACCAAGGGGATCATCTCGCCATCTTTCTCTTGCATTTTGTAAAAGAATATGTTAGATAGTGTAACCGCACCAGAACCAATCTTCTGAATCTTTACTGTCTCCGCACCGTTGTAACTGTATTCTCCATCAATACGGATGCGTACCTTTCCTTGCTTAACCTCTACCGCCTCTGCTGCCCACTCCCCAGATAGTGCTTTAAGTGATGGATTTGAGCCATTGTACGTTACTACAAACCTATCTGCTTCTTCTATGTTGTGCTCAACACCTGTTGAGATGACTACCTTAGATGTTCCTCTATCTGGGGTCATGGTTACTGTAGCGTTGTATGTTGGGTTGGCTGGATTCTTAGGATTGCCGTCCTCTGACAGGGCCACCAATTCATAGAAGTACCCTCCACTTGTAGTTGGGTCTACCTGAATGGCTAGGCCACCGCCACCGCCTACAATGTTAACCTGCTCAGATGGGTTGTCTGGTTGTAGCGTTACATATTCACTCTGCCCCACGGCAGTTTGCTTAGTGTTAGAGTTAGAAAGAATCTCTCCAATAATTCTCATGCGAGTGCCGTAGTGATGATATGGGGCTTCGGCACCAAAGTCCTTCAAGATATATGTTAGGTTGTCTGCGGTTTTGGCTTGATTGTCTCCACGATCCTCAAAGTCTTTGGGGCCAGTAAATACAAGTGAAGAAGCCTGTACTGTTCCCCTGTTGGTTGAGTTAAACCTAAAGTTCTCCTGCTCCGTCTGGAATGTATCTGCTAAAAAGTTTTTGATAACGCTAGTCCTGTCTGCGTTTCTAGCATTAAGATGGATGCTATCATCCATAGCCGAGATAGCATTATCCATATCTAAAGGATATTTGCGAATGTGGTCAGGGGAGTATAGGTATGATGAATCCATTTGCAAACCGTAGCAGTTTGTATTGTCTGTCCAGTAGTCGTTTAGTCCTGCGTTGTGCTCTACAATTGGCGTACCAAATTGACCACGACCATGAGCATTGATAGAAACATAGTTTCCGTTTTGATCATAGGTTGGCTCTGCCCAAATACGCACAAGACCTGTGGCATAGATTTTGCCCCCAAATGGCAAGTCTGCTAAGTATCCTTGATAGTCATCGTTATCTGTGACCCACCTAGTTCCTAGTCCAGATATAGAAAATTGAATAGCATCAAACCTAATAATCTCTCCGTTAGCATAGAAGTGTCCGTTGGCTCGTCCCAACCAAGTAATACCCTCACCAAACTCCATTACGTTATTTACTATTTCTCCACCAACAACCTGTGGCTCTTGATCTGTAAGATCCTCTGATAGGGGAAGGGCAGTCAAGGTATAGGTAGTGCCTTCTTTAGATACGGTATTGTATGTTCGCAATGTTTCATCAGGAGCAATCTCCCAAAGTAGCACAGGCTTGTATGTCCAGTTCTTCCATCTTGACGTATGGAATGCTTGCTTTATTGCTTCGAACTCTCTTTGAATGTACCGTTCAGTAAATGCGATGCTTCCATTATTGACTACCTTCTTTTCGCTTGACGCAATACTTATGACGTTAGCCAACCCTTCATCATCATTTTCTGCACGCAAAACTCCTACGGACTCCCTTGTTGGTGTTTCCCCTGATACAGTTGCAGAAGATTTTCCAAATATCCATTCACGACTACCAATACACAAGTTATTTTTTTCATCAAACCACATAGCACATTGCGTGGCGGTAGCAAGTTCTTGCAAAATCTCTGCTACGTTCTTACCAGGAGAAACAAAGAAGAATGGAATAATATCGTCTTGCTCATCGTCCAATCGGTAGAATTTGTAGTTTGTAAAACCTATATGGTCAAGCAGCATTACGATAGCAAAAGATAGAGAGATATCCTGCAAGAACAATTCTGGTGCTTTTTCACTTTCTAAGAAACTGTACTTGTCTCGCAATGTAACATCTACGGTATCAAACTGACCAGTCGATTGAGGGAAGCCGTCAGAGTACAAGGTCTTGATAGGGATGTGAATGTTTTGTTCCTCTGTTTGTATTTGACCCAATTCGCTTTCATTAGACACAATCACATTCTTTACAACATCATAGAAAGTTACCTTCATTTTTGTGTGCATTACTGTATCTACAATGTTTCCTGCGTTTGTAATACACAGCAGGCTATCGGTATTCTCGTAAGAGAAGGCAGCGTCATTGTTGTTTATTCCCATAGTTCCAGTAGAAGCAAGCAACTTACCGACAGGCAAGGGGCTGTTTGCTAGATCTCCAAGAATCTTAGACACGTTAAAGGTCATAACTCTATTTGTTAGATCTGCTACCAATCGTGGTGACATTTCAATAAGATCAAAGGTTTGGTTTGGCTTGTTCATGTTTGTGACTACAATACGGATGCCCTCAATATACTGTACTTCCTTGTCAGTAATCTCATTCCTTACAAGGTTGGTTGCTACGGGGGTTGTATCTTGTAGTGTAGCATCTATAACGTCCCATCCCTCAATTGGTTCTACTACCTTCCACTCTGGTCTGTTGTACTTGTAGTACGATGATGCGGATTCTACCCAGTATGTGTCTCCTTCTTCTGCTGTATTTGGTAGAGCATTGGGGGTAGGCATGATGCCAACAATCTTTGCGTCCTCACCCAAAGAGTAACCAAAACCCAATTCCACATATCCATCACTAGGAATGTTTGAGTCTGTAAGAGTCTTTACTGTTTCCCAATCTCCATTGACTCGCAACTGTACATACCAACTAGTAGGTACTGTAGCATTTTCTGAACCATGCAAAGGATCTGGTATGAGGTCATCTCCTACACGGAATGGCCCAAGGTCTGTTTGTCCCACATTTGTCTGCATCTTTATTACGATGCGATTCGCAGGGACAGGACTCTTGTACATAACATAGGGGGCAACGTCATCAATGGTTCCATCCTCATTAGAGATACCTCGCTCCTCACCGATCTTATCAACACGGTATGAAGTCCAATACTTAAATGAGTCAAAACGTGAGCCCATGTAATACCTTGGACGCTCCGCAATAAAACTACCATAATTATTAATGTATTGTGCCGATGCTGTATCTGATGTTGTGTACCCTAGGTACAATGGCTTGTTGATGCCGCTACGAGGGCGGTTGGGGGTTATACACTCTGAAAGTGAGTACAGCAAACGCATACGCTCACGAGTGTCTGTAAATTGCGTAGGTGTGCTTGCTCCTTCTTGGTAGTATTGACTGGTGACAATTGTATTACTGTCTGTAGCATTTGGGGCATTCTCAACTACGTTGCCGTTCCTAACCTCGTAGTTGCCTACTGCCTGAATATTACCTGGAATGTTCATATTCCATTCTGCTATCACACGACTATCTGTTTCGATAGTGTGAGATGTTTTCATGTAATTCTGAAAATCTTCTTCTCCGTACATTATGCTTCGTCCAGACTCACAGAGACATTCCACATATCGTAAATGCCCCGCTTCTCAATAGAGAAGTTAAATGCGGAAAAGAACATCTGATATCTATCAGGGAAATAGTTTAGCATTTCCATTTCGTTTCCACTTGGAGTTCCATTCTCGTCAACATACTTGTCAAAGTTATCGTATGATAGAAACACCCACATTGGTCCTTTGGTATTTCTGTACCAATTTACCATATCTACCCCACCAGCACCTCCGTCTGCTGTATACTCACATCCTCCTGCGGGTGTGCGTGATCCGTCCATAGCGTATGTTGTTTTGTTGTGATATGATCGTGATGGCAGCAATCCCCAAGAACAGTTGATTGCCAACTTGTCTGCTGTATGGTATGACCTCATATTACCATTTACCATACGCATTCTATTTTCTATTCTTTGAAAGTCCATTGTGATAGGGGATCTGCTGTGATCAGAGACAACGATGAAGTCTACCCCTTCTTGCCCCAAAGGATATGTTGATCCAGAATACTGACCAGACTTCACAACCTCGCCAGGATTGTTTGACCACAACATAGCCTGTGGTCGATTCCAGCGTTTGCGATTATCAATGTAGGAGTTTCCCAAGCCAGTTGTAACTGTGGGTCCATATAGTCCAGCCATTCTATCCTCCTGTATTCTTCATCTTGTCTATTTCCAACCTACGGATAACAATGTCTGCTACTTCGTTGGCATTTGCTCCTGCTGCATCTACCCTTACGCTGTTATTCATAAAGTTGTTTGTTACGTTTCCTGCTATACCACCCATTATACCAGATGAGACTGGGGAGGCTGTTTGAGATACGTTAAAGGATGCTGTTGTCTCTGGTCCAATCATACCCTCATACTTGGTTGCGTCAAAGGAAATTGTTTTCATCTGCTCGGCAAGTTTTACCGATTGCTCTCCTACCTTCTTGCTGTACTTAACAGGATCAAACTCTCCTGACTTTATGGCCTTCATTGCTCTTGCTGTGGCTTTTCCGAAAGAGTTCATAAGATCTAGGTTTTGCTTAATCTGTACGCCCTGTGCTTCTTCTATTTCTAGACTCTTAAGTTCTAGATCATTAATGGCCTCTACTGCCTTGAACTCTTGCTCTGCCCGACCAATTGCCTTGTCGTGCTCTGCTGTGCCTGCTGCTATCTGCCACTCAGCAAAAGCAAGTTGCTTGTCGTTTTCTTTGGTAATGTCTTCAATAACGGATAGACGACCATCTTCAATCACAGCAATTGCATCCTGATATCCAAGAATCTTCTTGTTTGCGTCTGCTATAAGAACTTCTTGTGCTTCAATCAAAACTTCTTGACCGTAGATCTTTTCTTGAATGTTGTAGATCTCATCTTCAATTGCTAATGTTGCAAGTTTGTTTTGGTAAGACTGCTCTTCTAGCACCCGTTGCCTATCATCAATTTGATCACGAGTAAGGCCACTATCTTGTCCCGTCAAAGAATTTACAGCGGAATCTCTTGCTGTTTCTAGGGAAGAAGAGAATGCTTGTGCCGCAAAATCTGCCTGCTGTGACTGCATTTGTGCTGCGGCTTGGGCAGCGGCACCGATATCACCACGGGAAAGAGCATCAGCCAATCCTAGTTGTGTCTGCTGAGACTTAGCAATGTTTTGATTTATTTGCTGTACCTTGGTTAATGCTTCAATTCTTGCGTTGTATGTATCATTGATTGCTTCTTCCTGGTACCCCATAAGTTTGAGGTCGTGTGAAAGCATATCTGATTCACGCATACGCAATTCATCTTCACGATTCATCAAATCAATCTTGCGTTGCTTGTGATCAACTTCTCTCTGGTAACCATCAATGACTTCTTGTACCTTATCTATTTCTCTTTCGTAGCCATCAATAAGATCCTCTTGTCCATCAATAAGTTCTTCTTGTGGTTCGATCTGTGTTGCCCTAATCCATGCTGCCTCTTTATTAAGCACGTTGTTATCAACTTGTAGATCGTTCATGGTCTTACCGCCAAGGGCAGCACGCTCAATTGCCATTGATGTTACCATCTTGGATACCTTCATTTGCGATAGCAAGTAATCATTTTGCTGCTTAATCTGATTATTAATTTTCTTTTGCTCATCTACTTGCGTGTACTCTAACTCAACAATTCTTTTACCAAGTTCTACTGCTTTCTTCTTTTCTGCGTTTGTCCCATTGTACAACTTGAGTAGAACCTCGTTACCTTGAATGGTTTGGCTAAGGAAACTGTCTCCCAGTTCATCTTGTACCACTCCCTTTTCTTTCTCCTCTTTTTCTCTAGCCCTTACCTCGTCACGTTCTTCACGGAAAGCATTGTTGTTAGACTTCTGAACAACCTCGTCTCGGTCGTCTTCGCTCATTTTCTTAAACTTTTCCCTGGCTTCCTTGTCTTTAGCAAGTGCTTGTATTGCTTCCTCAGTTAGACCTGTGCTTTCTCTTAGCCATTGAATGTACCCCAACCTAGCAACCTTCGAACCCTTGCCTTCCTCTACGATTTTTCCATAAAGTATTTTGGATTCTGCTGTATCCTCTGCTAGTTGCTCTAGCCAATCGTTGTCGTCGCCACCGCCACCGCTTTTGTCGTCGTTTCCACTTGATCCTGTTGATTTTGGTTTTGGAGGATCACCCATTTGATCACCAAGGGATGCAATCTTTCTTTCTTCGTTCGTCATGTAGCCCCAGGCTGCTGTTGTAATGTCGTCTGGCTTTCCTATTTGTTGATAGGCTGTAGTAATTTTTAGAAGGAAGTCTCTTTGTTGATTAAGGGGCAACGACTGTAATTGGTTCAACAAATCTTCATTAAACAATCCTGTGTCTGTAGCCATCTCATAGAGGAACTTCTTTTTATCTTCCTTGGGTAGTTTATCGAATGCCTCTGATGCTACATAGTCCATATCTTCTAGATAGCCCACAGTCTTTAGAAGGTTACCGCCCATGGCTTTGAATACGTCATCCATCTCTACGCCGTTCTGCATGGCTATCATAGTTGCTTCTGCAAGCCTGTCCTTAAACTCTTCTCCAATGTCTGCGTCATCACCAAACACCTTATCGTAAATAGAAGTTCCTTCCATGAACTCAGTCTTTAACCATTCATCCAAACTGTCCAATTCGATTTCTGATTCTTCTCTAAAGTTGGCGAAAACATCTGCCCAAGTTTCTCCTTGTTTTTTATCGGGGCCTTCAATCTTGCCCTCATTAACTGCTTGAGCAAAGTCATAGTATTGCATTGTTGTTTCAAGCAACGCTAATTTTTCTTTTTCAAGATCTTCTACTCTTTGCCTGGCAGCCTCTCTAGCCTCTGGGTGATAGGCATTATTATCAGCCTTCTTTTGTGCTGCTTCAATCTCCCGATCATATAGGACAACAGCCTCTTTTATTGCTTTTGGATCTGCTACATTTACTTCTGAGATATCAAATCCCATTGCGTCAATGCCAAACAGACCGTCCTTGCCAACAATATTGTCCAATTCTTGTGTTCCTGCTACAATTCCTTCTTTTAGTTCGTCTGCTACCTTTTTGCCTAATCCCATGTTACCTAGGCCATCACTCAAACCTTGGAAGAATTCTGAATAGCCAACAGCCCCAAAAACCTCGTCCCTGTCAAACTCAAATTCTTCTTTAGCCTTATTAAGTTGATCCTGAGTGTTTGTTTCTGTGTCTGCTCCCCGCAAATCTTCCAAGTCTTCTTTTAGTTTGTCAACATCTACAGACCCTTCTCTAATTCTTTGATTCAAAGATGCTTGTGCCTCTTCTATTTGTTGCAAAGTAGAAGTAGCGGATTCGGCAGCAGACTTAGCGAAAAGTTGCTCCACCCCTCCACCAAAGAATGCAGAACCGACTCTAGAGAACCAACTGCTGTTCGCATACATTTCTTGTGCCTGAGCCGCAAGACCTTCCATGTTTTTACCGCTTGTTATTAGGTTGACGTAAATATCCATTTCATTATTTTCAATTCTTGATCCATCGGGACCAATAAGTTCGTTCATCTCAGCAATTGTTTCAATAGTCAAATCTTTGTTTTCTAGTTCTGTACCTACTGCATTAGCCAACGCTCGCGCCTGCTCTGTAGTGATTACTCCATCTAGGACTGCTCGTGTTAGCCTATTTGCTAATCCTTCTGCCGCTGCGTCTGTTCCACCAGCCTCAACATATTTATCAGTTTGCTCCAAAAGTTTTTTGCCAAAGTCAGTAGTCAAAGTGTCTTGTGCTTCTTTTAGGGCTTCTGAGTCAACCTCTTCGCCGCCAGTTCTTTTTGCAATTTGCCTCTGTTGTTCCTTGGCAGCATTAGAAGTAGAACCATATACCTCACCCAAAGCCTCTAAATCTTTTCTTGATCCAACAAGAGCATCATTAAAATCTTTAGTCTTCTTTAATGTGTCTTGCCATGCCTTATGTACATACCACATTCCTCCTGCGAAAGCGGCAACGGCAGCAACAAGAAGAATCCAGGGATTAGTTAACAACGGAATAAGTTGCTGAACAGCCATCAAAGCAAATGTCGCAGGCATGATCTGTTGTGATAGTTCTTGTAACGGACCAGGAATCATAGATGCCGCAAATACCAAACCTGTCATTGCTCCTGTGGCAGCGGATAGTTTTCCACTACCCTTAACCAATGCCTTACCAAATCCTTTAGCACTCTTAGCAACCTTTTGCATTGCAGCAGTTGCAACCTTTAATACTGAGGAAAATCTATTTTGTGCTACAACCTGCTTATTGCTTGCTGCCACAACCTTTTGATCCGCAACTATTGCTTGCTGTGTTGTTCCTGCCCTTTGATTTTGTAGTGCTGCAAGTCTTTGATTTGATTGATTAGGAGATCCAGCCAAACCTGTTCCTGATGGCTCTACTGGCTGTACTGGCTGACCCATATATATATCTTGTCCGTCTAGTGCTGCGTTTCGTGCTTGAATGTAAGCATTGCCGTCATCTGTTCCGTCAACTGTTGCTTGTGGATGGGGACTGTTTCTTGCAGCCTCATCTTGACTTTGAATAAATGAATCGTCTTCTGGGCCATTAGCACTTTCTTTTCCTTGATTAAATGCTTCTTGTACTTCCTTGCCAGACCTTGTGGCATTTGCAATTGCCGCTTTTTGTGCTGGATTATTTGGTGAAGTGTAGCCAGTTGCTTTTCCTCCCGAAAAGTGCAGGGTGTCGGAACTCTTAACTGTTTTGGGTGCAATTCCTTTGGCCTTTGTAGTGTCTGTTTCAATTGCAAATGCAGTTCCGTCTCTACCTCCCGCTGATGTGAGATGGATACCCTGCGCTTTCAATTTTGCAAGAAGTTCATCTGTAATCTGCTTCCATTTAATTCTAAATGCTCCCGCTTGTTCTTTAAGAATCTTCCAATTTTCTCCAAAACCTGTTACGTTTTTTGAAACTTTTTGCGATGCCTGATCCATCATTTTATTTATAGAAACAATTTCAGGACCAGTCTGCCCCGCTGCTTCACGAGCCTCACGCATTTCCTGTGCAAGTTGTTCTGACTCAACGATAATAGTATCATCTGGTAAAGCATCTACCATTTGCAAAAATTCTGTGCCCATTTGATCTGCCGCCATATTTGCTTCTTCAACGTTCATTCCAAGAGACATTAATTGGCCTTGCATTCTATCAAACAGTTGTGATGGATTTTGTCTTTGGCTACCTGTAAATTGAGTCTTTACGAATCCGGCGTTGGAAACACCGTCGTCTTTCGTTGCTTGATTTATGCTCTTGGGAAGATCTGAAACAGCATTTCCCAAAACCTCAACATCAACTGCGGATTCTAGGGTTTCTACCCCTAACCTCTCTAGAGCCTGCAAAAGTTCCAAAACTCCTGTGTTTGCTTTTTGAACACCTCTTTCTGCAATTACTCCTACTGCCTTGCTTCCTCTTGCAATAGGATCTGCTACATGGGATTTTTCTGTCGCTACTCCATAACTAGCAAAGCCAGGGATCTCAGTCTTTACATCTTTAATAACTCTCCCTAAAGATTCGCCTTGAACAGCAGCGGCCTTTATTTTATCGTCTAGGTAATCAAGCATCTCAGAAGCAGCGAACCCAGACTTAACTAAACGGTCAAACATTCTTTCAACTTCGCCCAGATCCTTAACGCCTACCTTAATTCCTGATGTGCCAACTGAACCAGAAATTGTAGCGGTTCCCTCGCTAAATCCCCTAACTGCTCCACTATTGAGTGCCGTCAAGAATCCACGATGCTGATCTGACTGACTCTTATTTACAACAAACTCACCAGGAGTCAAGAGTGCTGGTACCTTATCTGTGTTGCCTGTACCAGGAACCTTGCCTCCTGTAGCCATCTTTATTGGTGGCTTTCCTGCTGGTCCTGCCCCGCCAGGGACACCCCTCATGCTTGTTGATAGTGCATTGTATTGACCAACTAGGTTACCTACAATTGTTGCTTGTGTAGATAGGGTAGTGTTGAGTGCTGCTTCTTGTGTATTTAATTGTGCCGCTGCATTTGCTGCCTCTAGTTGTTCATTAGATAGGTACTCAGCACCTCCACCCAAATTCCTAAGTGCTGGAACAAGGTTCAGTATAGTTTGGAATCCCTTTAATAGAATACCCGTCAAGTTACCCATCAAACCAATAAACATAACTAGACCAGGGATAACTACACCGATACCTACTGTAAGGAAACCTAAGGCTTTCTTTGCATTGTCTCCAAGGTCATTAAACCAGTTTGCAACTTTTGTACCAAACTCAAGAACTGGTGTAATAAGTTTTAATACAGCCTCGCCAATTGGAGCAATAGCAACTTTAAGTTGTTCTATTGCAGCAGTAAACTTCATTGTTGAAGACTCTGCAATTGCACCTAACTCTTTGTCTGCTAGTGCTGCAAGTTCTGCGGTAGATGTGGTAGTCAATTCAATAACTCGTTGTGCCTGTGATGCGTCATCAGCGATGTTAGTAAAAAGAGCACCCATCCTAGCAAACTGACGCTTACCAAATAGATCAGATAGTAATTTCTGAGTATCTAAATCAGACAGACCATCCATGGCCTGAGCCAAAGCATTAATCATGCCCATGAGGTCTCCCTCATTATCTTCTACAATTGCGTTTAGGTTGATGCCTAGTTCTTCTGCTCTATCCCGTGCCGCCTTTGCTGGGGTTATCAACCGTGCTAGAGATGTTTTGAGTGCGTTGGCTGCTTCATTTGCTCCAATACCACCCTCACGCATAGCGGTAAGCATAACTGCTAGATCTTGAACGTCACCACCAAGACCCTGGATAACAGGAGCAACCAAAGGAATAGCCTCTGTAACGTCAGAGAGTGCTAGGACAGTTTGGTTCTCAACAGCGTTGAGGAAGTTTACTGTGTTTTCTAGTTCTTTCCCTTGAATCTTAAATGCAGAGTTTAGGGAGATCATTGTGTTTAGGGCTTGATCCTGACTAATCATACCCAAGGTAGCCAAATTGGTTGCTTGCCTTGTTACGTTAAGCAATTCATCTCCTACCAAACCTGTAGCGGCTGCGTCTGCTGCCAGACCTGTAGTTTCTTTTGCCGTGAAACCTAGGCGACTCATCTCAATTGACAACTCTCTTACCGCTTCTGTCATTCGCTCTGTTTCAGCAACAGGTGTGTCAAAGTCACCATAGACCCTCTTGAAGTTAACAAACTCACGCTCAAGATCCATAAATGCTTTGGCTGCCAGCCCTGCGGCAATAGTCAAAGGAACGGTAAAGCCAACCATCAACTGACGGCCTGCCCATTGCATGTTCTTACCCCAGTTGAGAATAGAGGTAGATCCCTGCTGTAATGCTCTGTTGAAGATAGATAGACGCTGTGAGGCAATTTGCGTGTCTGTTGCCATGCTCTTAAGTGGTGAACTTCTGACAACCGTAGACACTCCATCAAGGTTTCTTCCTACTTCTTTGTATTTCCTATTTAGGAGATTTGCTTTTTGTACCGCCAAATCATAGGCTGTACCAGTTTTTGTAATGGACTGACGCATCGTGGTAAATGAATCTGAGATACCTCGTGATGCTCCTGCGAGTGATTTGTCCAACAACTTTGTGTTGGAGGCCATTGTAACAATTTCATTGTTAAAGCCTTTAAGTTGAGGCATGGAGGATGCTAAACCTGCTCCTGCTGCCCCCATATTTGCCATGGAGGTACCCGCCATGGTCTTCTGTAGAGTTGCTACCTGAGTTTGCAATGCACGGAGTTGAGCCTGCGCTCTGGCAGTCTCAATATTGATTCTGATATTAGCGTCTACATCACTCATTATTCAGGCATCTCCATGACTTATTATACCACAGAGAGTTTTTATCCTAAGGGATTTGATGGAGCATTTTCATCTCCATGCGTGATCCTAGCGTATCCCATATCCTTGCCCATTTGGAAACCTTTTTGTGCTCCGTACCTTCCCTGCAAAGAAAGAATATCATCAGCATCTTTAGCCAAACCACCTGATGAAACACGAGCCTGAATATCCTCAAAGGTGGATGCTTTCTTTTGTTCTGCTTTCTTTGGCTGTGGCCTTCTACCTGTTTCTTTATCTAGATCAACGCCTTGCATGGCTGCCGCAAACTTTTTATCATTGTACTCCTGCTCACGCATACTTTCCAATATAATAATAAGTTCAGCCATGCATAGGCTGTTTTCTAACTCTTCAAAATTCTTCCATATACCTGATAGGAAGACTTGTGACTCTAACTCTGCGAGATCTAGTTCGTCCCAGGTAGTCCCGCCGCTGGGTTTCCCACTTCATCAAACTTAATGCCTGATGCGGCTTCTACAACCTTGTAGACAGAGGGTAGGTCAATTGAATCTTCTAGACGCTCACGGTCTTCTGCGAGATCAGGAGAGTATTGCTTCATAGCAATCTGGACACACTCAAGGAGAACATCCATGCTCTTGTCGTTATTATCTGCAACCTCTGCGATCTCACCAAACTTATTCATAAACTCACGAAGTAGTGAAATCTTAAGTGGACGCATAGAAATCTTGGTGCCGTCAAGCAACTCAATCTCAGTTGTTTCATAAACTTTTGTAGCCATTTTATTCCTTAAAGTAGTAGTATCGGCTTTTTGCCTACCCCCATTATACCACACACCGAAACCCCCGCCCAATAGGGACGGGGGCTGCGGGTTATTTTGTTGTATATTTTATTATGCTGTTACGGGTACACCTGTAATTGAGTAGGTGCGGTCGATGATACGTCCGTATGAACCATTGTTTGCAGGTAGCAAACGGAAGTTGGCATCGAATGTTGAAGCAGCGTCACGAGAAACTGAGACGGTTACTGCATCCATGCTGAGTGCACGGAATGCAACGTAGATACGCTCAATCTCGGAACCTACCTCACAGTCACCTGTGCCTGGTCCAACGGCGCAAAGAGCACGCTCAATGGGGCACTCACCAAGGTTACCAGCGTTGATTTCCAACATGTCTAGAGCGTCACTCGTGCCTGAGACATAACCTGCGCTTGCTGCCTCTAGATCCTCACCCTCTGTGGAGGCTGAGATACCTGTTGCACCAACACCAGTGCTATCATGCTGACCAGCGTTAAGAGAGTCGTCACGGACACCTGAGTAAGTATCAGGTAGACCTGTGTCGGCATCCTTTGCCTCAAGACCGTAGTTAAGGTCGTCTGGGCTTGCGGCGATTGCGTAGAGAAGGTTCTCTAGAGTAGCCTCTGCGAAGGTTGTGTTAAGCATAACCTCCATACCCTGCTTGAAGATCTTAGCGGAGTCTAGCAACTGATCAACCTCAACCTCACCGAAGTCAGGTGTGATGGTGATTTCCATACCATTTTGGGTGTATCCAACGTTGCGCCACTTCTCGCCGCCTGTGCTCATTAGAGTATCCTTGTAGGATTCTGCTGCAAAGGCTGGCATGTCTGCGGTAGCGGGATCGGGTAGAGGACCACTTGAATGAACAAATAGTGCTGCTGCACCGACGATGATGTTCTTGGAGTCACCACGCTTGTACGAATTTACTGCCATAATTATTTCACCTCTTTTATTGTGTAATGTATTGGAGATACACTACGGTTAGGGGTGTTTCCTCGTTGTATATTATACCACAATTTTATCGGTTAAGCAATGCTTTGCGTTCATTGTAATGAAATTCTGTTTCAATGATGAACTTACTTACATAATACTGATTTGTAGTGTAGTTCCTCTGTGCCCCTGAACTTGAGACCTGTGTGGAGGTTTGAAATACCCGAACGTGATGGAAGAATATTCCGTAGTCCTTGTCCTTGTTGTAAGCATTAATGTCCTGTGCTACATCGTCCATGCCGTCAAGAATGTATTGTACAGCAGATCCTAGGGCCATAGAGTCTGATGGGTTTGCTTTGAGAGCGTAGTGAATCTGCTCCTTCTTGATGGGGTAGAATGGATTAGGATTAATAACCATCATTCGGTCATATACAAATGTAGGCAACTCTTCCCAAGGAGTACCGCCAGATGCACTCTCGCCAAGGGGAAAGAATGGCTGTACGCCATTGTATTCTAAAACAAAGTCTGGGTCTAGTTCTGCTATCTTGCTCCAAAGGTATCTATTAACGGGTACCGCTGGAACCATGGGAACCATATCTTTTAGTGCCATTATCCAATACCTCCCTTAATTGTAGCATACTTCTTGCCTTGCCTGTTCCCAGATGAATAAGACATGCCCCTTGTCCATCCACGAACAAACTCGTCTGCTGTTGAAAAGTCTCTTAGCAATTCCTTTACCAAAACTCTGTCTAGATAGTTGTTGAAGAACTCACGGAAAACTTGCTCGTATCCACCCTCTGTCTCTGGGCCACCTGGATTTTGTACCGTTACACTATTGGGGGTAAAGACCATCTCCCCATCGTCACCTTCAAAAGCAAGAACGCCACCCTCTTGTGGTTCAATTGTTACAGCAATACCCTCTTCCATGATTCGTGCTTTGTCGTAAAACGGGGTATTCCCTGTTGGTGGGATTGACTCACTTGGTAGAAACTTGGATACAAACCTAATGAAACCAGAACCAATGAATGCGTCAAGATCAAACAGACGACCTCCTGGGCTTCCAGTCTGACCCCATTCGTATACATGGTGTAAAGATGATGGATTTAAGCGTGCGGAAGAATCAACATACTTGTAGAATGCTTGCTTTGTTACCTCTGCTATTTGACGCAACATCATTTGCTCTTGGGACTGTACGCCGTTGATAAACCCATTTGAGTATTGGATAGCATTGTTTATTACTTTATTGAAGTCAGTTGCGTCTACACTTATCATAGCATCCTCTGATCATCGGCACGCTCTAATAGCATTTTGTAATATTCAATCTCATTCCAAGGATTAATAAAAGGATCAACACTCATAACCTCAAAGATGATAGGACTACCGTCCTCGTTTAGATGAAGTTCCTTTCCTGTTGCTGTGTCCTTGATATTTGTAATAAGCATATCTGTGAATGGGTGGTACTCTCCCGCACTATCTACCCGTGGATCTACATCACCCATGAACCTACCGTTCAACCTTTTCTTATATTCAAATTCTCTGTCGGCTGAGAGGTCTTGGAGATTTACGGTGCCCATGACGTTCCAGTAGGCTTTCTTTTGCGTCCTATCCATGTACCAGACCTTTATTGCCTCACCGTATTCATTCTGCCCCGCACCACCAGTCACGACGTTTTCTTGTGGTATCGGGTTGCCAAACTCATCTTGAAACTGTCCTGATGGAACAAGGATTGATTCTGGCTCTTGGTCTAAGTAGGTGTATGTACAATAATAAACATCGCATTGCATTCCACCTAGGAAGGCTGGAAGTTGCACGCCCATTTACAACACCCCAAGACGACGGAGTTGTGGCTTCTTGTTTAGGTATTTCTTTAGGATCATATCAACAGGCTCACTACCTGTAGAACCAAATCCACCTAACGCCTTGCTCCTATCTCCATACACTAACTTGAATTGGTCTGTGGAGTATTCCTTGATGTAGTCATCCATTACGTTACCGCCGATGTGTCCTGTATCAATCCAGTTCTTCAAAAGGATGAGTGCTGCTAGAATAATATCGTCGGGGACATTCCTGTACCCTCCACCTAGTAGCCAGTTGTAATAAAAGTTTTTGGGAAAGAATGGTGACTTGTAATCATACATCTTGTATGAGTCAGACCTTGGATGCTTGTAACGTGGCTCATACCCTGCCTCAAACCTGCGTTCTCCCCAAACCTGTGTGCCTGCGGTGCGGTCTTGTGTAAGTTCGTAAGACTTCCAGTTTGCCCACTCTTCTCCTTCTGATGGATACTTCTTGTAAACGTGTACGTTGTTTTCCCATACATCTAAGATCTCTTGAAGTCCTCCTAATGCGTATGGCTCATTATCCATACCGTTCATTCCTGGTAGGGCAAAGAAATCAATACCCAGCCCTTGTCCCTCAAAAGGCATACGACTGTAATAGAATCCACCAGTAATGGCATCAATAAGTGCCCGAATAAGTTCTTCTCCTTGTGGATCAAAGTCTGGATTGTTTGGGTCGATGTAAGGATGAACGATTGTTAAATCTTCTACAAAGTCTGTTTTGGAATCATTCCATGTGTACCCTGCTGCAATTTCTTGCACGGATAGATCGTATGTTTCATCAAACATATTAAATGGATAGTTTGGCAAATCAAAAACAATATTGCCAGAAACGTCTGAGGTAATCGCATCCCCCCAAGTTGTAAAGTTATTTACAACAGCAACATCATATTCTGTAGATGGCTTCCCGTCAGGGATAGTTATGGTTATGGGCTTGGGGGGAGTACGATAGACCTTCATTACATTCTACGTCCCTTTGGGCCTACGAGTTGCCCTGGCTTAATACCAGAAGCCTGTGCCCTAGCAAGTTCATCCTTAGATGCTGCACGAACATCTGGAAGTCGAACCCACATTATTGCAAGATCTTTCTTTACGATGTTGTACCCTAGATCTAGTTTGCCCAACTTAGAAGAGGAGTAACGACGCTCAGAGTAAACACAAACCTTGTCATCTTGTGCGGTTGGCTTGTTAGCATCTACTTCTTGCTCTTCTAGACGACGAGCAATTTCTTCTTCCTCTCGTGCTGCACGAGCATCCTCTGTAGGTGCTGTTACGACACTAGGGGTCTCAGGCTCTTCATCAAAAGTGATCTCTTCTGATGGTGCCTCTGTTGCTTCTAGAATAGCAACAATGTCTGCCTTTTTCGTTGCGCTCTGCAACTTAATACCGTTGGTCTTTGCGTATTCCCGCAACTCCCGAATTGGCATATCTTTAAAATTCATAGTTGTCTCCTTCACTACTATTAACACTATTATACCACAAATGCTTGAAGGGGGAGAGCCGTAGCCCTCCCCCAACATAGCGCATATGAATTATGCTGTGTATTCTGTGTATGCTACTGCATCCAACTCTTCCCAGGCAATACCGAAACGCATGAATACTGTGTATTCAATTGTGTCTTTCTTGTTCTGGTACTCACGGTTGACCGTGATATCACGCTGGATTCCCCAGATACGGTTCTGTGGGAATGTTAGTTCAACGTAATCTTCTGGGAAGTAAGGTACCTCAAGAACGGGCACACCAAGAACTCGGGTAGCCTGTGGCCCACCGAACTCCTGGGCGTTTCCATTGAGGTATGCGTTTGCATACTCGTAGGAAGCAGGCCATTGTCCTGTGTTGGTTCCTGTGCCATTAGCAGCCACGATCTTAGCAAAGGTATCGCTACCTGCGTAGAAACGTAGACCACTCTTGATGGCACGGTACTTACGAGGCATTGCTAGGATGATCTCCTGCATGACCTCGGTGTCCCATGTTGGGTCGCCTGCGGCAACTGCAACTGGATCTTGTGCTCCACCCTCATTGATGAAACGATCCCAGTCACCTACTGGCTGTGCGTATTGATCTAGAGTACCTGCGCCACCACCGACAGTTGCGGCGGTTGCGAATACTGGTGGAACTGCGGCGTGAGCCTTGTTCTGCACCTGTACATGGAAACCGTCCATGATACCCAAGAATGGATCTGTAGTCTTGCCTAGGTCACCATTAATGGCTAGATCCTCAATGTCATTAGCAAATGCTGCTGTCATCAAACGTACTAGGTGATCTTCTAGTGCTGCACCTTCGATGTTATCTTCAAGTGCCTCAGTTGAAACCTCCCAGTCAAGACGCAACTTCTTGGTAGAAAGGTCTACCTTAGTGAATGTTGCCCCTGCGTTCTCGTATGAACCATCAGCCTGTGCTGCGGCACGGAGAACACGCTGTCCAACGTTGATCTTCTCTAGTTCAACGGTGTTTGCACGCATTGTGATGCGACGACCGTCCTTTGCGAGAACGGTGCCGTCCCAAACGTAATCAATGAACTGACGAGCCTGATCTGGGTTAAGGACACCACCACCAATCTGACCAGATGGGTTAATATCTAGTGGACTGGCTTCCCCCATTGACTGAGGATTGAGTGCTTGCCCCATGTTTCCATAGTTAAGTGCATCGCCATCGTTCTGCTGCCCAACTCCACCAACACCAATGTATCCTGATGCGTGATGTGTGTTTGGGTTACCAACGTTTGCAGCCGTGCCTGGGTTACCAGTTGCGTTTACAACTGGGCTAACACCTGGGTTGACTCCCTGACGATCTGCGGCACCTTGTACCTGATCACCAGCGGCCTTCTCTAGGCTAACGTCTGAAAACTCTTCTGTAGTAATTTCGTCTGACATAATTCTATTCACCTCCATTTTTTTTTCTGTAATTTAGAATAGGTCGGACTTCTTGAGGAAACGACCGTCCCATAGTGATTTCTCAACCATCTCTGGCTGAGACTGCATGATCTCTCCAAAATCAGCAGACTTTCGGAATGCGGTATCTTTTTCTACTGCATCAACACGCTTTCCAAACTCTTTATCTTGTGCCCTGAGGGTGACAAACTCGCTATTAAGTGTAGCGACTGCCTTGGAGACCTCAGATACCTGTGAATAAACCTTTGTAACTGCATCAGCAAGAGCCTTGATTTCAAGAATCTGTGTTGAGATATCGGCTACTGCTGTAGTCAATGCCTCGATTTTCATCTCTACTGTCTCAATCTCTTCGGCCTGCTCTTCGGTTGCCTCTTCTGTTGCTTCCTCTACAACTTCCTTGGCTTCCTCTACGGCCTCTTCAACTTCTGCCTTCACTTCTTCAACAGTCTCTACCGCTTCTTCAACGGCTTCTTCGACTGCCTCGGGGATCTCAGGAGTGGCTTCTGTATTTTCGGACATATTCTCTACCTCCTTATTTTTCCTTACTGTGGTTAGAATGCCCTTAACCATCTGTGCCTTGTCGGGGTCGTTAGATTCGACAAAACCGATGTTTTCCATTGCTTCGCTACAGCGGGGGCAGGCTGACTTTACGGTAGATGAAAGTTGAACAACATCATCGTGACCGCAATAGTACACATTTTCGATTAGTGCCTTAGCAAGCATACCCGTTACATCGCCGTTCTTCTGAATAGATAGAACGTTAGCAAACTGATTTGCTGGAACATCCACAAGAGACAACTCACTTAGAGTAAACTCTTTAATAACACGGACGTTATTTTCAAGGTCACCATCATACATAGTGTCCTCAACATCAATATCACCTGCAATAGAAAATCCTGTGAGGGTGCCGTCAAGTACCTTTTCCCAAGTGTCTTGAGCACCCTTTGAAATATAAGCAGATACATAAACTCCTGCGTACATCTTGTTTGAACTTGAGTCAAAATAGGTATCTTCCTTGAAGTCTACCATTTTGCCTACCGCTTTCTTTGAGTCATGCTGCTCACGGATATTGCCTGCAAAGTTGTTAAAAGCATTGACTGATGCTTCCTTTGTTACAATATCGCCTTGGCGATCTAGATTATCAAGAGATGCAAATCCACTTACGATGCGCCTTTCTTCATCTACCTTGGCGATGGGCATAGAAACCCGTACAGCATTATTGTCTAATGAGAAATTGGCCTTTTCCATAGTGTAACCTATTATATCACATTTTTGTAACGTTTCAATTTTTTGTTAAAATTTTTAACATTACTCAGTTTTATTCCCCTCGCCCTTGGGATTTCTACCATCTACTGTGGCTACTCCGTCGCTTTGGGCGTTTGTCCTTTCACGCTGACGGGCAGAATTTCCTTCTGCTGTTTGACGCTGACTTGCTTGTTGTTGTGGTGACATTTCAACCATTTTATCGCCACCCTTGCGTGCTGGCAATCCTAAGGTCTCTCGTACCTCATTAGGTGTCATAGCCTTGTTTCGTAGGTAACGCTCGTGGATCTGAGACATAGCAATTTCATCAGTCAATGTTGCCTCTTTGAACATCAACTCAATAACATCTGTCTTTTCTTTAGTTATTTGTGCGATTGCTTTTTGTAGATGCCGTTGGGCTGGGCGGGTTACTTGCTCCTTGAATGTGCGATCCTGTGATAGGGCTGCCGCAATAGCAGAAGCATCCACACCACCTAGTTTAGACAAAGGAACCTGATGAGCCATTAAAATATCGTCACGGTTTTGCTTACGATAGTCTTTGAATGATCCATCCTGTACTGTGTTTTCTACAGGATGCATTTCGAAATCAACCTTGTTGCCATCGGCATCAGAGGGTAGAGGTACATACAAGGTGCGGTGATTCTGTCCCTTTAGCCCTGTTTGTAGGAAACGGAAAAGACGCTCTTCACTCTCTGGGGATAGTTGAGCACCCTTGACTGTTACGATGTAACGGGGCACAGCCTTGTTTTCAAAGTAGTCAATGTTGTATTGAGAAGCAAACTGTTCTCCCTTAATTGCCTGTAAAGCAGAAATAACATCAGGGATTCCGTAGTAAGTATTTAGGGGCGAGTATTCCTTGAAGTGAATAATCTCATTGGGGCGTGGATCATCAGTAACGGGGTTTGGATTCGTTGCCCCAAACTTTCGGAAGTAAACAACCTTCTCTGCTACGATCTGGATGTATCCGTCGTGAATACGACGCACACGCATTGTGGGTGCTGGAACGTGCCCAAGGTATCCAATCTCGCCTGTTGTGGTTCGACCAATCTCCAAGTATCCATTACCTGTAGCAAGCATATCGGTGTAGACACGCTCCATTGTTCCTGTGAATGTAGAATCATTATTTAGGCTTTCCAACCAATCTTCCATGGTTGCCTTTAAACGATCAATCTTCCTGTGGATAAAGTCTAGTTTTTCTCCTGTCTCATCTTCTACCTTCTGCATAGTGGCAGAAGTCATCTTCCAGTCATAACCAAGACCAACAATATTTTCTACCTTAGCGTCAATAGCAGCATGGTTAGCAAAGTTAGCGTCATAGAAGTTTGCTAGTTCTACAAGATCATAGGGTGGTTGGATAACATCAAAGGTTGCGTAGCCCTTGCCCTGGCGAGAGTTAATAGACTTGCGTCCTGCGTCATCTCTACCTGTGGGTCGTGATTTGGAGTCTTCTAGATATCCTTTTACTACTCGTGAAGTACGACGCTTGAAGTTTGTATCTAGGCCACGCATATCTTTAATCTCATCCCAAGACTTTTGGAATGGATCGTCAAACTGTGGTCCCTCTTCTTCAAAGTCAAATGTCTTTGCTACGATATTAGCCATCTTGTATTCCTGCCGCCTTCTTTGCGTCTGTAACTGCGTTGAAGTCATTCATGGTTGGTAGTAGCCCTGACTTCATTCTTTCACGCTGTTCTGTGTACTCTTCATCTGTGGCTCGTTGAATACCAGGAATAAAGTATGGCCTGCCCTCTGGCTCACCGTAATGGGCAGCGGCTTTGGTAATCTGAGCCATCTTGTCCATATCGTATTGTCGGGAGGGAATATTAAGTAAGTTGTGATCTTCATCCATAAACAAATTTCCATCTGCCTTTTTCCAAGCGTAAATACCCCAACCTGGATTCTCATCCACTACAGTTACTCGTGGTTTCTTTAGTGCTTTCTTTTTATTTGACATAACCATATTATACCACAAGTTCTAGTTTGCGTGACGGAACAATACCAGATTATGAAGGTCTTCTATCAAATGTTTGCCACTCAACGCCAGTAGCCATAGTTGTGTTCATTTCCCCTACCTTGAGTGGTGGATCTTCTGAGCCTACGCTGGTGGTATTTCCACCTGTAAATATCTTATAAATCTGTGTTGGATCAACTGGGTACTGCAAGTATGCTCTTGAGGAAACGAGATCTGCAAAGGTCTCAACAGATGGGTCATTAACCCAGTCCCCCCAAGTCTGAATCCTTACACCTTCCCAAAGCCTAACGATAGCGGTGCTCTCTACCTGTGTTTCTGATAGTGCTGACACAGAGATGTTTTGATAAACTGCCCCCTCATTTAAAATAATCTTATATAGGGTAGAGACAGAGAAGTCAAGTGGCTCACCAAACTCCACGCCCACCATAGTCCATTTATCTACATCGAATGTAAACTCTGTAACCTCTTCACCATTCTGGTATAGGGTAACATACTCAATAGGAAGATCATTTCTACGCAGTACCCAACCAGTACCGTTGTGCTTTATATCCATTACTCCGTTACGAGATACAATAGAGAACAGGGTTTTTCCGGTATCCATAAGAATATTGGGCTTAATAAACATATTAAGATTGCCAACCAGATATGGGAAATTACCGTTGGGATTGACTGGCGTATTAACGGGGCCGTCCAATGGCTCTATGCCGCTGTCTTTTGTTAGATATAGATATGGTGTATTCTCTTTGTATATAGCAAAGTTGTCTGTTGATGATAGTTTGTTTCCAAACCTAGTTCCAACCTCTGCCTCATTTTTGTACGCCTGCGATGACATAGAAAGTTGTTTTACAGAGAATGGAGAAGATATTACGGCTTCTGCATAAACATCAAAATGTACGACTACCTTCCAAGAATCGTAATTTTGTGGAGGTACAACTACTGCACCATTTATCCATTCAAATTTTGTAATAGCAAGATCTGAGGCTGTCATTCCACTTACATCAATTACTCTGTTTTTAGATAGGCTTTGTGTTGATGTAAAATCTCTTAGCAACTTATTGTTCTTTGCCGCTAATGGTTGGAAGGTTATGTAGCACTTCATCTCACTACCGCCCACATCATAACCATCATCTCTAATCTTGTACAATCCATCGTACCCTATGTTTAGTTGTAACAAGTCAAGTTTTGATTCATAGGTTCCATCATTTTTTTGGAAGTTCCTACCAAAGTAAGATAGAGGGATTGCATCCTCCCAGAATCCTCCTGCCTCAATATCAAGATAGAAGTTTCCGTATCTTATGAATGGTCTAATAACATATGTACCCTTTGACGTAGCCATGTTGTGATAGGGATTAGCAATACCGCTTGGGAAATATTGCACCAGTTCCTCACGAGCGACCATTGCTGTATCACTAAGGCCAACACGATAAATTAAACCAGAGAAAGTGCTTTCTCCATCACCACCAACAAACACCTCAATATCAGCAAGGCTTGTAAGAAAGTTCTTAAACTCAACGCTTTCTTTTACAATAGCATTCAAATCAAGACCCACAGTAAAGGGAATATCATCCTGAACAGGGAAAGAATACTTTATATCATCGTTATATATATAGTGAACATTGTTTTCTTGTATTACAATGTCGATAACATCATCGGTATACCGTTTCACAAATCTGAAAAGTGGTTGAGGGTCGGTGCTAGTTTCGTACCAATGCTTAGAAAAGACTCCATAGATAATCTGTGGGGGAGACTCTAGTTTCTCAATACTATCAAAGTAGAAGTATGAGTTTTGAGTCCAGTCAAATTCAGGTTTGAAGGAGAATCCAGGGCTTACTGTTTCTGTTGAGTTATTGAATAGGTTTTCTTTGTATAGGTTTTCTAACTTTCTGCCCTGAATAAAAATTTCTGGAAGTTTATAGTCTGGTGTCTTTACATATCCACGGCTTGTAACCAATCCGCTAATGTATCCTGTGTCCCAATTGAAAACATCTGGGTAGATAGCGGAAGTGGCGTAATTGGCAAAAGACCAGTCAATGTATGTAGTAGAGTTTTCGAAGAATGTGGAGAATGATGCTGCGTCGGATAGACCTTGACCCCATACAAACCTACGCTTACATACTTCATCAGGAACAATGTAGGGGAAGACAGAGAAGCAATCAACTTCAAACAAATCAATCTCTGGGTATCCCATAAATCCAAGCAGACCTTCACCAGTCACCTCATCGTTAATAGGATCAAAGTTAAACTCGTCTGGATTAAGATCAAGAGAGATAACCTCTTGTCCATTTATGAGAAGCCTTGCTTGATTTGATGTGTATGTTACATTCAGTAGCATTGGCCTAAACCAATTTTCGATAGCAAAAGATTTGTATTTATTTCCTACTGCCAAAGTTATGTAATTGTCTTTGACCCAGATGCCGTCCAATGTAGTTAGTGTTCCCCAGATCTTACGAGGAACATCTACTCTTGGGTTAATGCGGGTCCAAAACTCATATGTGTATTTATTGTATTTGCCACCGTTGGTGAACATGCCATAACCGTTATGCTCAATTCCTGCCTCACCAAACTCAATTACGAAACGCTCTTCCTCTAGCAATTCTTGAAATGTAATGTTCTCGTCGTACCAGAACTTCCAATCTACTACAAATCCTGTATTTGAGTATGTCTTTACTTGTGACCATAACCGATCTTCTGTTTCAATAATGATACCCGTGCTGTCTGATGTTACCCCAACTGATTGACTAGAACCATAAACAAGAGGCAAACCTGTTGTATAGCCGTCGGCAACAATTGCTGGAAAGTCGTCAGAGAAATACTGCAAAGAGGTGTTAGAGGTGATATCATCTAAAGTCCATGTAGCAATTGGATGCTCTCCAAAAAGCCTTGCTGCATATAGATTAATGTCTCTAGCCATAATAGTTCATTATACCACAGATGCCCCCTCATGGGGGGCAATCTGTAGCAGACCTATCCTAACCACAGTTGGAGGTTCTGTCTCCTAAAACTATTATACCACAACTGTATCGGCAATATCAGCGGTAGTGATCTGTGGAAGTTCACAAACATCGTTTGCACAATAACGATCACCCTCTGCGTCAAAGGACTCCACACCCTCATAGATAGGGGTAAAGTCAATCTTCATAATCTTACCAACATACTTATTGTATTCCGCTTCTGTTATTTGTGTATACGGTTGTTGGGGGTAGGTGCTATTCGACATAGGCAAGAACGAAACTGCCTTAAGTTGTCCCTCATACATGTGGAGCGAGGGTGCGATATGTTTCTTTTCTGTTTCTGCATCAAACGATAACGTGACAGATACTCCATTATCACTCCAATACTTCTGTGTAGTCGCAGCAAGACCGATCTTCTCAAAGAGAGAAACATCCTTTTCGCTACGCTCGTGTTCTGACTTTACTGGGAAGTAAACCACCTTTGTATTTGCTGATACTAGATCTTTTTCTACCTTATACCCTGCTGCCTTGAATAGTGGAAGCATTGGATCTTGGTCGCTAAAACGAATGGCCCGTAGGAAGTGCTTGCCTCCTGGCCCCCAATGGACTCCTGGTGTTTCACCTGATAGGATAGACACAGAGCCAGAGGGCTTTACGGTTGTAGCACGCACAGACTCACGGATACAAAGCCACTCAGAGTATTGTGTATCACATTCACGCACACGATTGTACCCCTCATCCTGCCATTCCCGTAGTGTGGGAAGACCCTTGCTATCGGCAAAGGAAGCAAGACCTGTGAGCGATGTACCGATACGACGGTTACGCTGCATGATTGCGTTTGTCTGCTGCCAATGAGTAGGTAGCAAGGTTACAGTCTTGCCGTAAAGGTAAGCAAACTTGAGAGTGCGTAGGAAGTCTTCCTTGCTCTCGTGCTGGTTCATGTGAACCTCAACAAGTGTGCATAGTTCATAGGATTCTAGTGGTTGTTCCGCACATGGGTTGAATCCCATAACCCGTGCATCTTTGCCATCTGGTGCATCTCCTGTACGTCCGTAGTTGCGAGATACGTCAAGCCAAATGAAACCTGGCTCACCATTGTCCGTAATAAGATCAACATAGTCTTCATAGTTTGTTCCCACCTCTGCCGCAAGGGAGTTATTGCTCATCCATGCCCAGCCTGGGTTATCTGAATCGAATGAGTTTCGTTCTGGGAATTCGTCTGCGTTCTTTAGATTGGCAAACAAAGAATCGTTAGTTTTACCTAATGCTAAGGTCGCAGAGCGTCTAACGTTTCCTGCCACTACGCAAGTACCAATAAGGTTAACAATATCTACCACGGCCCTGCTGTCTAGTTTTTCGCCTACTCTGCTACCCACTACCCTGCGGATTGTCTCGTGCATTGTGATGAGTGGCTGTGGGCCAGAGGCGGTGCCTCCAAAACCCTTGATAGGAGATCCGTAGGGACGAATAAGTTCATAGTTAAACTCTTGTCGTGGCTTGTTGCAGGTAAGGAAAGAGTTGATGAGCAAGCGTGTGCTCTCTACCCAACCCTCACGAGTGTCAGGAATGGTGAAAA